>Ga0371490_1000098_pt1 | contig 96287 bp, 87 predicted proteins | sample MB2SIPfraction_FD_207959 | JGI IMG/M metagenome (GOLD analysis project Ga0371490, IMG submission 207959) | Lab enriched peat soil microbial communities from McLean, Ithaca, NY, United States - MB28FN SIP fraction | ecosystem: Environmental > Terrestrial > Soil > Wetlands > Peat | place: USA... | reverse complement strand
ACTTCCCTGCCGCTCGCCACACCAGCGACGGATCGCCGGACGAATCGGCAGCCGCGACCAAAAGGAGCAGACGCGTCTGGTCTGGCAGGGCCTCCAGCCTCCGCCCGAAGCTGTCCTCGATCCGGCCCGTCAGGGGCAGTGCGCCGGGCAGCCCGAACCCGCCTGCCAGTTCGGCAGGCGTCAGCCCACGCGGAAGCTCCAGCAGCGCCAGCGGGTTTCCCCGTGTCTCCGCGACGATGAGGTCCCGGACCCTCTCGTCCAGGGGCCCGGTCAGCACCGACTCGAGCAGCGCCCGCGCGTCGCTGTCGCGCAGTCCCCCCACCTCGATCTCGGGTAGCCCGGCCAGCTCCGCGCTCTCCTCCCGAGCGGCGAAGACCAGCCCCACGGGGTCGGCGGCCAGTCGCCGCGCCGCGAACCCAAGAGCCTGCGCCGAAGCGCGGTCGAGCCACTGCTCGTCGTCGATCACGCAGATGAGCGGCCGTTCCCCGGCCACCTCCGCCAGCAGGCTCAGGACGGCTAGCCCCACCAGGAACCGGTCTGGCGGCCATCCGACGCTGAGGCCGAACGCCGTCTGCAGAGCCTCCCGCTGCGGCGCGGCCAACCGGTCGAGCCGGTCCAGCATTGGCGCGCACAGCAGATGCAGCCCAGCGAAGGCCAGTTCCATCTCCGACTGCACGCCCGCTACGCGCACCACCCTGCACTCCGAGGCGTTCAGGGCCAGGTAGTTCAGCAACGCAGTCTTGCCTACGCCCGGGTCGCCCCGCACTACCAGCACCCGACTGTCTCCGGCCCGGACGGCGTCGAGGAGCCGGTCGAGTACGCCGCGTTCGTTGCTCCGGTCGGTCAGCGCCGACGAGTTGCCTGGCCGACCATACTGCACCGCCACTGGCCTCAGAGCCACGCAGAGTCCGCAGCAGCCGGCGCGGCAATCTGCGCCTCGGGGGTGCGTTCGCGCCTGGCCGCCACCTGGGGCCGGCCCGGCCGAGCGTGAACGTTCATAGACCCCCCCAGGTCACAGAATGGCCTACAGGAAACTGGCACCGTGAGCATATCGGTGCTCGTTAGCGACCCGAACATCGACGGTGGGCGGGACGGCCGCGATGCGGTGGTGCTCCGGCGCCTGATCGAGCACCCGACCTCGATCCTCACGGACTCGAAGCCGCCCGTGCTGCCTCTGGCCGTGCAGATCGTGAGGGCCGACGGGTCAGGGACCCTGGTCACCGTCCTCCCCCGTGTCGAGGAGGGCAAGGAAGCCTCCCCGCCGGACCAGCGCTCGGTCTCGATAGCAATGGCCTGCCTTCCGGGGCCATTCCTCGTACTGCGGGTAGGGCCCGCAGAGGAGCTGTGTGCCGCGAGCTCCTTGAGGTGAGCCCACCTCGAGCACCCTGACCGTCGGAAGTGGACGACGCGCTCGGAGGTCCCCCGTCGCGTTCGTCGAGCGCCCAGAACAACGAGAAGAGAGTTCATTCCCTCCATGAAGGACTTGGCAATAATCGGCGTTAGGCGTGCGTCCACCGCGGGCGTCAGAGACCCACCGCGTCGTTGCCTACAGTCCAGCGTCGTTGGTTCATGACCGCCTTTCACCGTCAGCATTTCGGCCATGGCCCACGACGGCTAAGGCAAAGGTGGTTTGAACGACGAAACGAACATCGGTGGAGCGATCGGACATGAGAAGTGGTCCTCCAACAGGGAGAACGTTGTGTTTCTGACAACGGGTGGGCGCTGAGGGACTTGAACCCCCGACCTGCTCGTTGTAAGCGAGCTGCTCTAACCACCTGAGCTAAGCGCCCGTCGCCCCGAGGGCAAGCTGACCCTACACATGACGACGATAGGCGCTCCGCCAGCACGATCCTCCGAGCGCCTCGCACGAGAGCCGCCCAAGTGACCCGTCAGCCCGGTTGCAGCTCGCTCGCCGTGACGATCGCCGACACGGAAATCGTCGGACCGCCACATGCCGTGAACGCCTCGCTCACCGAGAAAGCCGAGGGAATCTCTGGGAGGTGGACCGACATCGAGCTCACTACTGGGCACGTTTGCTCTCCGTCGGTCGGGAAGTCGCTCGACTGCACGAGAAAACCCACTGCAGCGACGCCGGTGGGCGGCAGCGTCAACAGCGACGGCAAGACGGAGTATGCCGACTCCTGCCCCGTGGTCTGGACCGTGGTCGGGAGACGAGCTGGAGTCGCTCCCTGCACGGCTCCGATCAAGCTCACACCAGGGCGACCGTCGAGGGAGCACGCCGCGGTCGAGGTGTTCACGACGTCGACAGGGCTGTAGATCGAGCCGGCGGCGGCGAAGCCCTTGACGGCAACGAGCTTCAATTGAGTTGGAATGCAAGTCGGAGGCGGTCCCGGCTGGGTGGTGGACGTGGTCGAGGTCGTGGGCGCAAGCGTCGTCGAGGTCGTGCGGGCAAGCGTCGTAGCCGGGGCCGATGTCGTAGTCGCCGGAGTCGTGGTCGTGGCAGGCGTCGCGGAACTAGAGCAACCTCCGGCAACAACAGCTAAGCCGAGGAGCATCGCGAACCCACTGGCAACCACGGATCTTGAACGCTGCATAAGCCTCCCTGGCTAAAGGAACAGGCCCGCCGGCCGCAACTCGCCATGGGCCATCCGACGCACACCGACGCCCGAACATGACGGCCGGTGATCCCCGACTGGCCTCATTTGCCGGGCATAGCCCTCAGGCGCGCTCCTGCAGCGGCATCGTAGTTCCAGAATCGGGGTAGCGCGGCGACCAGCGCCGCCGTCCCCACCACGCACAGCACGCCACCTGAGACGATCGAGGCGCGCAGCCCCGCGAGAACCTCGACAAGGCCGGCTTCGACGTTGCCGAGCGCCGGACCTGAGGAGTAGCTCAGCATCTCGATGCCTGCGAGGCGCCCGCGCAGCAGGTCGGGGATGGACTGGTTCCACATCGTCGTGCGGAACAGCCCACTCACCATGTCTGCTCCCCCCGCCACGACGAGCCCGGCGATCGCCAAGGGGAGCGAGCTCGCAAAGCCGAAGCCGACGATCCCAAGTCCCCAAAGCCCTGCGGCGAGCGCCACCGCACGGCCATGGCGCCGGACGTGGCGGGTCCAGCCGCTCGTCAATGTCACCAGCAGCGAGCCGGCCGACGGTGCTGCGTAAAGGACGCCGAGCACGGCCGCACCACCGAAGTGGCTCGCGACCTGTGGGAACAACGCGGTCGGGATCCCGAAGAACATGGCGTTCATGTCGACGAGATACGAGCCGAGCAGGTCCTGGCGCCTCCTCGCATAGCGGAGACCGTCCGCGATCGCCCGGAGAGAAAGCCCGTCGGACTCAGGCGGCGGAGGCACGGCTCGCATCAACGCGAGAGCAACCAGCGACACGAGGAAGGTTCCGACGTCGAGGCCGTAGGTGACCGGCAACCCGACGGCCACGATGAGGACGCCTGCGACCGGAGGGCCGGCCACCATCCCGAGGTTTCCCTTGAGCGACGACAGGGCGGAGGCTGCCGGGAGCTCTTCGGCGGAGACGAGCCTCGGCACCATCGCCTCGAGGGAGGGCCGCTGCAGGCCGTCGATGCCCGCGGCGGCAAATGCGACGGCGAAGAGCACCCAGAGCCGCGGCTGAGCCGAGAGCGAGTTCACGACGAGGGCACCGACCACGAGGCACATCGCGCTCTCCGTCAGCCGGACCATCCGCCGGCGGTCAACCGAGTCTGCGAGGGCTCCCCCGACAAAGGCCGTGATGAGCAGTGGGATCAGCTCTGTCAGGCTGAGCAGCCCGACGATCAGAGACGAATGGCTGATGTGGTACGCCTGGTAAGGCAGGGCAACGTAGGTCACCATGCTCCCGAAGAAGGACACCCCCTGGCCGACGAAGAGCAGCCGGAACTCCTTCGAGCGCCTGAGCGGGGCGACGTCGATCCGGAACATGGAGACCAGGCCGCGGCTCGGCCTCTCGGCCTCCCCCGCCACCTGCTCGGGAACCGCGACCAACTCGGGTGGCTCCGGCAGTGGCCCGGCGCGCGAGCCTTCCGGCGCCGGATGGGAGCGGTCCATACCGTCCAAGTGTGACCGCCGGCGTCCTCACCGACGACCGGCAGGCTGAACGACCAGCCCGGCCTAGGGAAACAGGCCTCTCAGCTCCATCGCCTCGCCCACCCTCTCCAGCGCCACCGCCACCGCACCGCGCCGGGGGGTCACCTTCAGGTCGCGCGATCGGCGCCAGACGGAGTCGAAAGCAGCCGTCATCATCCGCCGGAGGCGCTCGGCGACGAGATCGCCCTCCCAGCTGAAGCCCTGACGGCTCTGGGCCCATTCGAAGTAAGAAGCCGTGACCCCGCCTGCGTTTGCGAGGATGTCCGGGATCACGACGATGTTGCGCCGTTCGAGGATCGAGTCCGCCTCGGGCAATGTGGGCCCGTTGGCGGCCTCGACGATGAGCTGGGCGTTCATCTTCTCGGCCACCTCGGCGGTGATGACGCCCGCCAGGGCGGCGGGGATGGCGAGCTCGCAGTCGAGCTCCCAGATCCGCTCGGGCTCGAGCGGGTCCGCGCGCACGAAGCCGGCCACGCTGCCGGTCTCATCGACGTGACGCGCCAGCGCGGCTGCGTCGAGTCCCGCCTGGTTGTAGACGCCGCCTCCAGCGTCTGTCACCGCTATCACCCGCATGCCGGCCGAGGACAGCATGTACACGAGCGGGCCGCCGACTTTCCCATGGCCCTGGATCACCGCCCGGGCCCCGGTCATGGAGAGGCCGAGCTCTTGGAAGGCGGCCCGCGTGCAGATGAGCACGCCCTGGGAGGTGGCGCCGACGTGCCCCCGGCTGCCGCCGATGGCGATCGGCTTGCCGGTCACGATCCCGGTCATGGCCTCCCCGCTCACCATCGAGATCGTGTCCATCAGCCACGCCATCACGTTCGCATCGGTGTTGACGTCCGGTGCCGGGATGTCCCTGTCCGGGCCGATCATGGACGCGATGCCCATGGCGTAGCGGCGCGTGAGCCGCTCGAGCTCGCTCTCCGAGAGCGTCATCGGGTTGACCTGGATCCCGCCCTTGGCACCGCCGAAGGGCACGTCGACCACGGCGCACTTGAGGGTCATGTCGGCGGCGAGAGCCATCACCTCGTGCGCGTTGACGGACTCGTGGAAACGAATCCCACCTTTGCCGGGGCCTCGCGCGCTGTTGTGGTGCACCCTCCACCCGCGGAACACCACGATCTCCCCGCTGTCACGACGGATCGGGACGGCCACCTCGAGGACCTTCTCGGGCAACGAGAGCATGCGGAGCGTGTCCGGGTCGAGCCCGATGAGCGATGCCCCGTCCTCGATGCGCTCGAGGATCGCGAACCACGGATCTGATCCCGACATCACGCAGCCTCCAAGACTGGTCCCTGTCCTCAACCTATCCCCGGGTCCCAGCCGGTCGCAGCCGACGGGCCTGCCGCCCTCGGGCCTCGGACGCGCCGGGATCGGCGCAGCCGGCGGCCGTCCCGAGCTCGGTGTCCTCGAGCTCGGGGTCCTCGAGCACAGCTTCCTCGTCGGAAACGAGGAGATGCCACGACCGGCGGTGCTCCTCACACGGGCCTTTCTCCAGCAGTGCCGCACGATGCTCGGGGGCGGCGTAGCCCTTGTTCGCGTGCCAGCCGTACCACGGGTAGGAACCGGCGAGCTCGACCATGAGCCGGTCTCGGGCAACCTTTGCGATCACGCTCGCGGCCGCCACCGAGGCACATGTCAGGTCGGCCTTCACCTTGAGGGTGACCTGCCCGTGTTCGACCTTGGCCGGCGAAGCCGCTGAGCGCTCCGGGCGCGTGAACCAGTCGTAGTTACCGTCCAGCAGCACGACCTCGGGACGCACCGCCAGGCCCGCCAGCGCCCGCTCACCCGCCAGGCGCAGAGCCCGCAGGATGCCCATCGCGTCGATCTCGGCCGCACTGGCGTGCCCGATCGCCCAGCAACAAGCCCAGGACTCGATCCTCGGCACGAGGGACTCACGAACCGCGGGCGTGAGCAGCTTGCTGTCTCGCAGCCTTGCAGGGGGCCGCCGCGTGCCGGCATCGACCACGACCATCCCCACCGACACAGGGCCCCCGAGAGAGCCGCGGCCCACCTCGTCGCATCCCGCCACCGTCACCCTGCCCGAGGCCAGCATGTCGCGCTCGAGCTTGAGATTGGGAGCGCGTCCCGCGGTCAAGCCGGCCACTCGCCCGAGATGGCCGCGGTACGCACGCGAACGACGGTAGCTCGCGACGAGGGACGGCGCAGCCGAACAATGTCGCCAGCCGAACTTGCGAAAGGTTAGCTATGCTTGCGAGATGACCAAACCATCTCGATGTCGAGTCGCGGCCGTAGCCTCACTGGCCGTCGTGGCGCTGGCGATCTCCAGCACCGCGGCAGCGGCCACAGCGGCTCGGCCGGCGACACCCGCCAGGCCAGCAACCACCAGAACGGCTCCGATGCACGGGACCGCCAGCGTCGCCTATGCCGGCTCGCTCGAGCGGTGGGCCGCGACGGACCTCGGCCCGAAATTCGAGGCCGCGACCGGCGACGGCTTCCAGGGCCGCGCTGCAGGCTCGGGCACGTTGGCCTCGGAGATCCTCGCGAACGAGATCAACCCCGGGGTCTTCATGTCCGTCGGCAAGAAGAACATCAAGAGGCTCTGGCCGGCGAACAGGTCGAAGTTCGTCATCCAGCTCGCAACCGACCCGCTCGTGGTGGCCTACAACCCGAACGGCAGGTTCGCGAAGGAGTTCAACGCCATCGCGGACCACAAGGCCTCGCTGTCGTCGCTGTTCACGCTCATGAGCTCACCGGGGATCCGCATCGGGCGCACCGACCCGAACGCCGACCCGCAAGGGGTCTACTTCATCTTGATGATGGAGCTCGCCCAGTCCACGCTCCACCTGTCGTTCGACCCCGCGACGACGATCCTCGGCGTCACCAAGTCCACCCCCTTCGGGTTGCCAGCGCAGATGGTCGACGAGGACTCGCTCATCACCGACCTCCAGGCCGGCGAGTTCGACGCCACCAGTGCCTATCTCACCCAGGCGATCCAGTACCACCTGCACTACATCGTCCTGCCCCCCAGCTTGAACTTCGCGGTCACCTCCGAAAGCGCCCACTACGCCACGGTCAGCATCACGCTCACCGGCGGGACGGTCGATCAGGGTGACCTCATCACCTTGAACATCACCCTTGTCCTGCCCGCGAACGCCAAGGGCGCTCCCTCGGTGGCCGACAAGGCCGCGGACGACGCCTTCGTCGCCTGGATAGTTTCGGCGGCTGGGCGGGCGCAGCTGAAGAAGGGCGGCTACCCGCTCACACCCCCGGTCTACATCGGTGCCACGAGCGCGGATACGGCGGCGACTACGTTGCCGGCCGACGTGCTCAGCGCCTTCCAGGCCTCGGGTGGTACAACCTCGTCCTGATGAGAACCACCACCCCGGCCGGCAATCTGGCCGCAACCGGGGTGGTACCGGGCTTCCCGAGCGCGGGGCGCATCGTCGCCCGTGGTTCGACGGTACTGGCGCTGCTCGGCGCGCTCGTGATCTGGCTGGCGCTGCTCGGCCCCTTCGCCGTGCTGATCCAGCACCTCTCGTTGCACTCCATCCGGGCGGCACTGGGGCCGCCCGGAGCCCTCGACCCGCTCTGGGTCTCGCTCGGAGCGAGCGCGATCGCCCTCGGCGTCATGGTCCTGCTGGGCACACCGCTCGCCTACCTGCTTGCCCGCGGCCGCCTGCCACTGGCACGCCTCGTCGAGCTCGGCATCCTCCTCCCGCTCATGATGCCGCCGCTTGTGATCGGGCTGCTTCTCATATTCCTCATCGGCCCTCAAGGCACGCTGGGCAATCTCCTGGCAGACATCCACCTGACGGGAGTCAACACCTTCTTCGCGCTCATCGTCGCCGAGTTCTACGAGGCGGCGCCCTTCTACATCCTCGGCGCCCACGCCGCCTTCGCCTCTGTCGATCCCCGCATCGAACAGGACGCCACCTTGCTCGGCGACCGCCCCTTGCAAGCCTTCCGTCGCATCACCCTTCCCCTCGCGGCCCCGGGGCTGGCGACCGGGCTCGCCACCGCCTGGGCGCGAGCCATGGGCGCCTTCGGGGCCGTCATCATCGTCGCCTATTACCCCCGCGGGCTTCCGAACCAGATCTTCATCGCCTTCCAGGAATTCGGCCTATCCGGTGCGCTTCCCTTCGCACTGCTGCTCGTCGTCGCCGCGCTCCCCCTCCCGGTCCTCGCCTACCTGTGGAGCGCGCGGACGCGCTCACGTGTCGCCGGGGTCGAGGCACCGTGAGCTCCACGCCGGCATCGCTCCTCGAGGTCGACCTCGAGGTGGAGCGCAGACAGATCACGGTCCGGGCCGGGTTCGGGCTCGAGGCCGGCGAGCGCCTCGCCATCTTCGGCACCTCGGGGGCGGGCAAGACGACGATCCTCGAGTCGATCGCAGGTCTCACCCGCCTGCACCGCGGCAATGTCCGCATCGGTGGCGATCTCGTCGCGGGCAAGGCCAGGGGCGAGGCGGCATTGGAGCCTCGCCAGAGGCGCGTCGCCCTCGTGCGCCAGCCGACGACGCTGTTCCCGCACCTCACCGTCGAGGAGAACGTGGCCTACGGGATCCGCCGCTCCCCCGCCCAAGGCGGCGTCACCGAGCTGCTCGAGCGCCTCGGTCTCACCAAGCTCGTCCGGGCGCGAGGGGCCGCCCTGTCGGGCGGCCAGCGTCAGCGTGTCGCCCTCGGGAGGGCGCTCGCCAGCCCGTTTCGCGTTCTGCTGCTCGACGAACCCTATTCGGCCGTGGACGTCGCGGCACGTGAAGCTCTTCGTCTCCTCACAATCGAGACTTGCAAAGAGCGCGAGGCGGCCGGCATCCTCGTCACCCACGACCTCGCCGAGGCGCAGGCCTTCGGCGACCGACTCGGGATAATCGACAGCGGCAGCTTGCTGCAGATGGGCGGCCCGCTCGAAGTGGTGCTCTCCCCGTTGAGCCGCCGCGTGGCGGAGCTGGTCGGTTACGGCGGCTTCGTCCCGGTCCCAGCGGTGGCGAACCGCTTCTACGCAATCCATCCTGATCGGGTAAGTCTCGACGAGGTGCCAGAGCGCGGCCTCGTGCTGAGCGGGACCATCCGGTCGACGCGCCCGTTCGGGCCGCGCTACGAATGCACCGTGGCCCAGCGCTCCGGAGAGCAATTCACGATCCACCTCGACGAGCCAGCTGTCGCGGGCGAGGAGTGCACCCTCACCGTCCTCGATCCACCGATCGTGGTGGCCTGAGACGGAAGCCGAATGACCAGCGCCAGCCAGAGGACCGACGACCGCTTCCGGCTCGCACGGCTCGCGCGGGGCCTGTCGCAGGGCGCGCTCGCCGACAGGGCCGGGGTGACCCGCCAGTCCATCTCCGGCATCGAGTCCGGCCGATGGTCGCCCTCGCTCGAGGTCGCGCTCGCCCTCGCCGCGGCCCTCGGCACGAGCGTCGAGGAGCTCTTCGGCGTCGCGCCCGAGCTCCCAATGCTCAAGGCCCGGCTCGCCGCTCCGGCACTCGGGTCCGCTCGCCTGCTCCTGTCGGAGGTCGACGGTGCCCCGGTGGCGTTCCCTCTCGTCGGCGACTCAGGGTTCGCCCCAGGTTTCCGGCCGGCGCTCGCCCATGCGACAGGCCTGAAGCCCGCGCCGGCAGGTTCGCTCGTCGACGTCCAGCCGATCGCCACCTCGGGACCGACCTTGGCGGTCGCAGGCTGCGATCCTGCCCTTGCCCTTCTGGCCGGACCGCTCCAACGCCACCGGCCGCCGACCAGCCTCGTGTGGTGGTCGTCCAACAACACCGCCGGCCGGCGGCTGCTGGAGGCCGGCGCCGTTCACGCCGCCGCCGTCCACCGGCGCGCCGACGAGCAGCCGACACGCCCGTCGGGCCACGAGGTCGTCGGCTTCGCCGCCTGGCGCGAGGGTCTTGTCGTCTCTGCCAAGTTCGCCGACGCCGTGCCCTCCCTGGGCGCCGCCCTCGAGCTCGGCCTGCGCCTCGTCAATCGCGAGCCGGGCTCGGAGGCCCGCAGGCTGCTCGACGCCGCCCTCGGTGAGCTCGGTGCCAAGCCGGCCGAGCTAGCCGGTTACGGCAGCACCTGCAGTGCCCATCTGCTCGTGGCGTCCTCGATCGCAGCCGGCCTGGCCGACGTCGGAGTCGCAAGTGAGCCGGCGGCGCTGGCGTACGGGCTCGGTTTCGTGCCATGGCAGGAGGAGATCTGCGAGCTGCACGTCCCCCGCTCGCTGCTCGGCACGCCAGAGGTCAGAGCCCTCCTCGACGTCCTCGCCGGCAGAGAGCTACCCGCTCAGCTGGCCGCTATCGCCGGCTATGACGTCGATCCCTGCGGCCGGTTATTGGAGGCGTAGCCTGCATGACATGTCTGGTTACACCGACGATGTCGGGCTTGCACCCGAGACTGCCCGCCCGGGCGCGTCCCGCCGCAGGGTCAACGTCGTCCCTCACACGCACTGGGACCGCGAGTGGTACTCGCCGTTCCGCACCTTCCAGCTGCGTCTCGTCGATCTCGTGGACAAGCTGCTCGAGCTCATGGAGTCCGATCCGTCCTATGCCCGTTTCCTCTTCGACGGTCACATGGCGGCGGTCGACGACTACCTGGAAGTTCGTCCCGAGAACGAAGACCGCCTCCGGCGCCTCGCGGCCTCGGGGCGGATCAGTTTCGGTCCCTGGTACATCCTCATGGACGAATTCCTCGTCTCCGGCGAGACGATCGTGCGCAACCTGCAGCTCGGGCTGGAGCGCGCGACGACTTTCGGGGGCGTCATGGAAGTCGGCTACCTCCCCGACATGTTCGGTCACGTGGCCCAGATGCCCCAGATATTGCGGGCGGCCGGCTTCGGCGATGCCGTCGTGTGGCGTGGCGTGCCCTCGGTGCTCGACAAGACAGCCTTTTCCTGGGCAGCCCCGGACGGCTCGGTGGTGCGGGCCGAGCACCTCCCCGCCGGCTACTCGGCCGGTGCCTCGGTAGCAGACGACGCCAAGGCCTTCGTGCGCCGCCTCGAAGCTTTCGAGGAGGAGAACGCCGACTTCCTGATAGGCACGGACGGGCCGATCCTGTTCCCGAACGGGACCGATCACCAAGAACCCCAGCCGTGGCTGGGCCGCGTGGTCGCGGAAGCCAACGCGATCCAGGACCGTTTCGAGATCGCCATCGCTTCTCTTCCCGAAGCCCTCGCCGCGGCTCCTCGCTCCGGGCTGCCCAGCTGGCAGGGCGAGCTGCGCTCGGGCGCCCGGACGAACATCTTGATGGGCGTCGTCTCCAACCGCGTGGACGTGAAGCAGGCCGCCGCCCGCGCCGAGCGGACGCTGGAGCGGTTCGCCGAACCGTTGGCGGCACTGCTCATGGCACCGGAGCAGTACCCCGGGTCGGTGCTCCAGATCGCGTGGCGCGAGCTCGTGCGGAATTCGGCTCACGACTCGATCTGTGCCTGCTCGCATGACGAGGTGGACGCCGCCGTGCTCAACCGCTACGCCGAGGCGACCCGGATCGCCGAGGGAGTGGCCGAGCGCGCCCTCAAGAAGCTGGCTTCGTCGCTGTCGGATCCCTGCCATGTCGCCGTGAACCCGTGCGCGCGCTCCCGCTCCGGTGTGATCGAGCTGATCCTCGGCGGCGAGGGGCCCATCGAGGGCGCCCAGATCCTCGACGAGCGTGTCGGGCTCGCGGCCGATCTCGTCCTGACGACAACAGAGGCGTGCGTCCTGCTGGCCCAGCTCGGCGGTCACGACCAGATAGGCGACGGCGCCTACATCGGCGGGGTTGACGTCGAAGAGGACGCGAGCGGCATCGACGTTGTCGTGCGCGTGCTCCAGGAGCGCTCGGCTGACCTGCAGATCACACAGATCAAAGCTGACCTGCTCACCCGGTTCGCCCTCCGCCCCGACGCCCAGGTCAGGGTGAGACTCGACAAGGCGTCCTCGCGCCGGCTGCTGGCGCGCGTCGAGGGCGTCCCGGGCTTTGGCTGGAAGGCGTGGCAGCCGGTGCCGCTCGCCGACCCGGTGACTGCCAGCAAGGAGAGCGACGGCCGGCTCGTTCTCGCCAACTCGCGCGTGAGCGTGACGGTCTCGCCGGGCAACGGCACTTTCGCCTTGAACGGCCTTCCTGGCTTCAACCGTCTCGTCGACTCGGGAGATTTCGGCGACACCTACAACTACTCGCCCCCCGAGCACGACATCGTCGTCGACACACCCGAGCGGGTCGTCCTCTCGCTGCTCGAGACGGGCCCCGTCCGGGCTGTGGCCGTCGCCGAGCGGACCTACCGCTGGCCCGAACGGATCGACGAAGTCCGGCGCGCCCGGACCGGCGAGCGGGAGGTGGTCGTCAGTTCCCGGATCGAGCTTCGTGCAGGCGAGGATCTGGTCCGGGTCACGACGAGCTTCGACAACCCCTGCCGGGATCACCGGCTGCGGGCGTGGTTCCCGCTGCCCGAGCCGGCGGACCACTCGAGTGCCGAATGCGCTTTCGACATAGTCCAACGTGGCCTTATCGCCGAAGGAGGCCCGAGTGAGCGGCCTCTCGCCACCTATCCCTCCCGGCGCTTCGTGCAAGCGGGCGGCCTGAGCGTCTTCCACGAAGGCCTCTGCGAGTACGAGCTCGTCGATCTCGACGGGTCCGGTGAGACCGGCTCCGACGTCGGCGCTTTGCGGGCCCACGGCCTCGCACTGACCTTGCTACGGGCGACGGGCATGCTCTCCAGGCTCACGATGGCGAACCGCCCTCTGCCGGCGGGTCCGGTCGAGCAGCTCGAGGGCCCCCAGCTGCAGGGTCGTCTCACACTGCGTTATGGCGTCGCCCTCGAGGTAAAGGACGTCTATGCGATCGCCGAGGACGCCTTCTGTGATTTGCCGGTCGTATCGAGCCTCGGCGGAGGCAAGCTCGCTCTCGAAGCCTCGTTGCTCTCCGTCACCGGCGCCGAGGTGAGCGCTCTGCGCCGTGTCCCAGGCGGTGCTCTCGAGATGCGCGTGTTCAACCCGAGCGGCATCACGACTCGCGTCGAGCTGCGGCGCGGCACCCAGAGACCGGCGGAGTCTCACGCCCCCGGTGCGCCGCTTCGCGGCCAGCTCGTCGATCTGCGCGGCCGCCACGTCGCCAGCTTCGAAGGGTCCTTCGAGCTCGAGCCGCACCGCATCGCCACGGCGAGACTCGCCGAGACATGACCTCCGGGACGGCACGCGCCGTGCTCGTCCCTGTGAAGTCCTTTCGGGCCGCCAAGCTGCGCCTCGCGAGCGTGCTCGACACACACGCCCGTGAGACTCTGGCCCGCGAGCTGGCCTCGAGGGTGATCGCTGCTGCTGCCCCGCTCCCCGTGCTTGTCGTCTGCGACGACGACGAGGTCGCCGCATGGGCCACCGAGCACGGTGCCCGGGTGGCGTGGACACCGGGGCTCGGCTTGTCGGCGGCGGTGATGGCCGGCGTCGCCCAGCTTGCCGCCGAAGGCGTCGACCTGGCAGTGGTGGCCCACGGGGATCTTCCTTTCGCCGCGGGTTTGGCTGCACTGGGCGAGGCCGGCACGATCACCCTCGTGCCTGACCGCCGCCGCGACGGGACGAACGTGGCGGTGGTGCCGACCGGCGCCGGGTTCTGTTTCGCCTATGGGGCGGGGAGCTTCGAGCGCCACCGCTCAGAAGCGGCCCGGCTCGGCCTGCCTTGCCAGCTCGTCTACGACCGTCGGCTCGCGATCGACATCGACCTGCCCGAGGACCTGGCGCTCGCCCACGTGGCAACCTGAGCGGATGGAGTCCAACCTGCCCGTCCCCGCTCGGGCGCTCGCTGTGGGAGCGCACCCCGACGACGTCGAGTTCGGCTGCGGCGGCACGCTGGCGAAATGGGCCGCCAACGGCTGCGAGATCTTCCATCTCATCTGCACCGACGGGTCCAAGGGGACCTGGGACCCCGCCCACGATCCGGCCGAGCTCGTCGTCACGCGGCGCCATGAGCAGCGAGCCGCTTCCGTGGCCCTCGGGGGCAAGGGCGAGGTGATCTTCCTCGGTTGGCCCGACGGCGAGCTCGAGTCGGGACTGCGCCAGCGCTTCGAGGTCGCCTCCTGCATCCGCAAGATCAAGCCTGATGTCCTCCTCGGTCACGACCCGTGGAAGCGGTACCGACTGCACCCGGACCACCGCAACGCCGGGTTTCTCGTGACCGACGGGATCGTTGCCGCACGCGATCCGCTCTTTTTCCCAGAGCTCGACGACCCGCCCCACCGGCCGGCGACTCTGCTCCTGTTCGAAGCGGACGAGCCGGATCATCTCGAGGACGTGACGAACTTCGTCGATGCGAAGCTCGCCGCCCTCTTGCAGCACAAGAGCCAGCTGCGCTCGACGATGGGGATCGCCGACCCGGCTGCGCTCGAGGACGGCGAGCACCCCGAAGTCCTGGAGTTCAAACGCCGAGTCACCGACCGGCTCGCCGAGCTGGGAGTCAAGGGCGGCTTTGCTGCGGCCGAGGCCTTCAAGCGGATCGACAACCTCTGAGGCAGCCGTCCCGGACGCGACGAGGCCTCGCGGCACGAGCTTCGCCGCGAGGCCTCGTCGATAAAGGCCTGTCTGGAGCTGATAACTCTAGCGAGCAGCCTTCTTCGCAGGAGCCTTCTTCGCCGGAGCCTTCTTCGCCGGAAGGGCCTTCTTGACCGGCGCCTTCTTGGCCGGAGCCTTTGCGGGCGCGGCCTTCTTCGCCGGAAGGGCCTTCTTGACCGGAGCCTTCTTGGCCGGAGCCTTGGCGGGAGCGGCCTTCGCAGAGTTCGTGGCGGCGATACCTACGTATTCCGGCTTCTCCAAGGCGGTGCGCGAGTTGAGGTCCTTCTTCAGCCCCGCGCCGGCGGCAAAGCCGATGCCCTTGGATGCCTTGATACGCACGGGCGCGCCCGTCTGCGGGTTGCGTCCACGCCGTGCCGCACGGTCCCGCACCTTGAAGGTTCCAAAGCCGGTGATGCGGACGGTGTCATTGGATCGCAGTGCCGAGGTGACCACGTACTCGAACGCCTTCAAACCGCTTTCCGACTGTTTTGCCGTCAGCCCGGTGTACTTGCTCATCTCGCCGATTAGTTCTGTCCTGTTCAATTTCGCCTCCTGGCATGTTGTCCGACCCTTACGCAATACAAGGTGATTTTCCGGCGGAAATCAAGCATTCTCCTCGGAGCGGCGGGCGACCCCTTTATTCTACGGCCTGTTACGGATCCCGACTCCGGATCACGAGGCGACAATCGCGACGGTTAAGCCAACAAAAACAAGGGCTTTGATCGCCCGACACCGTTTCGCCGCCATTTTTGGTCCCTGATCCGACTCCCGGCACCCGTGGGCGGGCAAGCGCCGGAGAGGTCTGAATTTCCCTGTTTTCCCGTCGCGGTCCGCGCCGAGGCCTCGCGCAGCCGAAATTCTTCTCGGGCAGGCGGTGTGGGCAACGCCGGCCGCGAGGGACCGCGATCGACCTACTCGTGTCATCACTCCTGCCAAGAAAGATTCCCCGACTCACCCGCGGGTCGTCTGCGCGCGGCGTCTCGCCCGCTCGCAGAACCGCACTGGTCATTGCGGGCTCGGGCGGGACCGGCCGCGTAGCCTGGCACCACGGCCGCGGCCGTCAGGATGATGTCGACCGGTAAGTGCCTCGGCTACGACTCGGTGGTGCTCAAGCCGCTCCCTGATCCGCTTTCTCTCGTGCTCGCGACGTCGCAGAGCCACGGCCACGGCATCTATGTCGGCTGTTCCCTCAAGGGCGGAGGCGTCCCCCTCTTCGCCCGTCCCCAAGAAGGGGTCCTCCTGCTGGGACCACCGCGCTCGGGAAAGACGGCCGCAGTCGTCGTCCCGAACGTGCTCGCGGCCTGCGGGCCGGTGATAGCGGCCTCCACCAAGGCCGACCTGCTTGCCCCGACCTGGTCTACCCGCTGCCAAGTGGGGCCCGTCTTCTTGTACGACCCGAGTGGCTCGGTACCGTGCCCGCCCGGTGTCGAACGCGTCGGCTGGTCGCCCCTTGGGCTCGCAAGCACCTGGGACGGGGCGGTCCTCGTCGCCGAGTCCATGGTGCGAGCCGCCCGGCCGGGCACGGACCGAGGCGAGGCCGCGCACTGGAGCGAGCGGGCCGCGGCGCTGCTCGCCGCCGTCTTGCATGCAGGAGCCCTCGAGGGACGGCCCTTCCACGAGCTGCTCGCCGCTGTGAACCGGCACGATGCCGAAGAGGCCCGCGCCGCGCTCGCCCGGGGCGGGGCCGAGCGGGCGCTCGACCTCCTCGAAGGCATCATCGTCACCGAAGGCCGCGAGCAGAGCGGCATCTGGTCCACCGCTTCGGGCGTGCTCGCCGGCTACCGGACCGATGCCGCCCTTGACTCGACGCGGGGACGGCTCCTCGATGCGGCCGAGCTCCTGGGCAGTCGGGGCACGCTTTACGTCTGCGCCGGGAGTGACCATCAGCGACAAGCTGCTCCCCTCGTGGCGGGGCTTCTCCGCGAGGTGCGCGTCGCCGCCTACCAGAGCTCGCTGGTCGCCACGGTCACCGGCTCGAGCGCCGGCGTCGATCCCTTCCTGGGACCGCCTCGGGCATCTTCGAGGCCGCCGCTTCTCCTCGTCCTGGACGAGCTGGCCAACATCGCCCCCCTGCACGACCTCCCGAGGCTCGTCGCCGAGGGTGGCAGCCAGGGCGTCGTGACCCTGGCGTGCCTGCAGGACCTATCACAGGCGCGGGCGGCCTGGGAGCGCGAAGCAGACGGGTTCCTGTCGCTGTTCGGCACCAAGCTGATCTTTCCCGGCATCGGAGATACCCGGACCCTCGAGGCCATATCGCTCCTCGGGGGCGAGCACGAGGTGCCGACGGTGTCCGTGTCGCAGGGCCCTCGCCGGCGCGGGCTTGCCGCCTTCAGGCCCGCCACGACCCGGACCGTGTCGATGCGCAAGGAGCGAGCTCTTCCCGCCGATGCCGTCGCCCGCGGCCATCCAGGGCTCATACTCGGCATCGAGGGCGCGGAGCCTGGTTTCCTGCGGATGACGCCATGGTTCTCGAGCTCGCCCTGGCGCGAGGCGGTCATGGGCGGCCGAGCCTGGGCGCGCGAGCGCAGCGGAGCCGTCATGCCGCCCGTTGCGGCCCGTACGGTCACATCGGGCCACGGCCGCTGGCTACGCGGACGCTGAGGGCGACAGCCGTCAGGTCACCGTGACCGCCCTGGCGCCTCCAACCCCTGGCGCCTCACCGCCCGTGATGGCGGCTCGATCGATCGCAGCGCCTGTCGGACCTTCAGCCTCGTCTCGGCCGCCTCCCCGACGGCACTGAGCCCAAGGGATCGCAGCCTTGTCGGGTCGCCGACGGCATGTTGGTGGTCGTCGATCGACCAGCGCCGGCGAAAAGCCTCGATGACCGTCGCGCCGGCGCGCCAAGCCGCGCGCTCCGAAGTGCCCGAGGGAAGCGTCCCAAGCTCCGAAACGAGATACCGGGGCTTGGCAACCTCTGCCGCCCGGCCGAGCCGCTGGGTACCGGAGCTGTGCGCGGGGACGATCGCCACCTGCACACACCCGACGGTCCCCGCCTCCCTCGCGCCGGCCGGCAGAGGGCCGAGCACCGCCATGCGGCTCCCGTGCCCTGATCCCGGCCGTGGCCCGGCCAGAACCCCCGCCAGACGGCGTGCCGCGACGACGTCGTCAGGGGATCCGCCGGCTCTTCGGACGGCTTCCCGCAACGAAGCCACAACGGCATCGTCGCTCGCCACCAAGAGCGTGCGCTGGCCCCCGGCTCGGTCCTGTCGCCAAGCCTGAAGCAGCGCCGCCCGGGCGGTGGCGCTGTCAGGCACGACGAGGACCTCGCGGCCGGCAAAACGGTACCTTTTCGCCCCCGCCGCCCCGGCGCCGTCGAGCGTGACGCCGTCGGCCGGAGCGGCGGGGGGGCGGCTCGCGGGCACGAAGGCGCCGAGGTCGGTCGCCAGGACCGCCGCGGTCCCAAAGCGCCTGTCGAGCGAGGCGGCAGGTGCGAACAGGATGGCCCGGTCTCCGGCGGCCACGGACGACTCGAGGATCGACGCCAGCTCCCAGGGGCCGAGCCGTTGCGCCTCGGCCAACACGACGATGCCCTTTCCGGCGAGCTGCGGCGCCATCGGGTCGCGGGCGCGAGGCGCGTCCGCGACCGGGACTGTCTCGATGCCCGTGACGGCCTCGAAAGAGGCTGCCGCCACGCGACCAGGCGCGACCGCGACCACGGGCGTCTGCGGATCTGACAGGACGCCACCGATCTTGTCCAGGGCCTCGAGGCGTTCCCCGGGACGATAGGCGAGAAGCTCGATCGCCCCCGCGTGGGCACGCACGAGCTGGCAGAGCCGTTCGTGCAGCTCGAGGATCCCTGGCGTCGTGTACAAAGGCTCGGCGACACCGCCCGGAATCGGCCGCCCGGACGCCGCCTTTAGCACCGGGCCGATCCGGCGCGAGACCTCCGGGGCCGGGACGACACGGCCTTCGACAACGAGTGCCTCCACGTCTCTCTCGATCTCGACCACCGGGGCGCCGAAGGGGAGAGAGGCGCAACGCGACCGGACGAGATCGCCCCGCCGGCACGTGCCGTCGCGAGCGGCGACGCCGCGGTCCCCGAGCGCCCGCTCGGCCCATCGGTCCACAGACCCGTCGTCAACTCGAGACCGTCCGCCAGCTGTGGGCAGGCTCTGGTCCTCAAGGAGCAGGCCATCGTCCCCGGACCGGCCTGTCGCGTCGGGCCCTCCGGCCCGCGACGGCCCGACGACCGAGGCCAGGCGAGCGTCGGAGACACCCAGGCGGTATGACCGCTCCCGCCAGTGCGACACGAGTTCCTCGTAGGGTGTGCCGAGATCCTTTCCCGGTCTTGTCGTCACCGAGGCGATGCGCCTTGCCCGGGGACCGGAGCGACCCGATTGCTCCAGAGCCGCCTCGATCTCGGCCGAGCGACGGGAGAAGGCCCGGCTCACGCTCGGGTCGATGCCCGCAAGGTCGGCCCAAGCGCCCTGGAGCTCACGCCACGACACACCCAGCCGCAAGGTGAGCTCCGCGCGCAGCTGTGTCTCGTAGAGGTCGCGGGCCGTCCCCAGCTCCAGGTACAGCCCGCGGCCGTCGAGAGCCGACCAGCGACCGTCCGGCCCCTGCGCCAGATTGGCGACGAGCACGTGGCTGTGAAGGTGGGGGGATAGGTGATAGCGAGGCGTGAAACGTCCGCTCGGCTAGTCAAGGTCCTTGAGCGGACGAATGACGAATGAGCCCTTTCCTCCCGTGGCAGCATGGATCCAGTGTCCGCAGGAGAATATCTGGGCCAAGAGGAATTTCAGATCTCCGTCGGACCAGCGCGTGTGTCGTATCTAATTCGAACAAACAGCGAAACAGGATTTCGCAGGGCCGTTCAGGAGGCGAGTTCGCGCTGGGGCGGCTTCAGCGAACCCATCGTGCCCGTCCGTGCGAACGGTCGCGTCGACGCTTTTTGGTCGCAGGTCGTAGAACTCGCCAATGTCGACGAGGCCGTGAATGTCGACGTCGACCCCGAGGTTGCGAAGACAGTGGCGCTACGGCTCGGGCTGCCACTTCAACCAATATCGCTCATCGACCGCAACGGACGGGGACGGTTCACTTGCTATCCCGGCGTCACCAGCTCTGAAATGACGACACCCAACCTGGCGATGAACGTGACGAGCTCCGCAATTCCTCAGTTCGCTTGGACTTATGCAGAAAACTCCCTAGACCTTTGGGCTATTACGGCTGCGGGAGCACTGACGCCAGAGGCGCTTAAGGCCGCTCGTGACTTGCACGACCCAATCGGCGTTCTCTCCTTTCCAATCGAAATTGCATTGGCCCAATTGCGCGCGACCACTGGAATGGACCGCACCGCTGTTCAGTTTCGGGAACGCTGGGCGAGTCCTCCGCCCTTTCCCTCGTCAGCTATCATTTGGTTCTGCAACAAGCGTTCGCTTCAGGATTGCCTCATGTACTGGAACCTTCGCTCTCTTCGACCATTGGCTATGCAGCATCTACCGATGATTCTTCTGCCCGCGTACGAGGTTGACCACTGGTTGAATTTCGCGAGCGGAGTACACGCCATGCTTTCTGGGCGAGCAGACCAGTACTCACCAGATGTGTTTCTTTGCAGTCTCGGAGTCGCTCACGATCGTCTTAGATCTATAGGAGATTCCTGGGGTCTAATCGCAAGCAGCAAACCGCCGAGTACCCAAATGGGCTTTGGCGCTGCACTGTCACTCAGGAGTGCCCCTTTCACCTATCTCGTCGACATTGACCCGCGACTGGCTTTCCTGTGGCACCGGCGCTATGGGACCATAGTTAGCGCTCCGACGCAGGTGTTCCGTGACAAGACCTCGGTCACCTTTGAGTCTCCGGTGCACTTTTTTGGGTCCGGTGGCTTCAAATTGAATATGTCCTCTGAGATTCTCAGGCGCTTGCCTCGCAGGGAGTCCGTCGCACGTCTAGTGGTACCCAACGGTCACTGGCACGACGACGGCATCGAGCTGTTCTCTTCCGTGACGACAAGGTACAGACTCGATATCCGCATTCCGCCGTTTCTGGAGATCGTGTCTACCCTCCTCGCTGAAGCTGGTACCTCATGGTCTCTCTCCGACAAAGGTCGGATGGGGGAAGGAATCTCCTCCAGCTCTGACGTCGCGACGCTACTTCATCCGGGTGTTCTAGAGGCTGTTCAAGATATGACCACGCCACGTTCCACCCATCTCGTCAAAGAGATTGAACGAAGAGAACACACCGACGAGGAGTTAGATCGAGCGAAGTTTGTAGCAGAATATGGCGGACGGCTTGAGCGAAGGAGCCTGGCTGCCGGTGACCTGCGGAGCCTCAAGAAGAGTCTGCGCGTTGATGTCTTAGAGCTGCTCGTTGACGTGCACTGGGCAGAACGGGGCTTTCGAATCGCGTGTAGTCGGTGTGGGCTTACTAGTTTCGTGGAACTCGAGAGGATCTCGTCCGCAGCAACGTGTCTCGGTTGCCGAAGCAACCAAAGTTACCAGCGCTCAGCTGAGGGTCCAGTTGTCTACTACCGACTCAACTCTCTGATTGATAGAGCGAGTGACCAGGGAGTTCTGCCTCACCTTCTCGTTGCTGCCGTGTTGAATGAACAGTCGTCCGACACGTATGTGCTGCCCGGAATAGATGTTACGTTCGCGGACGCGGGACCCAGCGAGGTTGATCTATTCGGAGTTCATGATGGACTTGTCGTCGCTGGCGAGGTGAAGACGAGCGCAGCCGAATTCACGGACGCTCAGGTGCGACGAGATGTCGAATTGTCTAAACGTCTGAATGCAGACCGACATTTAATGGCGTGCGTCGAAACACTGCCGGAGGCAATCGTGACCTACGCGGAGCAAGCTGCGGCACGAAGCGGGCTTGGTCTCATCATGCTTGATCGCAAGAAGATGAGGCCCTCCTGATCGTAGGCCGAACCCTTTTTCGTTGCGACGCTGTGGGTGGGCCAGTTATGTGGCGAGGACTTTATCGGTAAGGTTCACTGGCCCCAGCGATACAAACCCAGCTCCGCTTCCCTCTTGGTCTTTGCACGATGACACTGCGTGCAAAGAGAAACTAGGTTCGCTCGCTCGCTGGTCCCGCCCATGGCGATCGGGATCGCGTGATCAACCTCGGTCGCCGGTGCTCCGCAGAACCGACAAGTGGGCTCCTCAGCGAGCACCTGCTTGCGGAGCTTGTCACCAAACTTCCTTTCAAGGCGCTGTCTGGGCAGCTCCTCTTCGCGCCACCACCGGTTAATCGCGAGCAGGCTTTGCTCCCGACGCAGGCGGGCTTGTGCACAAGCGAGAGCAGCCTCTTCCGTGCGATGCCAGCCGGGGTCGGAGGCATTCCGTGCCGAGTGACAGTGTGCTAGGTGATAAGGCGGGCCGTGCAGCCGACACATGCACCCGGGCAGCGAGGGGGGTCTCAGCACGGTCCAGACGGCTCGCCACCGCCCGTCATCATCGGACAGGCAAAGGGACCACTGCTCCTGCCCGACGAACTCTGAGCCGATGAATTGTGGCGAGCTGAACAGATCGTCGCGTCGCGGGCTCGGAGAGAGGCCACCCCACTTGTTGCCGTGGTCGCCCCATTCGGAGCCAAACCACCATCGGAGTAGCCCGCTTTCTCCTGGGTCTTCGTACCAGCCGGCTTCCGACCCTAGCGGGAGAGGGGGAGGAACATCCGTCATCGACCAAATTCTGCCTCCTTTCACGAGTCCGAGTCTTCACCCTGAGCTAGGACCTACCCTGGAAGCATCGACGACCCAGTTCTTCGCCTCGAACTTCATGCCAGCACGGTCGAACTTCTCCGCTCCCTGTTGAACGCGCTCGAAAAGATGACCGAAGGGACAGCGTCTGCCCTCACGGCCGATCAGCGGAGCTACCTTGCCCAGGTGATGGACATCGCAGCCGACCTCGACATCGTCTTCGGGGAGTTGGCGAGCGTCTTCGACGGCCCGACTGGCCTCGACGATGCCTAACTCGCGCTCCTGCGGATCTCCCTGGTGCAGGGGGCCGGCGTGGCGCCGCCATCGCGGCCCGCAAGCGGGCGCTGGTGGAGTGGGACAAGGCTGATCCCGGCGCCGTCTACGACCCGGAGCTGTTCCGGCGGGAGATCCTGCCCAGACTGGCGAACGTGAAGCTCATGGACATTGCCGAGGCAGCCGGCTGCTGCAAGGCGTCGGCTTCGGACATCAGGCGTGAGAAGTGGGCACCGCACGTGTCGACCTGGGCGGCTCTGGCTGGGCTAGTGGGCTTCGAGATTGAGTTTGCTGCTGAATCTGCCGATACACAGAGCGTGAGGCCGGCGCAATGACTCATCGGGTGTTCGGCACCTTCGCCGCGATTCTTTTCGTCCTGTTCGTCGTCGCGGGGGTCGTAGCTCTTGTGCACACGTTGCCGCGTCGTTCTTGCGCGGGAGTGTCCCCGCAGAATTATTCGAGCGACAGCGTCGTGATCAATCCCGGTCCTTCGAGCACCGGCTCCTATTGGTCTGGCATTCCAACCAACCATTGTGTAGAGGTCGTCAGCGCTGAGGTCGCAGAAGCCTACAATCTGACCGCCGGCAATGGCTACGACCTCGGACTCGCGCCAGCCTCTTACACCGGCACAACTTGGAACTACGTGCGCCTAGGGATCGGTGCTTGGATCGCGTGGACGCTCGCTATGACCATGCTCGCGATCGCAGTGGCGGCCATTCCGAAGGCGAAACTCACCTTGGTTGCCCTCGCCGAGCCGCCGCCTACCATGAACCGGACACCATCACCAGTAGCCGACGTCGGTGCCACCGTGACGGCTAACGCGATACCACCCTCCATTCCTCAATTGTCCTAGAAGCAGTGGCAGGATGGTCGCGATGACCAGCGATCAGCGGGAGGTACGCCTCCTGCGCTTCTCGGCGCGAATCGATCCGGTCATGATGGTGCTGGCCTTGGTGTGGCTTCCTGTCCTGGTGGTGCCCTTGGTCACAAGACTGCACGGCTGGGTCGCTGCCACCTTCGCCGGCTTCGACTATTTCGTCTGGGCTGCATTCGTGGTCGAGTACGCCGTGAAGCTCCGACTCGCCGTCGATCGATGGCATTTCTTCCGACACCATCTGTTGGACCTGGCAATGGTGGCGGTGCCAATCCTTCGCCCCCTTCGGCTCGCCAGGCTTCTCCGGTTCATACGCCTCGACAGAGTCGTGCTAGTGCTCGGGAGCGGCCTTCGTCGGGCAAAGGCCATGTTCACGCACCACGGCCTGCACTTTGTGCTCCTTTCGGTCGCCGTCATCGTCTTCGCAGCGGCCGGGCTGGAGTTGGTCTTCGAGCAGCACTCAGTTGGACCCTCCGCCATTCACAACTTCGGGGACGCGATCTGGTGGGCAGTGGTGACGGTTACGACTGTCGGCTATGGCGACAAGGTGCCGATGACAGGTGGTGGGAAGTGGGTCGCCACCGCTCTCATGTTCACGGGCATCGGTCTTGTCGGGGCGCTCACGGCGACTATCGCCTCGTACTTCGTGCAGGAGCAGCACTCAGCGGAGATGGCTGAGATCAAGGCGCAGCTCACAGAGATCAGGGAGCTGCTCACCTCGGAGAAGACGGAGGGCTCCTAGGTTCCGTGGTCCTCAGCGCCGCCTAGGCCCGAGGCCGATCGCACGCACGAAATGGTTGATCTGTCGGTTGCCCTGGCGATAGATGACGCGCCGCACCTCACGCTCGGCGCCACCGCCTGCCGCCCCAGAGAGCCCGCCACGCCGGTACCCGTGCTCGACGGCCTCGATGTTGCCGAGATCCCTGGCAAACCGGTAGAGCTGCGATCGGGTCGTGCTCACGAGGACACCTCCTCCTTGTTCGTCCGGTCCGCAAGGATGATCCGCTCGACTATGGCCAGAAGCTGCTCGGGGTCCTCGGTTTCCTCCATCAGCCTCAGGTCCTCCGGGGGAACACCGACACAGCCCATGCCTTTATCCTCGTGGGTGGCGCGCCAAGCCAGCCAGGCCTCCCCATCGGGATCCTCACCGTCTTCCTCGACAGCGTTGATGAGGGCGACGAGTTCGATCTCGCCGTCCTCCTTGACGTCATACTCAATGAAGAGCACCGCACCTCCTTCCAGGTGGTGGTTCCATTTCACACTAGAGCGCGAAAGGTTCTCGGTCTGGGTAACCTGGGACTTGCTTCGAGTACCTTCTCGACTCCGAACCGGAAGAGGGGAGCCATGACGCACACGCGGATGATTCTCGGCACGCTGCTTGCGGCTCTCAGCGCGGTGGCCTTGGGTACCTTGCCGGCAGGAGCCTCTGCCTCCAAGCCGATCCCCTGCACCGCAAGCATGAGTAATCCTTCGCCCGCGCAGTACACCGCGACCGACGTGAAGGTCTCGTCATGGGGCGACGTGGGGGTCACGACCGTGGCGCACTACAGGACGACGACCACCATCCATTCGGCGACAACGAACAGCCATGGAAAGGCGACGATCCCGTATTACGTATCCGGCGTGACGGTGGGCTATCGGGTGGTTGTGAACGTGACGGTCCGTAAGGACGGCAGGAGCGGAAGCTGTCAGACCAGCTTTACGCCAGTGCGCGGATAACCCGAGGAGAACCCAGCCCATTCGGCGCTCACCGTCGGACAGGGCTACGACACGACGATCGTCGCCGTGCTCTCCACCTTCAGCGTCAACGTGACGGTCCATCTCCAACGCCGTCTGTGGGACTCCGAGCCAGGCGGTTCTCGGGCCAGATCATTGCCGTGAGGATCGAGTAGGCGATGACTGTGGGGGAGAGTTGTACCCTCCCCCACAGTATCCCGAGGCGGGCTTGTGGGCGTGAAGCTCAGCGAGATCGCCGAGACGGCCGGCTGTTCAAACGCGTCCACGTCCGATAGTGGACGCCGCATGTGTCGATCTGCGCCGCACTTGCGGTACTCAGTGGAGCAAACCCTCCTTGAGGCAGCGCCTAACCGCGCCGATAATTAAGACATGCTCGGATCACTTCCGAGAACGCGACTCGACCACATACCACTTCCGAGGTGGGTGAGGTGGCCAGCAGCGCTCATGGTTGTGGTCGGAAGCGTGACGACGCTCATATCAGGCTCGGTGCTTGCGGCTGGTGGTCAGGTGGCGCCGCAGTCAACCGGCAGCCCGTTGGGAGCCTCGGCTAGCCCGATCACCTCCATAAAGCCGGTCACCAACGTCAGATCTGTCAAGTTTCCCCCAACCCTTGGCATCGCTTCGCCAGCCCTCAGCAAGACGCTACCCTGGCCGCGGCTAACCCGGCGAGCGGTGCGTGACTCGACGCAGCCGGCGACTCTGGCAAAAGCTCCGGTGCCTGTCATCGTCAGGGTTTGGTTTCCGAGCCATCCACTGTCGGCGAGCGGAAGCTCGGCGACGGTTACGGTCCTGATGCGGCACGTGAAGTACTGCCAGCTCGTCCTGACGAACCACCCGGGCCTGCCGGTTCATTTCGACTGGAAGTCACAATCCTGCTCGAACGGCGTCTTCCGCGACAAGATCACCGTCGGTCCCAATCGCACCTACCAAGCTGTTCGCGTTGACTTCGAGTTCTCGGCCCGAGACGATACGTCTGTCGCTCACATAGAGGTTGTGCTCCAGGTCTCGCCGGCCCGACGCCGCTGGCTCCGACGGCGTCGCTCACTCTCACTCCGACGAGCCTGCCTGCGGCGGGAGGGACGGCCGTGTTCACGTACACCTCGTCGAGGGCGGCAAGCTGCTCGCTGACGTCCAACGTCAGTCTCTGGGCGGGTGCGAACCCGAAGTCTGTCGCCTGCAACGGGAGTTACCGGGCACATGTCGCACCGACGACCTTGCAGCAACAGTGGATAGTCACGTTCATGGCGACCAACGTCCGTGGTGCAACTGCCAGTCAGTCTCGAACCTTGATCGAACTAGGGCCCCCGCCAACACCGACGGCCTCGCTCTTGCTCAGTCCGACCAGCTTGCCATCGAGTGGAGGAAACATCGTTCTCACGTACTCGTCAGAGAACGCCTCCTCCTGCTCGCTCAAGTCCACTCCGGCGTTCTGGACGGGCAGCAACCCGACGACAGTCGCCTGCAACGGCACCTATAGGGCAACGGTTTCTTCAGCGTTTTCGAAGCTCCAGTGGATCTTCACCTTCACCGCGACCAACGCCGTCGGTGTGTCCGTGTCTGGATCACAGACCTTGACCGAGCAGGCCCCTCCGGCTGTCACCAGCACGACGGTCTCGATGGCCTTGAGCTCTTCGGCGACCAACGACATCTCGACGTCCCTCGTCGTCGACTACGACGCCTCGCTCACTGCAACATGCTCTTACTCGGACGGGTCCACCGCACCGTGCGCCTTGCCGGACGGGACGCTCTCATGGCAGATCGACGGCCAGGACGCCGGTGGCAACGTGACCTACCTGAGCAGCCCCGCTTCGAACTGCACGGCCACTGTTGGAGGTTCCACGACCGAAGAAGGTTGTGACGTGACCTGGACCACCTACGGCGACCAATGGTTCACGGCCACCTACTCCAGTCCGTCGGCGTCTTCGGTAGCCCAGACGATTGAAGTGCAAGTCCGTTGAGTGGCGCCCGCTTGCGCCTTATCGAGAATCGGTCATTCATGTCGCAATCGAATGACCCGATTTTGCTCAAGGAACTGACCGAGTCTGACGATAAATGCGAGGTGAGAGCAGTCGCCCGGCACCGTGCGGAACTCGCAGCAGCAGCGAGCGCGCTGTCGATCACCTTCACGTTCTTCTTGTGGCTAGTCCTGCACGTCGGAGGCAACAGCGGGGTTCGCTATTTTGACGACATCGTCACGGCACTCGCAGCACTGAGCGCCTGTGTGGCTTGCCTTTTGGCGGGAAGGCACCAAAGCGGCTCGGAGCGACGCTTCTGGATGCTGCTCGCCTTGGCGCTTGGGGCCTGGACGTTCGCCGAAGTGATCTGGGGGGTCTACGACCTCGTCCTTCGCGTGGCGGTGCCCGTGCCGTCGTGGGCCGATGTCGGCTATCTCGGTGCGATCCCGCTCGCGGCAGCGGCGCTATTGTGCCATCCCGGCATGCGCGCCACGGGAAACTACAAGACGCGAGCGACCCTAGACGGCCTCGCGATCGGTACCGCGGTGTTATTGCTGAGCTGGACCTTCGTACTCGGGTCGCTGTGGCGTCATACAGACCTCACAACCGCCGGCGGCATTGTTGCCCTCGCTTACCCCTTCGGCGACATTGTCATCATCTTCCTCATCGTCCTGTCCGTCCGTTCGATGACGGCCACAGGACGACGACCGCTGTTGTGGGTGCTCGTGGGGCTGTTCGCAATGGCAGTCTCAGACAGCACCTATGCCTACCTCGTCGAAGTCGGCCGGTACTCGACGGGCAATCTCGTCGACATCGGCTGGGTGGTGGGTTACCTCGCCATCGCCGTGGGCGCGTCGGCCGGCGCCGGCCAGACGGTGCGTGCCCCGTCCGAGCTGCCGGCCGAGGCGTCGCTCGCCTCGCTCGTCACGCCGTATGTGCCTGTGCTCTTGGCACTGTCGGTCATCACCGCCGAGCTGGAGCTCCACCACCATGTGGACCGCTTCTCATGGCTGACCGGCTTCGGCCTTGCCTTGCTCGTGATCGCACGCCAGGCGCTCCTACTGGTCGACCGTCGCCGCGAGTTGTTCTCGGCTTCAAACGAGCGTGACGGGCCGGCCTCGGGGAGCACGGGTTCACGGCTGCCACCTGAGAATCTCCCCGCAGCTGCTCCGTCGTCTCAGTTCCTCAGGAGAACTCCGTGAGCTACAGCCTGGACGCTTCAGGAACCCTCAAGCACCGCCAAGTGACGCTGAGGCGGCCATACCACACGATCGTGTTCGCCCTCATGTTCGTCACGAGCAGCATCGCGGTATTCGACCTCTACCTGTTCGCGTCCTCAGGTTTCCACTGACTAGAGGGAGCATCAGTGACCTCGTTGTCGCCGAGACCCTCGACTGGCCCGGATGAACCGACGCCAGTCAAGTTACTCGAAGCTCTGAGCGGCCTCGTGGGCGGTTGCTCCGCCTGGGCGCTCTGGCGCTCTTTGGTCCGAGGGCGGGCGCACCGTGGCTGAGAGCGACGAGCTGGCCTTTGTCCGAGGCGAACGGGACCGATACCGGGCCCAGCTCAGAGAAATAGAAGCTGAAAGGGACCGCCTACGCGCCGACGTGCGAGGCCTTCTCAGCCAGGTCGAGCACTGGCGCACCCTGGCCGAGTACCGCGAAGCGATGCTTGACGAACAGCGGGAGCGGAGCAAACAGCCGCGATGCTTCCTTGACGGGCTACCCAGCTGAACGAACACGTTGGAGGCCGCCTTTGCGCCCCTACGCCGCCACGTGGGCGAACGTGGGCGCCTCTGTGCCTACTGCGGCCGACGAGCCGGATGTAGCAACCGGCCGGCACCCACTGACCCCAGCCCCGCCCGCCGACGCACCCAGCCGGCCGACCCACCCGTGACCTCGGGCGTCCCCTTTTCGGCCACGAGGCGGCCTTCATCCACCTAGCGCTCCGAAGCGATGTGGGCGCTAAGGGACTCGAACTACCGCCCTGCCGTGATGGCTGCCTTAAACGCCTCCCAGTGCCTCGGGTGCGGCACGTGCTTCCCCGCTCTCACGTCCTGGCAGTAGCTCCGGGAAAGGCCAGTCGCTCTCGAGAGCAGCCTCGTCGACAGTGGCTGGATGAGCGGAAGGATCTCCTCGACGAAGACGGAGGGGTCCTGCAGCTCGCCTCCGGCCTCCTCCCACTCCTGCTCCTCACGCCTCCGTCGTTGCATCGCTTGGCGCTGCTTCGCCAGTGCCTCCTCGGTCCTGGAGGGGTCCGATCCCTCTGCCGAGGCCCTGCGCGCAGCCAGTGCACCGGCCCTCTTCAAAGCCTCGAGGTGCCTGGCCTTGGCGGCAGGGCGACACTCGTCGCAGTAGAGGTAGTCACGCCTCGGGGTCGGCGCTCCGCACGACCGGCACGTCGGGGTGAGCTTCCTGGCCCGGGCTAGCTTAGGGGCTTCGCGTCCGAACGACTGGCGCACGGCTGCGGCTCGGCTGCGCTGGGTGATCGGCGTCGAGACTCGTCTCACCTTGCCGTCGCTCATCTTCGCGAGAGCGGCTGCAACCTGCTCCGCGATCGTCCCCACGGCTGGGCTCCAGCGACTGGCCGATTCGGCCAGCTCGTGGGTGAGCGGGGCCAAGACCCGGCAGACCCCCGACCTCGTCTCGGCGAAGTCGCATGCCCGGAAGGTCCGCTGGTCAAGAAGCTCGAGCACGTAGGCATCGACCTCGGGACGCACCGGCTCCATCAGGTCCGCCACGAGGGAGTCCCGGTTGGCCTTGTCGGCATGAAGGATGCCAAGGCCGGGGTCGAGCCCCATCGTGAGGCAAGCGATGCGTCCCTCGGCCGCCAGGAGCGCATAGCAGTAGTTCAAGATGGCATGCGCAGGGGCAACCGCTGACCGTGCGGATTCTGAGAGCGGTGAGCTGCGCGGCCCGACCGTGAGCCAACGGGAAGGGATCGAGGCTTGGTCGGCCCTGGCGAACCGCACAGGCACATCCGCCCAGGCCGACCAATATGCCGAGGCTGAGATGGCCTCTGTCGAAAGGATCTCGCTCAGGGACTTGGCCCCTTCGAGGTCCTCAAGGGCTGCCTCGATGACCGCTGTGGCCTTGGCGTCCCCGAGCATGCCGCTCACGACGCGGACCTGGCCATTGAGCTTGCTTGCAATGAGGCCTCGGACGATCTCGACCCCTTCGGGATGCTCCATGGCGAGGGCCTGCGCCCTTCGCAGGGCCGGGCTGTCGGTGCCTTCCACGGCAGACACGGCGAGCACACGACCCTCGAAGTCGATGTGGACGAGGGGTACCTTCACGTCTGCGAGCCATCGCAGGGCGTCCAGGCTGAAGGTGCCCGAGTTTCCGATCACGACAACCCTTCGAAGGGTCCGATCGGCTCTGGCGAATCGGCGGACGCGCCGGGCGCGGCCGATCCCGTCGGCGATGACCAGGTGACGACGCTCGACAGCGACCCTGAGGCCGTAGCCGTCGACGACGCAGATGCCTTCTTTGATCGCATCCGAGCCGAACATCTCGGTAAGTTGTTGGTGCATGCGGATCCACGACCTTTCCGTGTGCCAGCCCCGGGGAGGTTGCAGCCTCGCCCGGGGCACCTTTCATCTATGTCTCTTGCTTGGCTTCTTTGGCTTGCGTTTTGCTGTGGCGTTCCTCGCAACTTGTCGCGTTGCGACAGAGGCTCCAGCGGGCGGGGTCGGTCTGCTTGGATCTCCGCCATCGGTGCCCATGCCGAGGATCATCAGCAACGTAGGGCAAGCGTGGTTGAACTTGTCCTGGATGCTCTCGTCAGCCACGAGCGATGCGTCTCTCGGATCTTGCAGGGCCTGCTGAAAGAGGGGTCTTACTTGATCCCAACCCATTCGTCCGGCTTCGTAGATGTTCCGGGCGTCTCGCAGCTCTTGATCCGAAACACCGGCCCTCACCCGCTGGAGGCCACGGCATCGAGCAGCGACCATGTGCACAAAGTCCTCCGGAGTCAGCAAGCGATCCAGCCTCGGTCCTCGTCCGCGTGGGTCGTAGACCCGCGTGACCGCTTCCATGAGGGCGTCGGGATCCACCATGCCGTTGAACGCCCCCAACGCCACGACGTCAACAAGGCGCTCTCTGGCCTCCCGACTTGCCCCTGGCGTCTCGAACTGCGCCAGGATCTCCTTCGCCTGTCGCCGCGCTGTCGTCCAGGAGATCTTGGTGGTCTTGGTGGCCCAGGTTTCGAACGCCCGCCGAGCCTGCGGTACCGGGACATAACCCTCTCCGAACCAGAGCCACATCGCCACGACCAACTGGCAGAGGGGAGGGATCGTGCGGACTTCGTTTCGCTTCGAGATAAGTAGGCGAAACAGATTGCGCTGCGTCCAGGGCCAGACAGCCTTGTCCGATCCGCCAGATTCGCCCCGAGTGCGTCGCTGCGGGTGATCGAGCAGACCTAGCTGCACCCATTCGTGAATCAATCGCTGATTTGCCGGGAAGCCAACGGATGCAGCGTCCGCCAGCAGGTCATCGATGGTTCCTGGCTCACTGGTCCATGGCTGCGTGCCCGAATCGTCGACTGACATATTGCGATCTTACATGAAAGTTAGGGGGCACGTGATGCCTTAAAACCTCACAAACCCTAATTGTGATAGGGCATACTTGTTGCTGATGCACGACGAACTTGCGGATCTCCTGCCAGTGAGCGAGGTAGGAAGGCGCCTAGGTCTCTCGGCCCAACGCGTGAGAGTGCTGGTCGATCAGGGACATCTTCCGGCGACGCGGACCTCGCTTGGGCGGCTTATTGCCGCCACCGATGTCGAGGCCTTCCGCCTCTGCCGCGACGCGTTCGGCAGATACCGGGTTGCCATACCGGCGAGCAAGGAGTCCGGTCACGCTGAGCTACCCCAGGTCCAGGAGGAGGAAGCTCCATGAGCCCGGCCATCCAGCTCAAGATCAGTCAACTCGTCGTCTCGCGAGAGACCTGGTCAAGGTTCGCCCTCAACGAGGAGCGAGTCGAGCTTTTCAAGGAGCTGCTCGTCTCCGGCGAGGAGCTGCCTCCCATCGAGGTCGTGCCCTACCAGCCGGACCGCTACCTGATCGCCGACGGCGTGCACCGTGCCAACGCCGCCAACCGGGCCGGTCACACCGAGATCGGTGTCGTCATCATCGGGCTCGAGGACGGGGAGACGCCGGTCGCGTGCGCCCTCCGTCGTGGGCTCGAGACGGCGACGAAGACCGCCCTTCCGCTCACGACAGCCGAAAGGCGCCAAGCGGCGATCAAGCTGTCGACACGAAGCCCGGAGATGTCTCACCGGGCGATCGCCAGACTGCTCGGCGTCTCGCACGACTCCGTGGACAGGTGGCTGCGTCCTGAGCAGGAGCCAGAACCCGAAGGGAGCGCCGACGATCGCGACGAGCCTGAGGAGCCTTACGAGCCGCCCATCACCGCTGACCTTGCGGCCCGCCAACTCGTGAGTGGCCTCGCCCAGCTCTACGAGTCCCGCGGCCTCACTGATCTTCTCGTGCCCGCTCGCATGGGCAAGCACCTCGCCGACGCCTACCAGGAGCGCTTCGGGGATCAGGCGCTCAAGGAGGCCTTGCGCTTCGCCTCCTGGACCAACCGGGCAGTGGTGGTGCTCAACGAAGCACGCCAGAAGGGATAGGAGACGCCATGGCAAGACCACGTGACTACCCAGCCGAGCGTCGTAGCCGGACAGTGCTCAAGGTCGTGCGCGGCCGCTCGGAGTACGAACGGCTACGCCCGAGAGAACGGGAGGCCAGGCACAATGCCTTCGAGGCCCTCAGCGAGATGCGAAACGAGAGGGTCTCGCTCCGCGTGGCTGCGAGGAGGGCTGGCACGACTCCAGAGACTGTGCGCCGCTACGCCGGCCAGTCGCTTGTGCGACAAGGGAGGCGCTATGTGCCCACTGCTTCGGACCGCAGCTATCAGCGCATGAGCGTGCTCTCGAGCGATGGCGTCGTAGACATCGACGTCCGAGGATCCCGGGCGCGCTCGACAGTCGGCCGGCACTGGAACGCGATTCAGCGCTTCGCAGCGACCGGCGACGTCGGAGTGCTCAGATCCTTTGCGGGCAGGCGCGTCGGCGGCGCTGAGCTGGCGAGCGATCCTGACCAGATCGAGGAGTTCCTCCGTCGCAGGGAGATCGACATCGACGACATCTATGTCACAGCCGCATGAAAGGACGAACGTGATCCAAGAACCTGACCCCATCCAGAATGAGGCTCGCCGCGCACGTCGCGAGCGTCGTCTGCCTCCAGGTGCCGCATGCGCCTTGTGTGGAGAGACCGACCCTGCTGTCCTGCGTCAGGCCAATCTTCTCCCGTCGACCCTGAGACTCCTGCAGATGCACCACGCCCTTGGCGAGGCCAATGATGAGGAGGTAGTGGTCTGTCTCTGCCTCACATGCCATGCCAAGGCCACAGCAGCCCAACAAGATGCGGCCGCCCTTCCTCCTGGTCGCGCATCGACATGCTTGGAGAGGATTGTCTATGCCATGCGGTCGCTTGGCAGCTTCTTCCAGCTGCTTGCCGACTGGTGCCACCGCTGCGCTGACCAGGTCACGCGAGCGATCAAGTCACTCGACGAGCATCTCCCGAGCTGGCGGGGGCTTCCCGGCATGGCATGACTGATCCGTCCCTTCCCATAGCCCACCGGGTGTGGGCCGAGCGCGCTGACAACACACAAGGGTCGCATGCCGACCGGCGTCCTTCGGCACCAGCTGGTGTTCTCGTCTTGGACACCGAGACCACGACCGATCGCACCCAGGGGCTCAAGTTCGGCGCCTGGCGCTACTACCGTTTAGATGCCGCGGGACCGATGCTCATAGACGAGGGGCTCTTATATGCCGACGACCTTCCCAAGCGCGACGAGGCAGGCTATGCGGAACTGAAGCGGTACCTGGCCGAGCACTCCACCCTTCTCGGCAGCGGCCGGGAGCGACAGATCCGCTTGCTGTCACGGACCGAGTTCGTGGAGAAAGTCTTCTTCGCAGCCGCATATCGTGCTCGCTCCCGCGTGGTCGGGTTCAACGTCCCCTTCGACCTCTCGAGGCTCGCCATCCGAGCGAGTGACGGGCGTGACATGAACCGTGGTGGTTTCTCGCTCGTGCTGTCCGCAGGCAAGGAGGGCACCATGCACAAGGAGCGCCGCCACCGCCCACGGGTCGACGTCAAGCACGTCAACTCGAAGCTCGCCTTCGTGTCGCTCACCAAACCCGCAGAGCCTGACGCCGACGACCTGATACCTGATAACTCCAAGAACCAGAAGCCTGACCCGGACTACGCGTGGCGGGGGCGGTTCCTCGACCTGCGGACCTTGGCATTCGCTCTCACAGGGTCACCTCACAGTCTCGAGAGTGCCTGCAGGTCGTTCGGCGTCGAGGGCAAGGCCGAGTCCGGGGGTCACGGGACGATCACCGAGCAGTACATCGACTACTGCCGCCAGGACGTGAAGGCCACGTTCGACCTATATGAGGCGCTCATCGGCGAGTTCGACCGCCATCCGGTCGCCATGCCCCCCGAGCGCGCCTACTCACCTGCTGCCCTGTCCAAGGCTTACCTCGATGCGATGGGCATGCAGCCGATTCTTGATCGACAGCCCGACTTCCCTCCAGAGGTTCTCGGCTACGCCATGTCCGCCTTCTTCGGGGGCAGGGCCGAGTGCCGCATCCGCCGGGTCCCGGTGCCCGTAAAACTCCTCGACTTCACCTCCATGTACCCGACCGTCGGTGCGCTCATGGACCTTCACCGCTTCCGGATTGCCGAACAGGTCAAGGTCGTCGACGCGACTTCGAATGTCAGGGAGCTGCTCGAGCGCGTGACGCTCGAGGATGTCTTCGATCAGGACCTGTGGCCGCAGCTGGTCGGTTTCGTGCTCGTAGAGCCCGATGTCGACATCCTCCCCGTTCGCGCCGCCTACGACGGCCAGACGTGGGGCATCGGTGTCAACCCACTGACCTCGACCGAACCACTCTGGTACTCGATCCCGGACTGCGTCGCCTCGACGCTGCTCACCGGTCGCGCTCCAAAGGTCGTCAGAGCCCTCCGCCTCGTCCCAGTGGGAAGGGTGAGGAGGCTCCACTCCGTTAAGTTGCGGGGCGCTGTGGAGCTTGATCCGGCAGCGGAGGATCCCTTCCGAGCGATGGTCGAGGAGCGCCAGCGGGTGCGCAGACGGGCCGACCTTGCCGAAGAGGAGAAGAGGCGCCTTTCGATGGCGCTCAAGATCGTCGCCAACGCGGGCTCCTACGGGATCTGGAGCGAGTTCAACCGAGACGAGCTTCCGAAGGGCAAGCAAGCCCGAGTGGTTGTCCACGGCCGGGCCGAGGCTCCGTTCGAAGACAAGGTTGGAGGTCCGGAGGACCCGGGCCGGTACTGCTTCCCGCCTCTTGCGACCTGCATTACGGGAGCCGCCAGGCTCATGCTCGCCTTGCTTGAGCGTTGCGTCACCGACCTCGGAGGGACCTGGGCCTTTTGCGATACCGACTCGATGGCGATCGTGTGCTCGAAGGAGGGAGGCCTCGTGAGCTGCCCGGGAGGTCCCGAGCGCCTTGCCCACGGCTCAGAGGCAGTCCTTGTTCTGTCGTTCGAGCAGGTCGAAGGCATCCGTAAGCGCTTCGATGCCCTCAGCCCGTACGACCCAGGCGCGGTCCCCGGCAGCATCCTGAAGGACGAAGCAACGGCCGCCTGCTTCGCCATCTCGGCCAAGCGATACACGCTGTACGACCTGGACGAGGCTGGCGAGCCTGTCTTCCTCGAGGACCACCCACCCTCTGAGCACGGACTCGGCCAGCTCCTGAACCCCCTCGACCCAGAAGACGACGACCGGCGCTGGATCCCCCAGATGTGGTCGGTCATCCTTCGCCAGGCGCTCGGGCTCCCCGTCGAGCGGCCTAACTGGTTCGAGCGCCCTACGATGATCCGTACGACCGTCACGTCGCCGGCGGTGCTCCGGGCATTTCAGCGCCTCAACGAAGGCAAGGCGTACGTCGACCAGGTCAAGCCGTTCAACTTCATGCTGAGCGCCGCCGGCGTTACGCCTCCGGCTGATGTCGGTCCGAGCGAGCGCTTCCGGCTCGTCGCGCCGTGGGAACCCGACCCTTCCCGATGGTCAAAGCTCTCGTGGGTCGACCTGCACCATCCTGAGAGAGGCCCCTATCGGATCACAACGGTCGCTGGCCGATCCGGCCAGCCGAAGGTCGATACCTACGGCGACGTCGCCGAGAAATACGCGGCGCATCCCGAGGCCAAGGCACTGGGTCCGGATGGCAAGCCGTGTGGGCGAGCCACTGTGGGGCTGCTCCAGCGCCGGCCGGTTACTGCTGGGGAGATCAAGCTCATCGGGAAGGAGTCGAACAGGCTCGAGGACCGGTTCACGGGCCTGTTGACGATCGATGAGCTGGACGAACGGCTAACCGTCTACCACGACGACGATGGGTGGCGAAGGTTCACGCTGCCAAAGCTGAAAGCGATGGGATCCAAGAAGGTCGCCGAGGCCATCGGTATCAGTGAGCGGCGGGCCAGGGACATCCTGAAGGGGCGGGCCATGCCGCATCCGGGGCACCGAGCGGCGTTGGAGAAACTTACCTACTCGGGCGTCTGACTCATCTGCCGGGCCTCGGTATGTGCAGCCGGTCCTATGTGCTCGCGTGCTCAACTGGGTCTGCGATGTCAACTTCAGCGCCAACCTGTTGCCGTGACGGACGACTGCTTCCCGTCCCGCGAGCGGGTCCCCTGGCCCGAGACGCCTCAGGACTAACCCAGTACGGTTCGGAACCCAATACGGTGCGGAAAAAACGGGTCTAGCGTTTGCAATGGCTGGGAAATGATGCTCGGTCCATCAGGCAGTTCATGAGGAGGGCAGGTTGAATCTCGCGTGGCAGGTACTGTCGCTGGTAGCCGGGGCTGCGCTGAGGTGGACAACACCGTGCCCGCCAGTGCAGTGAGACGAAGCGCATCACTCACAACCCTCGCGCTGGGAGCGACGCTCCTGCTTGTCGTTCTGGCGCTCATCTCCCTGGGGATGCCAGGGGTCCCCGTGTCGGCGCTCCCCGCGATTCATGGAGAGGCTCCAATATCGTGGTCCGTGGCGCAGACGCCGAGCATCACTCCCCCGAACCGCGAGTCGACGGCGTACCTCACCGGCGTATCATGCCCGGCTCGGGATCTGTGCCTGGCGACCGGCAACACATGGGATCTCGATGTCAAGGCGTCGAGCTACTACCAGCAGCCCTTCATCGAGCACTACGACGGGCACGTCTGGACGCTCCAGCACCCGAGCATCCCGGGCGCAAAGCCAGGAAAGGACAGGATTCCGGAGAATCAACTGAACGGCATCTCATGTGCAACGGCCACTTGGTGCGTGGCAGTAGGCGAGTTCAGCGCGATCAGTCTCGCTACTGGTCTCTCAACCGGTCCAGTCGGGGCCGTGGTCGAGGTGTACGGGCGCGGACACTGGTCGACCGTGCGCGCCCCGGCTGGCGTTACCGACCTTGATGCAGTGAGCTGCCCGGCTCCGGAGAGCTGCCTCGTGTTGGGGATGTCCACCAAAGGCAACTCGGTGAGTTACAGCTACCGGTCTGGCCGGTGGTGGGCCGCGCCTTTCCTCTCAGTCATCCCGGGCCCGGACGATGGCCTCCGTTCGCTCGACTGCATCACCATGACGGCCTGTATGGCGGTCGGCTACGCAAGCGTTGGGACCGCGGCGAGCAGCCGTATGTTCGCCGAGCGCTTCGACGGCTCGTACTGGGAGCCCGCAAGCTACGTCACGTGGTCGAGCGGCCCTACATCGTCACTGTCCGACATCTCCTGTGAAGCGCCCAATAACTGCCTAGCCGTTGGCGCGATTGCCGTCGGTTCGTGGGAGGGGTCCAGGACGCCTTTCGATTCTGTTGTCGAGTCGTTCAGCGAGGCGAGTTGGCGCGCAGTCCTGACGACCTCGACGACTGGAGCGGCGGCCGTCACTTTCGGGGCGGTCGATTGCGTCGGGGCAGACTGCATCGTCCTGGGCATAGGCGAGGACGCGCTCGTCGACGATACCGAACAAGGCGGCAAGTGGACGAGCGCGTCCCTGGCGTTGCCGCGGCTGACGGGTTCGTACCTCGACTCATTGGCCTGTACCCAGTCGTCGCTCTGCGTCGCCGTGGGCGGGACGGCTAACGAGCCGCTCGTCCTGCTCGGTTCTCAGGGAAGATGACCGACCGGCAGCGCAGACGTCCGTGTTGAAGCTGGATTATTGACAGGTTCGGACGTTTCCCCGCGCTCTATCACCTATCCCGCTGTGAAGGTGGGGATCCGGGGCGCGGCTGGTCCGGTGGAGAAATGCCGCGGCGACGAAACCCCCGGCTGGGATGGAAACTGCCGCCTCGCCCCGGCACAAGCTGCGCCGGACGCGGGCCCCGCGCCGCTCGAGGTAGCCGAGCGCGGCTTCGGCCGCCTCCTCGTGGCCGGCGCGCACCTGGGTCCGCACCTCTTCTGGACCCAGCGCGTGCAACAGGCTCACAGACTTCGGCGTCGAGCACGTGCAGTCGTACGCGGCGACACGAACCCTTTCGTGGCGCGCCGAGAGCACCTCGCCCGAAGCCGGGTCGACACCGGCAAGAAGGGCCCGAAGGGCGGGGCCGTCAACGGTCCCCGACAGGCCGAGCGTCCCGGCGGAGCGCCCCAGCCAGCGCCCTTCGGGCTCGATCAGCCCACCGGGCTCGGCACGCCCGGAAGCCAGTGTCGCCAGGTAGTACTCCTCCCTGCCCCGGGCCAGCTTGGCGACACTCAGCACGCATCCTGGTTAGGCGCCGTTGCGACCACCGCACCTACCGGACTTCGCGGGCCATGGCCGAGGTTCCTCCGGCTGAGGACGCTGGTCTCGGCCGACGACCAACTCTCAGCCCTTCAGCCCGGCGGTGGCGATCCCTCCTCGTATCCCCTGTTGGACGAGCACGAGCAGAATGGCCGAAGGGATGGCGGCGAACACGGCCGCGGCCATCAGGTCCGGCCACTGCGAGGTGTATTGACCCATGTACGAGTAAATGCTGAGGGTCATCGGTTCGACGGTGTTGGAGGTGCTGAGCGTCAGCGCGAAGAGGAAGTCGCCCCATGCGAACAGGAACGAGAAGAGCATTGCCGTCAAGATCGCCGGCCTGCTGAGCGGGATCACGATCCGCAGCAACGTGCCGAGCAGCGTCGCGCCGTCCACACGCGCCGCTTCGAGCAGCTCGCGTGGCAAGCTGATCATGAAGGCGCGAATGACCAGGATCGCGAACGGCACGCAATAGGTGGAGTCAGCGATGATGAGGCCTAGATAGCTGTTGAGCAGGTGGAGCCCGGCGAAGATCTTGAAGAACGAGGTGCCCAGCACGATGCCGGGGATCGTCTGGGCGACGAGTAGTGCCAAGGTGACCAGCCAGGTGACCCGGAACCGGAAGTTCGCGAGTGCGAAGGCAGCGGGCACCGAGATGAGAAGTGACAGCGCCATGGCGCCGACGGCGATGATGAAACTTGTGAGCAGAGAGCCACCTTGGGTGTGCACCACCTGCGAGTAGGCGGCGAACGTCGGCGACGGGGGCAAAAGAGATGTCGGGGTGGCATAGGACTGTGGCAACGTCTTGAGCGATGTGACCACGGCCCAGTAGAGCGGGACGAGCATGAGAGCCACGATCACCAGGGCCACGGCGAGGTTCAGCCCCGAGATGAGTGCTCGGCGGTGGCGGTGGCTCATGTCCGAAGCTCCCCCCTGTAGGTGCGCACATAGGCGAACGCGCAGATGAGGGAGATCACCATCATGATCGTGCCGACCGCGGCACCCTGCCCAAAATCGAGGTTGTAGAACGACAGCGTGTAAGCCCAGGTGGACAGCAGCTGGGTGGCGTTCATGGGCCCGCCCCCTGTCATGATCATGACGATGTCGAATGCCTTCAGCGTGTAGATGAAGCCGAGGACCAGCACTACGGCGATCACGGGTCGCATCACCGGCAAGGTGATCGACCGGAAGGTCCGTAACCGCCCCGCACCGTCGACGCGGGCCGCCTCGTACAGCTCATGAGGGATGTCTTGGAGGCCGCCGTGCAGGAGCAACATATTGAACGGAATCCCCACCCAGATGTTCGCGAGCACGATGACCAGGAGCGCGAGATGAGTGTTGGCGAACCACTCGATTGGTGAGTGGATGAACCCGAGGCTGGAGAGGATCTGGTTGACCATGCCGATGTTCGGGTCGAACATCATCCGCAGGATGATTCCGGTGACGACACCAGGAAGTAGCCAGGGAACGAGTATGAGCGAGCGCAGGAAGCCGCTCAGAGGGAAGCGCCGGGTGAAGAACAGGGCGATCAAAAAGCCGAGGCTGAACTGCATCACGATGGACCCCACCATGAAGATCGCGGTGTTGTACAGAACGCCCGGCAGCACGGGGTTGGTGACCGCCAGCCGGTAGTTGGTGAGGCCGACGAAGCCGCCGGTGTTGTGCACGAATGTGATGACGCTCGATTGCCGAACGCTCAAAAGGATGTCGTAGACGATCGGATAGGCAAAGAGCGCCAGGAGATAGATGACAGCTGGCAACAGGAATAGGACCCGACCGCGGAAGAGTCTGCGCCGTCTTGGCACCTGTTCACCTTGTGGGAGCCCGCTCGGCGAAGGCACCTGGTCTGTGCGTGTCGCTGTGGTCTCAGCTGTCGCCTCGGGCATCGGCAACCTCTTACCTCGAGCGGAGGCTCACCGCAGCGGCAGCTGAGCGCCGTCGCGCAGGTACACAGGGATGCGCTCGAGCGGCGCGGTGGCCTCTACCCATCTCCCACCAGACACGGTCTCGCCACTCCAGGAGTCCGTCCAGGTCGCGCCGGCCGGCAGGTAGACACGGCGAGAGAGAGCGCCGAGCTCTGTGACCGGCGCGACGAGAACGGAGGGGCCAAAGCAAAACTCGTCCTCGATCCCCCACGCCTCGGCGTCGTCGGGGAAGTCGAAGAAGAGCGGCCGCATGGGCGGTGTTCCCTGCGCAGCCGCCACGGCCATCTGCTCGAGCACGTAGGGCTTGATCCGCTCGCGCAGGCGCAGGATGCCAGCGAGGATGCCGTAGACCTCCTCGCCGTAGGACCAGACCTCGTTCGGGCCGCCGGTCATCTCCTGGGAGAGCACGACACGCGGCTCGCGGTCCCCGTGAAGCCGGAACAGCGGGCACCACACCCCGTACTCGAACCAGCGCACCAGGAGCTCCCGGTAGGCGGGGCTCTCCGGGTCCCCGCCGTGGAACCCGCCGATGTCGGTCGTCCACCAGGAGATGCCCGACAGGGCGACGTTGAGGCCGGCCCTCACTTGAGCAGCGAGGGACTCGAAGGTGGCCGGAATGTCCCCTGACCACAAGGCGGCGCCCCAGCGCTGGCTGCCCGCCCACGCCGAGCGGATCAAACTGACCACCTCGGTCTCGCCCGCCTCGACCATGCCCTCGTAGACGCCCCGAGCATGGTCAACCGGGTAGCGGTTGAGCACCGCCGGGCCGGGGCCGGCAGCAAGTCGGAGGTTGTCGACATGCCCGGGTCTGATCTCGGGTTCGCAGGCGTCAAGCCAGAAGACCTTGATCCCGGATTCGTAGTAGTTGGCCCGGAGCTGATCCCACAGATAACTGCGAGCCTGTGGGTTCGTGGCGTCGTAAAAGGCGACCGGAAGTCTCACCTGGGCGTGGCGGTCGGGCCAGTCGGCGTGGAAAGGCGCTCCCCGCTCGCTGGCGATGAAGTAACCGGCGTGCAGCATCGGCTGGTAGTTCTCCGAGAGCACGCTCACAGAGGGCCACACGGACACCATGAGGCGAACGCCCATGGATTCCAGCTCTTTGACCATCGCTTGCGGGTCGGGCCACTCGCTCGGCTCGAAGCGCCAGTCGCCGAGCTGGGTCCAGTGAAAGAAGTCCGCCACGATGACCGAGAGCGGGAGGGCGCGCCGGTGGTACTCCCTCGCCACCTCCAACAGCTCCTCCTGGGTACGGTAACGGAGCTTGGACTGCCAGAACCCCGCCGCCCACTCGGGAAGCGTCGGGGGGCGCCCGGTCACAGCGCCGTAGCGGGTGGCGATCTGTGCCGGCGTCCCGGCGGTGATCCAGTAGTCGATCTGCCGGGCGCTGTTGGCGATCCAGCGGGTGGCGCTGGACCCGAGCTCGACGCGACCGACGGCCGGGTTGTTCCATAACAGGCCGTAGCCGCGGCTCGAGACGAGGAAGGGAATGCTCACCTCGGCGTTGCGCTGCACCAAGTCGATCACGATGCCCTTTTGGTCCAGCCGGCCGTGGGTGTGCTGGCCCAGGCCGAAGAGCCGCTCGCCTTCGTAGGCGGCAAAACACTGCTCGAGGTAATGATAACCGTTGCCGGTGGCGGTGAAATTGCGGGGGCCCGGCCACCAGAAGTGGATCGGCTTCTCGGCGAGCAGCTCCTCTGAAGTATCGCTGCGGAGGAAGCGGATGTGGCCGGCCGCGTCGACCTCGGCCTTAAGTGCACCAACGGTGACGCTCGCGCCCTGTTCGTTTATCTCAACGACGGGATCGGCGCCGGGTCGCTCACAGAGCGCACCGTAGCCTTCGATCAGGCCGTCAAGACCGGCTCGCACGCGCAGGCTGTCGGGTCCCCAGGCTTCGATGCGGACCACCTCGTGATCACAGCGCCGGGTGAGGGCGCCGGCGTCGTCGGCAAAACGCGCAGTGCTTATCTCGCCTTGAGGTTGAGGGAAAAGAGACACGACATTCCTTTCCGGCTACGGCATTCCCTTCCGTGGGCACATCTAGCGAGCGACGCTAGCAACAACCGGGGCCACGCCCTCGTTGGCGAAGGCGTGGCCCCGAACGACTCAAAGAGTCAGGGACTAGCCTTCGCCGTACTGCTCCAGCGCGTACTGCACCTGGACCTCAGCGGAATTGAGGGCTGCCTTCGGCGACTGCTTGCCGAGGATCACAGCCTGGATCGCAGCGCCCAGATCCGTGTCAATCGCCGGGTAGGCGAGACCTACCTCAGACGTCCGGGACTGGGCATGCTCGATCTCGTAGGCAAAGATCCGGTCCGACGGGTCGTTGGCGATGAGTTTGGCGGACACAGACTTCTGGCTGGCTATCTCGCCGTTCTGCGAGGCCCAGCTGTAAGTGCTGGCCGGAGAGGTGAGGAAGCGCAAGAGCTTGAGCCCCAACGCCTCTTGGGCAGGCGTCGTCTTCGGGATGACCCAAACCTCTCCCCCGAGCGGCCCGACCGGTGACATGCCTGCCTTCGGAACGGGGATCGAGGTAACGCCCCAGCTGAGGCCCTTGGTGGCGTTGAAGTCCGCGAACTCCCACGGTCCTATTACGATCATCGCCGCCTTTTGGTCCTGGAACTGCTGGGCGATGGCGTTCTGGTCATAGTCCACCACCGAAGCCGGCAGGCTGCCATCCCTGGCGAGAGTGTTGTAGAGCGAGAGCGCCGCCACCCCGCCGGCGTCGTTCACATGCTCGAGGTCCCCGCCCGCGGTCCAGAAGAAGGGCAGGAACTGCCAGGTTGCGTTGCCCCCCGTGTCGACCCCAGCAACCTCGAGGCCGTAGACCCCGGTCGCCTTGTTGGTGAGGGCCTTGGCCGCGGTCACGAGTTGCGCCCACGTCGTCGGAGGTGACACCCCCGCCGCTTTGAGCAGCGTCTTGTTGTAGAACAAGCCGAGCGAGTTGTTGCCGAAACCGATACCGAACTGGGTACCGTGGAAGCTCCCCGCCGCTATTGCGCCTTCGGTCAGCCCTTTCGTGTTGACACCGAGCTCGTCGAGCGGGACCAGGTCACCGGCAGCAGCCAGTCCTCCCACCCAGGGGTTGTCCATCATCAGCAGGTCCGGCAGCTGACCCGCGGCAGCCTCCACCAGTTCCTGCGACTCCATGGTGCCGTTGGGCACCACGTCACGCTTCACCGTGAAGCCCGGGTTCTGCTTCTCGAACTGATTGATGAACGCGACCATCTCGGAGTTGTCGCCCGCGGTGTAGTAGTCCTGCTCGGTGATCACGCCCCCCGTCGCGGCCTTCGACAACGCCGCGACCGACGGCACCGAGCGCGACGACACGGCCCGAGGCGACGCGAAGGCCGTCGAGCACACACCGGCAACCATCAAGCTCGCGGCGAGTACGCAGGTCACCATGCTGGCACGCCCCCAGCGACGTGTCTTTCTTTGAACACTCATCGACATTATTGTCGCTCCTTCCTATTGCTTGTGGCACTTCCAAAGCACGCAGCCGGCGCCGCTATGCCTCCTTCCCAAATGTCACCTCCTGTCCCCCGTCTCGTCTCCACTTTCAAGATGACCCTGTCAATCCAACCTTGCTCTTGAACAGCGACGGCTGCGTGGGCGTGTTGAAGATCTCACCCAGCACGACAGACGCCGCACCACGAGCCCACCTTGCGTCGTCCAGGGGCTCGGGCGTGAAGATTACTTCCGCATCAATACCGCCGAATACCGAGGCCTCGATCGCCTTCAACATCGAGTCGAAGCGCCAGTGCCCAGCTTGAACACCCTCACCACTTATGATCACCAAGCGGGGATCGATGACGGTTGCCAGGGTTGCTATGCCGCGGCCGAGATAATGTCCCGCTTGCGACAACACCTGGCGGCTGAGCTCATCTCCCTCCTCGGCAGCGGCCGTCACACCTGCGATCGTGAGATCGCCCCTGGCCGCCGCCGGAGCGAGAGAGCTCTGTCGTCCTTCTCCAAGCGCGGCATAGACGTCACGCAGAATCGCCCTGTCCGATGCCCAGGCCTCGACACACCCGACTCGACCACAGGAGCACACCGGTCCTGTGTCTGTCAGCTGCACATGGCCGAACTCGCCGGCCGCCCCTCCCGCGCCGCGATGGAGCTGGCCGTTGACCACCACTCCCGCGCCGATGCCGGCACCCACGGCAACGGCAATGAAGGTGTCAACGCCTATACCAAGCCCGAACCATTGTTCTGCGGCAGCCAGAGTATTGCTGTCATTCTCGAGGACAACCGGATGCCCCAGCTTCTCTGAGATAGGTCGGGCGAGTGACACGTTCTTCCAGTTGAATGTCGGCGACAAGCGGCACACCCCGCTTCTCGCGTCGACGGGGCCGTTGATGCCTACACCCACGCCGAGTATGAGGCCGTCATCGATCCCTGAGGCCGAGATGGCGGTCTCGACCGCGGCGCAGATAGCCTCGATGATGGGACCCGGATCACGGGGCGCGACTGGCCGGGCTGTTTGGTCGGGAATGACCGCGGCCGGTCCCACAAGCGGCGTCACCTGGGCGTATATCACCGTGGCGCGCAGGTCCGTTATGACTAGAGATATGGCGTGGCCCATGAGCTTGAGGCCGACGACATAGTTGGCTTTGTCGTTGAGCCGGACCAGGAATGGGGGTCTTCCTCCGCTGGAGAGGCCCTGCCCAAGATCCTCGACCAAGCCTCGGCTGGTGAGGTCGGCAACGATCGACGAGACCGTCGGCCCGCTCAGCCCGGTTGCCCGCGTCAGGCCGGCCCGCGACATGACCGGGCTCGTGCGCAACACGTTGACGACGAGATTCCTGTTGATGTCCGCCATCAGCTGCCAGTTGCCCCGGCGAGGATGGCGTGGAGGCTGACTTCCTTGGGAAGGATTCATAAGAAAGTCTCTCCCAAAAAACCTAGAGATTTTCCCCAGTTCGATTACGGTAACGGGAGTCCTCTTCTCTGTCAAGCACCCAACGCCCGCCCGCTCGGGAGCCGAGAACCGCTGCCCCGGGGTCAACCAAGCGGGCTATCTTTCGTAGCGGCGCAGGGCGCGCCGGGCGGCCCTCCGACCGGCATCGACAAGAGCCGGCGGGTCGATCACCTCCGCCTCAGGCCCGAGCAGGAGAAGCAGGCGGCCGAACCAGCCCTCGGCGTCGCTGACCGGGATGGTCGCCACCATCCGGCCGTCACCGAGCTCCTCGAGGCCGTTTGTGACCAGCCCCTCCACCGCAAAACGGGCCTCTGAGGGGAACTCGATCCTCGCCATCACCGCCTCGGAGGCGCCGAGAAAGGCCTCGGGGCGGGACAGCGACTCCCGCTCGACCTCCGTCAGTGAGCTGACATCAGCCGGGCGTCCGGTCGGCCGTACCGCCCGCACGCGGTCGATCTGAAAGCGCCGCAGCCCGTTGGCCTTGTGGCACCAGGCGTCCAGGTACCACTTACCCTCCCGGACGACGACCTGATAAGGATCGACGACGCGGGCAGAGGGCTCTGTCGCCGCCGCGCCGAAGTAGTCGATCTCGACCTGCGCGCCCGAAGCGCAGGCCGCCTGCAGCGGACCGAGCGTCGGCGAGGAGTCGACCTCAACGGCAAGGCGCGAGGACCCGAGCACCGCCTCGAGCTTGGCGAGGGCGCCGGCGAGGTCCCCTTCTTCGTCGGCCCCCGGCACGGCGAGAAGGGCGCGGGCGGCGGCGGCGAGGGCGAAGCCCTCCTCGGGCGTGAACCGGCGGGGATGGGCGAGCTCCCGGAGGCCCTCGGCCACGACGCGGTCCTCGTCTATCAACAGGTCGATCAGTTGATCGGGCGTGTAGGGCGGCACGCCGCAGCAGGCGACGAGCTCGAGATCGTGGAGCAGCTCGCGCGCGCTGACCGAGAAACGGGAGGAGAGTTCCGCGAGCGGGGCCTCTCCCACTCTCGCCAGGTACACCAAGATGGCAAGCAGCCGGTTCAGCCGGTCGCCGGCCGTCGCCTGGGGCGGGGGTAGCGGGCGGCGGGGCGCGGCGGGCTCGTCGCCCGCCAGGGAGGGCTCAGCCGGTCCCGGGTGCACAGAGGTCGCCAGCGCTGGGGCCACCGGACTGACCGGCGGCGACGGGGGCAGGTCAGTCGGTCCCGTTTCGCGCCGCGGGCGTGCCAGCACGTCTTCGAGCCGTCGCGCGACCGCGGCTCGCAGATCAGGCGGGCTGAGAACCTCGGCCGTGTCGCCGAGACCGACGACCCAGCCGACGAAAGCGCGCTGCTCGGGAACGGCAAACGCCAAGCGGGCCGCCCCCGATGGTTCCCAGGCCTCCACCGAGCCGGCGCCCACCATGGCGACGACGCTGCGGGCGAGCCGCGCGTCCACGGTCATCGTCACCTCCACTGCTGCCGGTTCGCCCTCCTCGGCCTCCTCGTGACGGGGGCCTTCCGGCTTGACCCCGACGCGCCAAGGAAGAAAACGCACCGCTTCCCGCAGATCGAACCCGTCCGGCAGCTCGAAGCGCGCCGGTGCCCCGATCACCGGCGCGTCCTCGAAGCGGTCGACCCGGAACGTGCGCAGCCCTGCGTCCGGCGCGGTCCTGTCCCGCCCGACGAGGTACCAGGCCGTCAGCTTGAACACGAGCCCGTACGGCTCGACCTCGCGCCGGCGCCCCCGGTAGCCGAAGTGCACAACTGCCCTGTCGCGCACGGCCTCGTGGAGAGGGCCGAGAGCGGGCAGCGAGGGCAGGACGGCGATCGGCGGCAGCCCCGGCTCGGGAACCTCTCCCGTTGCGCCGAGCTTGGCGACGGCGTCGCGGCCTGCGGCACCACCGAGTTGGACTGCGGCGACGGCGAAGCTGAGCGCCCGTTCCTCACGCGGGTCGAGCCGAAGCTCCGGGAGGTAGTAGCCCTCCGGGTGGATGCGGTAGCCGAGCTGTTCCTCGCTCGCCAGCGGTTCGACGCTGACCGGGATCCCGAGCTCGCGAAGTGCCCGCTTGTCCCGCTCGAAGGCCTGGCGGCTCGCCTCCTTGCCTTCGGGGTAACCCACCACGCTCGCAGCGATCTCCCGCAACGAGAGCGGGCGGGGCGTCTCGAGCAGCACCAGGACCAGGTTCGTCATCCGTTCCAGCCGGTCTGCCCTTGCTGGTCTAGCTGCGGCCGCCATCTGCTGCATGGTAGGCCGCGACCGCCCGAGGAACTACCGTCCCACCTCCCGCTCGGCGGCCCGAGTCGTGATGATCCCCTCTGTGAAGCGCTCGAGGGCGTGCACGAAATGCACGGTCCGCGGAGACCAGAAGCTGTCGAAGCCGTGCTGGGCGAGCGGCAGCTCGGCATAAGCCACCGACTGAGTGCTGCGGGCACGCAGCGAGCTCACAAAGGCGCGCGCGGCCTGCACCGGGACGAGGACGTCGTTGCGGCCCTGGACGACGAAGAACGGCGGCGCGAACTCATGGACCCTCGAGATGGGCGAGGCAGCGGTGAAGTCCTCGAGGACGGGCTCCTGGAACACGTAGCGCTCCAGGACCGGCGTCAAATTGGCGTTGGCGATCTTGTCGGCGTCCACGAAGTCGTAGACGCCGTAGAGCGGTATGCAACCTGCCGCCGTCGTGTCCTCGTCCTCGTAGCCGGGCTGCCAAGCCGGGTCATTGGCTGTGAGCGCCAGGAGCGCCGCAAGATGGCCGCCGGCAGAACCACCTGACACGAACACGAGGCTCGGATCGCCTCCGTAGTCGGCGATGTGGCCCTTGACCCATAAGAGCGCCAGCTTGCAATCGAGGATGTGGCGTGGCCAGCGCGCCTTCGGGCTCAGGGCGTAGTTGGCGGTCACGCACACATAGCCGCGCTCGGCGAGGTACTCGAGCATCGGGATGCCCTGCTCGCGCTTGTCGCCCATCACCCAAGTCCCGCCGTGGAAGTACAAGAGCACGGGGGCGGCCGTCGTCCTCCCGGGGCCCGCCTTACGATAGATGTCGAGACGGTGGGCTCGCTCGGCGCCCTCGGCGTAGGCAATGTCGCGAAGTCGCTCCACACCACGCGGGCGGATCGGCAGTGCCACCACCACGCGGCGGGCGTCCTGCCCGCTCCAGCTCCATCGCGCTGCGACGGCGCCGGCGTCCAGAAGTGCCGCTTCGAAACAGCGGCGGGACCGCAAGCCCGAGGCGAACTGTGCCGCCAGCCCCGCACACGCCACCACGGCCAGCGCCAAGCCTGCCCAGCCCGGCGCGTTCGCGAACCCACCCGCGAGACCGCAAGCGACAGTCGCGGCGACGACGACCATAGCCAGGTGCAAAGGCGCCTCGCCGACGATCCAGCTCGGCACGAAGGAGAGGGCCGAACCCACCGCCCCGCGCAACGGCACGAGGGCGCTGAGGGAAAGCACGAGGGCGACGGCACCGACGGCGAGGCACGCCCAGTCCATTTTGGCATGTTACCGACAAGCCCCCGGGGCCTCCGCCTCGGAATGCCTACGCCGGCGCTCTGAGCCAGTCGGGGACCGCGCCGGCGGTCTGAGCCATCTGAGCCAGTCGGGGACCGCGCCGGCGGTTTGAGCCATCTGAGCCAGTCGGGACTTTCGGCCCTAGGGTTCCCGTCACGCCGCAGCCAGAATGCGAGGGGGAGGTGGGGACCGTGGGTCACACGGCAATTTCCGGGAGCTTCAACCTGCTCGCAGCTCTGGTGCACCTCGGGGGCACGGGTAAGTACATAAGCTGGGGGGCCGTCCAGATCTCGCTCGCGAACCTGATCGTCATCCTGGTGATGATCGTCCTGCTGGTCGCCGCGATAGTGCTGCCCTTCCCGAGGCACGAGACGAGGCGGAAGTGAGCGCGCCGGCTGTCGACTCGCTCGCACCCAGCACGGGGAAGGGGACGTGGACGGGGAAGCTACGCGAGAGAGCGGTCGAAGCGCTCCCGCCCGACCGCCTGCTCCCGGATCGCCAACCGGCTTACGTCGCCTCCTGGGCCTACGTCTTTGGAGCCTTGACGATCGGAGCGTTCATCGTCGTGTTGCTGTCGGGGGCCGTGCTGGCCGTCGAAGGCCCCGCCTGGTGGCACAAGTCCAGCGCCGGGCTGTTCGTGAACTCGACCCATCTGTGGAGCACCGAGTTCTTCTTCATGTTCATGGTCGTGCACCTTTGGGCCAAGTTCTTCATGGCCGCCTGGCGCGGCCGGCGCAAGGCGACGTGGATCACCGGGGTGATCGCGTTCGTCGTCTCCATCGCGGCGGCTTTCACCGGTTATCTCTCGCAGCAGAACTTCGACTCGGAGTGGATCGGCACCCAGGCAAAAGACGGCATCAACTCCACCGGCGCCGGCGCTTTTTGGAACGTTCTCAATTTCGGCCAGATGCTGATGTGGCACATCGTGCTCCTGCCCCTGCTCGTCGTCCTCTTGATCGGGCTTCACGTCCTGCTCGTGAGGCGCCGCGGCGTCGTCCCGCCTTTCGCACCGACCCAAGCCCAGCTCGCCAAGGCCGGACTCGTGCTCAGCGGGGCCGCCACAACCCCGGCGGCGGCGCCCCTGTTAGAGGAACTGCCATCACAGCAGGCGCTGGCCGGCTTGGTCGAGCCGAGGTTGCAGGAGCCACCGCCGGCAGAGCAACCGGTGACGACAGAACCCTCGGGGCAAGAGCCGACCTCGCAGGCGTCGTCAACTCCAGAACCGGTGGCCCTGACGCCAACCTTGCCGCAGCCGGCGCCTGACGCGCCGGCTGCGAAAGAATCCCCGACACCCGAACCCGCGGCACAGGAGCTCTTGTGGCACCTGCCAGAGGACGAGTCATGAGCGCCAGCGCAGCTGACCAGCCCAGTGCCCACCGGGTCCGGCGCTTCCGGCCGGACCGCGACGTCGTCGAGTGGCAGGGGGCGTACCGGCGCTACGACGTCGTGAAAGAGGTCTTCGTCTGTTTCCTGGCCGTCCTCGTTCTCGTCGTCGCCTGTGCCATCGTGTTCTCGTCGCCCGACGATCCTCCGGTGACCATCAAGTCCTGGTCGAGTGCCGCACCGGTGGACTTCGCCCAGACTGCGATGACCGAGCTCGACGGGACGAGCGCCCTGGCGACCTACGGGCCGCCCTACACCGACACAAAAGGCGTCAGCCAGATGCTCGGCCCCATCTCGCTCGAGCGTGCCGCCGGAGTCAGGATCCCGATCGACACCGCCAAGGTCTTCGTGTTGGACCCGCTTGCGACGCTGCCGAACCGTCCCCTCCTTGACGCCGCCCTTGCAAGGTATGAAGGCGCTTCATCGGAGCAACAGGCGAAATGGGACGCTGCCTACGAGACCGTCGTCGCGCAGGCCACCTTCTCGAACGGCAAGCTCCTAGTGAAAAGTGGTCCTTACGGCCCGGTCGCCAGCCTCATCAGCAACCTCGAGTCGATGGCTCAGACCGGGGCGCTCGACGGTGCTCTCCTCGCGTCGCCCCAGCTGTACGCGACGAACTACACCAACCCCTTGCTGTTCATCGCCGACGGCACCTACATGTCGGACCTGGCCACCCAGCGCCATCTCCAGGGAAACCAATGGGGAATGATGAACGAGACCGGGAACTATCCCGGGCAGGCGTGGCTCTGGTTGTACACCCTGTGGTACCAGGTGCCTCCGATGAAGACCTCCGCCAACGGCGACGTAGAGGTGTGGGCGATCATGATGGCGCTCACCCTGGTCCTGGCGCTGCTGCCGTTCATCCCGGGCCTGAGATCGGTCCCGCGCTGGGTGGGCGTCTACCGCCTGATCTGGCGCTATCACTACCGCTCACTCGGTCCCGAGACGCTTTCGCAGCTGCCTCCCGGTCGCTAGTCGCTTCGCCAGTAACCTCGAGGGGTACTCGAGGGAGGGTCAATGGCTCTACGTGTGTTTCTGGTCGACGACCATGAGATCGTCCGCAACGGCCTGCGGTCGATGCTGGAGTCCAACGGCGACATCGAGGTCGTCGGCGAGGCCGGCACGGCAGCAGAGGCGATCTCGCGAGGCATCGCCCTCGGGCCCGACGTGGCCGTGCTCGACATCCGGCTTCCTGACGGGGACGGGATCGAGGTCTGCCGCGAGTTGCGCTCACGCTTGCCCGACGTCCAGTGCCTGATGTTGACATCGTTCGCTGACGACGAAGCCCTCTTCGCCGCCATCATGGCCGGGGCGTCCGGCTACGTCCTCAAACAGATCCGGGGCAGCGACCTCGTCGACGCCGTGCGCCGGGTGGGCCGGGGCGAGTCCCTGATCGACCCCTCGATGACAAAGCGCGTCTTCGACAGGCTTCGCGACGGGCCTGTCCGCGACGAACGGCTCGACCGGCTTTCGGACCAGGAGCGGCGCGTTCTCGACCTCGTCGCCGAGGGCCTGACGAACCGCCAGATCGCCGACCGCCTCTACCTGGCCGAGAAGACCGTGAAGAATTACGTCTCGAGCATGCTCTCCAAGCTCGGGATGGACCGGCGCAGCGAGGCCGCCGCCTACGCGGCCAGGCTGTCGGAACGCCAGAGCGCGAGAGAAGCGGCGCGGCGGGCCGACGGGGGCGGCTTCGGGGCCCCTTCCTAGGGCGGGAGACCCGCTCCTCGCCGACAGCGGCCTAGATGCCGAAGCGAGCTTCGCGCACCGCCCGCTGCGCCTCCTCGGCGCCGCTCAGAGCGACTCGCGCCACCTGGGCGCGGCCGTAGAGAAAGAGCACGAGCTCCTGGGGACCCCCGCTGAGCACGGCACTGGGCCCGCCCCGGTGAGCGACGATCCTCTCGCCGTCCGGCCGCTGCAGCTCCAGCCCGGCACCTTGCAGTTTGCGGGTCATCATCTTGGACCAGCGACCGAGGCTGGCCCAGAGAGCTCCGTCGAGCTGCGGGTCGTTTCTCGCCTCCCAGTCCGGCGCCGCCCTCCGCACGTCCTCGGTGTGCACGAAGAACTCGACGAGGTTGACGAGATCGTCCACCGGCCGCCACAGCAGCGGCGGCCCGGAGCGCACCCTCGCCACCAGGCCGACATAGCCGTAGGTCCGTAGCGCTGCCCTCATCGAGCTGGCGGTCAGCTTCGCGAACGTGCCGCCGAGCACGATGCCCGACGCCGCCAGGGGACGGCGCTCGCGCACGAAAACGTGGGCGGCGAGATCCCTCGTCAGCCAGCCCTCGCAAAGCGTCGGCGCCCCTGGGCCGGAGCGGATCAGCGCGTCACAAAGGCCGGACCGTTCCCATCGGGCGAGGTGGGCTGCCGGCGTGGTGGTCACTCCCCCGCTGCCCAGACGAGCCGGACGGCAACCCGCCAGCCGCCGCTCAAAACGGATCCGGCCGACTGGGTGCCGGCATCATGGCCCACGAGGCCCGAAGCTAACGCCTCCGCCGTACGAGCACGTCGCGACCCCGGGTGGCCGTGATAAGCAGGCCTCATGGGAAAGGTACAAGTCTCTGCGGGGCGAGTGATCGAGGCACCCGCCGAGGTCGTCTACGGTTACCTTGCCGACATGGAGCAGCATCGCCGCTTCCTCCCCCCGGCCTTCTCCGATCTCGAGCTCGAGTCCGGCGGGGTGGGTGCGGGCACGGTCACGCGCTTCAAGCTCACCGCCGGTGGGCGGACGCGTGCGTACCGGATGCAGGTGGCCGAGCCCGAGCCCGGTCGCGTCCTCACCGAGTCCGACACCAACTCGAGCCTCGTCACGAGCTTCACCGTTGAGCCCCAAGGCGCTTCCTCGCGCGTCACCATCTCCACGACCTGGGACGGCGCCGGCGGCGTCGCTGGGTTCTTCGAGCGGACGTTCGCTCCCCGCGCCATGCGCGGCCTGTACCTGGACGAGCTCGAGCGCTTGAACACCTACGCCCGCGAGCAGGCGTCGTCCGGTCCCGCCGCCCAGAGCCCGCCTGGCTGAGAGCGGAGCCTTCAGCCCGGCAACGCTCCCCGGCGCTCGGCGACGTTCGCCTCGTGCACGAGCAGCCAGTCCTTCATCCACAGGCCGCCGCCGTAACCGACGAGGCTGCCGTCGGAGCCGATGACGCGATGGCAAGGAAGCACTATCGCAAGCGGGTTCTTGTTGTTCGCCATGCCGACTGCGCGGCTGGCCCTCGGGTTCCCGATCCTCGCCGCGACCGACCCGTAGCTCTCGGTCGTCGCATAGGGGATGTCGGCCAGCGCCCACCAGACCCGGAGCTGGAAGTCCGTGCCCTTCGGGGCCAGTGGCAGGTCGAATCGTGTCAGCTCTCCGGCGAAATAAGCCTCGAGCTGCTGGACGGCCTTTCTGAGCGGGGCGCACGCGGAGGCCGTGGCCGACACCCCGTCGGGAACGGGGAAGCTCCCGGGCAGGTGAAGCTCGCCCAGGCCCGAGTCGTCTGCGACGAGAAGGATGTCACCGATCGGCGACGGGCAAATGGTCCAGGAAATGACAGGGTCTGTGACAGCAGTGGGCCGGCCGGCAGCAGCCGGTCTGGTGGCTGCCGCCTTCGCGATGAGGCTCATGCTGCTCGCTCCTTTCCCGCCGTCTGGCGGCGGCCGTCCGTATCCCGCCCCGAGCTGTTCGGGGCGGACCACAAGTACTGCAGGGCATAGGAACGCCACGGCCGCCATGCCTCGGCCATCGATGCGGCGCTGGCGGGGTCACCCCGAAGGCCGCGGGACTCCAAGGCTCGCCTGACACCGAGATCGCTCGGCAGGAAAGCGTCGGGGTCGCCGAGGGCGCGGAGTCGGATGTAGGCCACGGTCCACGGCCCGATGCCGGGAATGGCCAGCAGCCGCTCGGCGACGGCGTCCCGGTCGGCGCCTGCGTCGAGGACCACCTCTCCGGAGGCGAGCGCGGACGCGAGCCCGATCACGGCCCTCGCCCGGCCGGCCGGCATCGGCATCTGCTCAGGAGCCAGCGCTGCGATCGCGTCCGCACTCGGAAACAGATGCGTGAGCGAACCGGAATCCTCCCCCAGCTTGCGCCCGTGCTCGGCGGCGAGACGGCCGGCGAGCGTCCGGGCGCCGGCGACACTGACTTGTTGACCGAGGACCGCCCGCAAGGCCAGCTCATCGCCGTCCACGTGCCCCGCCGTCCTAAGACCCGGCAAGACCCTCACGGCCGGGCCGAGCACAGGGTCGGTGCCGAGGGCCTCGACGACGGCGACCGGATCGGCATCGAGATCGAACAGGCGGCGCAACCGGCGGACGGCGGCCGTGAGGTCGCGCACGTCCTCGAGGGCGAGCAGGCATCGCAGGTAGCCCTGAGCGCCGCTGACGACACCGACCTCGGCGAGAGCGGCCCCGTGCGGCAACGAGAGCGTCCGGCGGTAACGCTCGAGATCGCCTTCCTCGACTCCAGGGACCGCCCGGGCGGCGAGGAAACCGAAGAGCTGGGCGGGCTGGAACGGGGCACGGTAGGCGAGCCTGAGAGCGACGGTCCCGGGTGCGGCCCACGAGGTGCCGCGTGCCCCGCGCCGGGCGACGGCACGGGCCCTGAGCGCCGTCGGCGCAAGTGCGAAGACCTCCTGCATCGTCTCGTTGAATTGCCGGATGCTCGAGAAACCAGCCGCGAAGGCAATCTCGGCAGCACGCAGCGGCGTCGTCTCGAGCAGGATCCGCGCCGTCTGGGCACGCTGAGCCCGGGCGAGGGCGAGCGGACCCGCTCCCACCTCTGCGGTCAGCAGCCTGTTGAGGTGACGCTCGCTGAAGCCGAGCCGCCGTGCCAGCCCGGGAACGCCGTCACGGTCAACCACGCCGTCCGCGATCAGCCGCATGGCACGGCCGACGACGTCGGCCCGACGGTCCCATTCCGGCGAGCCGGGGGTGGCGTCCGGCAGGCAGCGCTTGCACGATCGAAAGCCCGCCCGCTGGGCCGCGGCTGCGGTCGGGAAGAAGCGAACTCTCGCCAGCCGGGCGGGCGGTGACGGGCAGCTCGGCCGGCAGTAGATCCCCGTGGAGGTGACAGCGACGAAGAAGACTCCGTCAAAGCGCGAGTCGCGGCTGCGCACCGCCAGGTAGCGGGCTGCGTCGTCGAGCGGCGCCGACGTTGCGGGTCGCTCCGTCTTGGTCGTCGTCTCGGCCATGTGTCGAGTCTGCCAGGCGGCCGGCCGCCAGTCTGGCGGAAATCGGACAGGACCGTGCAGGCCGGCCGAATGGAGACGACCCAGCCAGCGCTCGAGAACCGCCGGCTCCGGACCAATACTGTTTGGCTGAGACGAGGAGGTCCCGCGATGCCGCTGCACCAGCACACGACCGAGCCCGGAGCTGACGACGAGCTGAGCTTCCGGCCGCAGTTCGCCCAGCATGGCGAAATGGGCGAGGTCCCCCGGCTGCGGCTCGCGGAGAAGGGAATGCCTCCCCGGACGGCTTACCAGATCATCCACGACGAGCTGATGCTGGACGGCAACGCCCGGCTCAACCTCGCCACGTTCGTGACGACCTGGATGGAGCCAGAGGCCGAGACACTTATGGCCGAATGCGCCTCGAAGAACATGATCGACAAAGACGAGTACCCCCAGACCGCCGAGATCGAGCGGCGCTGCGTGAACATCCTCGCCCGCCTCTGGCACGCAAAGGGCTCCGGCGCCACGGGGTGCTCGACGACCGGTTCCAGCGAGGCGTGCATGCTCGGTGGCCTCGCCCTCAAATGGCGCTGGCGGCAGCGGCGCATCCACGCCGGGCTCCCGGCGGAGCGGCCGAACCTCGTCATGGGAGCCAACGTCCAGGTCTGCTGGGAGAAGTTCTGCCGCTACTTCGACGTCGAACCTCGCCTCGTCCCCGTCGGCCCCGAAAAGGCGCATCTCACAGCGGAAAACGCCGTCAAGGCCTGCGACGAGAACACGATCGGGGTCGTGGCCATCCTCGGGTCCACCTACGACGGGGCTTACGAGCCGGTAGCCGAGATCGCCGCCGCTCTCGACGAGCTCGAGAACGGGGGTGGCCCTTACGTGCCGATGCATGTGGACGGGGCGTCCGGGGGCCTCGTGGCTCCGTTTCTCGACACGCAGCTGCACTGGGACTTCAGGGTGCCGCGAGTCCAGTCCATCAACGTCTCGGGTCACAAGTTCGGGCTCGTCTACCCCGGCGTCGGCTGGATCCTCTGGCGTGCTGACGAGGCCCTGCCCGACGAGCTCGTCTTCAAGGTCAATTATCTCGGTGGCGAGATGCCGACCTTCGCGTTGAACTTCTCCCGGCCGGGAGCCCAGGTCGTGGCGCAGTACTACAACTTCCTGCGGCTCGGCGCCGAGGGCTACCGGGAGGTCCAGGCCGCCTGCCGGGACACGGCGCAGTGGCTGGCGAGCGAGATCGAACGGCTCGGCCCGTTCACGCTCGTCTCCAGGGCCGAAGGGATCCCGGTGTTCGCCTTCCGCCTCACAGAGGACCTTCCCTACAGCGTCTATGACATCTCCCAGGCGCTGCGCGCCTGGGGCTGGCTCGTCCCCGCCTACAGCCTGCCTCCGGCGCTCGAGGACGTGTCCGTGCTGCGCGTCGTCGTCCGCAACGGCTTCAGCCGGGATCTCGCCAGGATGCTCCTGGACGACCTCGGAAAGGTCGTGCGGAGCTTGGCCACCTCGGGCGTGTCCCAGCGGGGACGGACAAAGGAGAAAGAGAGCTTCCACCACTGAACCCCGGCCCGCTCGCCACCTGGTCGCGGCGCCTTGTTGTGCCTTGGGGGCCGCCTTTTCCATGTCGCGAGATGCTCCGGGTCATCCCCCGCCGGCGAACACCGCCTGGTTACCATCGGTCCACGCTCGATGAAAAAGGGAGTCCAATGGACCCGAACGTCACGCCCGAGGTGGAGATCCGCACGAGTGCCCGGCGCCGCAAGACCGGGGTCGCCTTCTGGGAAGGCGGCCGCGTTGTCGTCGTGGTGCCAGAACGCATGTCGCGCGCGGCACGAAACGTGTTCGCCGAGCAGTTGGTCAAGCATCTGCTGCGACGCTCTGGGCGCCGTCACGCCTCAGACGCCGGGCTCGAGGCGCGTGCTGCCCTCCTGGCGGACCGGTACCTCGGCGGCGTCCGGCCGTCCTCGATCCGCTGGTCCACCCGCCAGCAGCGGCGATGGGGGTCGTGCTCGCTCCAATCGCGGGAGATCCGCATCGCCTCCCGCCTCCAGACGGTCCCCGAGTGGGTTCTCGACGGCGTGATCGTCCACGAGCTCACCCATCTTCTCGAGGCCGGACACACGGCGCGCTTTCACGAGCTCGCCAACCGCTATCCCCGCCAGGCCGAGGCGCACACCTACCTCGACGGTTTCGGCCACGGCCTGACGACCGCCGGGTTCCCTTTGAGCGGCGAGCAGGGGTCCGGAGCTGACGAGCAGGGCTCCGACGGCGTCGCCGCCTGCGTTTGGTAACCCGGCCGGGAGCTGTTTCCGGTTACAGATCCGTTCCAAGACGGCCTGGAACAGCACTTGACGCGGTCGGGTAACTACGATCCGGATCAACGCCCAGATTGGCCTGACCCTGGCGGCGGGCATGGCGCGCAGGGCTGCGCCACGAACGCCACAAAGGTCTTCGACCATACACTCGGCGGCAGGACTCTCGAAAGGAGCTCGCCCCATCGGTTCTGTGCAACCGGCTAGGTGTGGGGTCGCCGTGGCGGAACGGCGGCCTTCTGAGTGTACGCCGAGCTGGTCCGCCTGATGTTCCACTCCTCGGCGAGCGGTAACGGCCCGATCGCCCGGGTGGTCTCGCGCACCCGCGGCGCGATGGAGCCCCTCCCGCTGGATGGCAGCGCGATCAGCTCGCCTCCGGGCACAGCGCCGGAGATGGCTGTCCGCTTGAGCACGATGCGCCGCCGGCTCGGCCTGGCAACTCTGTTGCTGGTCCTGTTCCTCACCTTCATGGACAACACGGTGATCAGCGTCACCCTGGCGAATGTTCAGTCGACGCTGCACACCGGCATCAGCCAACTGCAGTGGGTGATAAACGGTTACGCGCTCGTCTTTGCAAGCTTCATGCTGCTGTTCGGCACGCTTGGGGACCAGCTGGGCCGCAAGAAGATAATGCTGTCGGGCGTTGTCTTGTTCTGTGCCGGCTCGGTGGTCGCCGCCTTGGCTGCGAACGCCGATGCCCTAATCGGCGGGCGGGTCATCATGGGACTCGGCGCTGCGGCCTCCGAGCCCGGCACCCTCTCGATGATCCGCCACCTCTACCCCGAAAGACGCGCGCGCGCGAAGGCGCTCGGGATCTGGGCGGGTGTGTCTGGCCTTGCCCTCGCCATGGGACCGTTGATCGGGGGCGTGCTCGTCGGGCTCTACTCGTTCCGGGCCGTCTTCTGGTTCAACCTGTTCTTCGGCCTGGTCGCGCTCGTGGGCGCGGCGGCGATCCTGCCCGAGAGTGCGAACAAGATCCGCTACCGACTGGACTTCGCGGGCTTCCTTCTCGGAGCCGGCTCCTTGGCGGCCGCCTCCTTCGCCATCATCCAGGGCGAGACGACGGGCTACAAGAACATGAGGATCGACATCCTCTTCGCCGCCGCTTTCGCCCTCGCCGTCTTCTTCGTGTTCTATGAGCGCACCGTGCCCCACCCCATCCTCGACGTCTCGTTCTTCAAGCGTTCCGCCTTCGCCGGTTGCAGCGTGGTCGCGTTCTGCACATACTTCGGCACGTTCTCCATCTTCTTCTTCGTGGCCCTGTACCTCCAGGACGTGGGGACGAGCACGGGCTATGGGACCGCGCTCGACTTTGCGCCGATGGCGGCAGCGATGATCATCGCCTCCGTGTTCGCCGGACGTTGGGTAGCGAGATCGGGCCCGAGGTTGCCCATGACCGTTGGTTGCGCGCTTGCAGGAATTGGCATCATCCTGACCGAAGTCGTCTTGACCCCGAACTCGGGCCTGTCGACTCTGGGCTGGACGCTCCCTATCGCAGGGGCCGGCTTCGGCATCGCGATCGTCCCGGTCACCTCCACGGCGCTGTCGGTTCTTCCCGCCGAGAACTCGGGCATGGCCGCATCTGCCACCAACACGAGTCGCGAGCTCGGGGCCGTCGCCGGTGTGGCGGTCCTCGGATCAATGGTCAACGGCCAGCTCATCTCCAGCCTGATCCTTCAGCTCGACCTGATCGGCATTCCGAAGTCCTTCCAGAACACGGTCATCGCCGCGGTGACGACCGGGACCTTCAACTCCCAGGGCAGGCAGTTCAGAGGAACCCCGGCGATCACACAGATCGTGCACGAGGTGATCCAGGCCGCCTACATCGCCTTCGGCCACGGTCTGGACGCCGCGCTCTCGGCGGCCGGGGCAATGATGCTCGCGTGCGCGATCGTCGCCCTCTTCACGATGCGGCGTGGCCGGGTACGGGCCGCGGCCGAGTTGAACATCGCCTCGGGCGCCTGAGCTCCGCGGCGTCGGGAGGCCCGGAGACATCTCGGCGGCGACGGGCGAGAGCTGTCGCCCGGCTTGGGTCATGACCACCGCTACGCTTGGCAACCGAAGTTGCACGGCGTCGTCGTGAACCAGATGGTGCACACCGGTTGGAGGATGTCTGGCTGAGCCAAGCGGCCGAGCTGAGCTCGGCGACAAGAAGCCCAAGACCACCCTCGCACCCGACCGGGCGGCCGGCCCCCGCTCTTCGGGACGCGCAGGTCCGCCCCTGCCACGAATTCTCGCCGACCCCGCCTTGCGCTATGTCGTGCGCCGGATCCTGCTCTCGATCCCGGTGGTGTTGGGCGTGGTCGTCGTCACGTTCCTGCTCTTGCGGCTCATACCCGGCGACCCGGCCCGCACCTTGCTCGGGCCTCACGCGCCGAACTCGGCGATCGTCGCGCTTCGCCGCCAGCTCGGCCTCGACGAGCCGATCTGGCGCCAGTTCTGGGCCTACTTCTACGGCCTTGTTCACGGCAACCTCGGGACCTCGATCTACTACCAGGCCCCCGTCACCTCGGTCGTCGCCCCTTGCCTGCCCTTGACGGCGTCCCTCGTGCTCGTCGCGACGTTGTTCGCAGTGATCATCACGGTTCCGGCCGCAGCCCTCGCCGCCACTCACCAGGATCGGCTCGCCGACCACGCCGTGCGCCTGTTCTCGCTGATGGGGCTCGGAATGCCCTCGTTCTGGTTGGGCATCATCCTCATCGTGTTCTTCTCGGTCGACCTGCACTGGTTCCCGGTCGGCGGCTACGGCACGACCTTCTGGCAACACGTGCATTCTCTGGTCTTGCCCGGACTCTGCGCAGCCTTTGGCGTCGTCCCGGTGCTCATCCGGAGCCTGCGAGTCGGCATGCTCGAGGTGCTCAGGGCCGACTTCGTGGCGACCGCCCGCGCGAAGGGACTGCGCTCGTCGCGCGTCACCTTTGTGCACGTCGCCCGTAACGCCCTTATCCCGACCGTCAACCTGCTCGGGATAAACATCGCCTACCTGGTCGGCGGCACGGTCGTGATCGAGCGAGTCTTCGGCCTGAACGGGCTCGGCAACGCCATGTTGACCGCCATCGACGTCCGCGATTTCCCGGTCGTGCAGAGCATCACGCTCATCTACGCCCTGGGCGTGATCGCCGTGATCTTGATAACCGATCTCGTCACGGCGCGGCTCGATCCGAGGATCAGGCTCAAGTGAGCACGACGATGGCGCCGTCGTTCCAGCCGGTCGAGACCGGCCAAGAGGTCGCTCGCCGCCCGTCGTTCGGCTCGCGGGTGCTCCACAGCCCGACTTTCATAGCGGGCGCCGTCATGACGGCCACGATGGTCACCCTCGTGCTCTTGTCCCCGGTCATCGGTCGCTACAGCCCGGTGGCACTGGACCCCTTGCACGCGCTCTCGGGCCCGAGCGCGCTTCACTGGCTCGGGACCGACGAACTCGGCCGCGACACCTGGTCGCGCCTTTTGTATGGCGGGCGCACCGACCTGCAAGTGGGCGTCCTCGCAGTGGTCTTCCCCTTCTGCTTCGGCGTGTTCATCGGCACGGTGTGCGGCTATGCCGGCGGCCTGCTGGACACGATCATCATGCGGATCGTCGACGTCGTGCTGGCCTTTCCCTTCTATGTCTTGATCATCGCCCTCGTGTTCGCCGTCGGCGTGGGAACCCACGGCATCTACATCGCCTACGGGCTCACCGACTGGGTCGTCTACGCCCGGACCACGAGGAGCGCGACCATGATCGCCCGCAAGCTCGACTGGGTGGCCGCGGCGGAGGGTGGCGGCATATCCAGGGCGCGAGTGCTGTGGCGCCACATCTTGCCCAGCACCATCACGCAGGCGATCGTCTATGTGATGTCCGACATCGTGATCGTGATCCTGGTCGTCGTCGCCCTCGGCTACCTCGGGCTCGGGATCCAGCCTCCCGCGCCGGACTGGGGATCGATGATCTATGACGGCCAGAACTTCCTCCAGACCGATCAGTGGATGGCCGTCTTCCCGGGACTGGCCGTAGTGTTCACGGGCATCGGGCTGTCGCTGCTCGGCGATGGGCTCGCTGACGTGTTGCGGCCCGAATGACTCCTCTCTTGGAGGTCGAGGACCTCGTTGTCGAGATGCGGCGCCACGGGGCGGCGTTCCGGGCTGTGGACGGCGTCTCTTTCTCGCTCGAGCGCGGCGGTGCCCTCGCCATCGTCGGCGAGTCAGGATGCGGCAAGAGCATCACCCTGCGGGCGATCATGGACTTGCTGCCAAGCGGAGGACGGCTTGTGTCGGGCCGGGTGGTCGTCGACGGCGTTGAGCTGGAGGCGGACAACCGGGGCCGCGGACGCGGCCACGACCAGCGCGAACGCATGTCGATCATCTTCCAGGACGCCCTGAGCGCTCTCAACCCGGTCGCGACCGTCGGGAACCAGATCGCCGAAGCCCCCCGGCACGTCCTCGCCCTCGGTAGGAACGCCTCGCGGGAAAGGGCGATCGAGCTCCTGCGCCTCGTAGGGATCCCCGATCCGGAGCGTCGCTACCATGCCTACCCCCATGAGCTGTCCGGAGGCACCCGCCAGCGGGTCATGATCGCGATCGCCTTGTCCTCCGAGCCGGCCATCTTGTTGTGCGACGAGCCGACGACCGCCCTCGACGTCACGATCCAGACTCAGATCCTCGCCCTCCTTTGCGAGCTTCGCGAAGCGCGCGGGCTGTCGCTGGTCTTCGTCACCCACGACCTCAGCGTCGTGAGCCAGGTCGCCGAGCAGCTCGCCGTCATGTACACGGGTCGCCTCGTCGAGACCGGGCCCACCGAGATCGTCCTCGGCGCCCCGAGGCACCCCTATACGGCCGGGTTGCTGGGCGCGGCGCTCGACGTCGACACCCCAGAGCGCGAACCGATCGCCATCCCGGGCTCGATCCCGGACCCGCTCCGGCTTCCGAGCGGCTGCACCTTCCATCCCCGCTGCCGGTTCGCGACGCTCGATTGCGTCACGACCGACGTCCGGCTCGAGCCGGTCGGCCCCGACCAAGAGGCGGCCTGCCTCCACTCCGACGCGCTCGCGGCCGCATTGGCGGGTGCCGGCCGTGACTGAGGCGGCGTCGCCGTCCGGCGCATCGCCGCTGTCGGGCGCATCGTCGCTCGCAGGCGCGCCGCCGATGTCGAGCGCATCGCCGATGTCGGGCGCGGCGTCAGCCTCCGGCGTCCTCCTCGAGGTCGACAACGTCTCGGTGAGCTTCCATGTCGAGCACGGCCGCGTGCTTCGAGCCGTGGATACCGTCAGCTTCCAGGTGGCCAAAGGCGAAGTACTCGGCCTCGTCGGCGAGTCCGGGTGTGGCAAGACCACCGTCGCCAAGTGCATCGTGGGCCAGATCACCCCTAACGCGGGAGCGGTGCGCCTCGAGGGTCGCGAGCTCGGCCCGAAGCGAACCGCCGAGGAGCGGCGCGCGATACAGATGGTGTTCCAGGACCCGTACTCGTCGCTCAACCCCCGCATGAGCGTGCGTCAAGTGCTGAGCGAGCTCTTAGGGGTGCACAGGATCGTGCCACGAGCCGGCATCGAGGATCGCTGCAGAGAGCTGATGGCCCTCGTCGGCCTCCCGCCCGACGCCCTGGGTGGCCTGCCGAGCCAATTCTCAGGAGGTCAGCGACAGCGGATCGCGATCGCCCGGGCGCTGGCAGTCGAGCCGCGCGTCATCATCGCCGACGAGCCCGTCTCGGCGCTGGACGTCTCGGTGCAGGCCACGATCCTCCGGCTCTTTGAGGACCTGGGCAGCCGCCTCGGCCTCACGATCGTGTTCATCTCGCACAACCTCGCCGTCGTGCGCCACTTGAGCCGCCGCGTGGCGGTCATGTACCTCGGCCGGATCGTGGAGGAGGGCGGTCGCGAGTCGGTCTTCGGCGACCCGCGCCATCCCTACACGCGCGCCCTGCTCGAGGCGGCCCCGCGCCTGCACCAGACCGAGCTCGTCCGGCCCGTGGTGAGGGGCGAGCCGCCGAGCCCGATCGACATCCCTGCCGGCTGCTCGTTTCATCCCCGCTGCCCGCGCGCCGAAGAGGTGTGCAGCCAGGTGCGACCGCTTCTCGAGAGCGTCGGCACGGGTGACGAGCACCTGGCAGCATGTCATTTCCGCAGGGAGGCGTCGCCGCGCTTTGGCGACGGGACGCCCCCGACCTACCGAGACGAGGCGCCTTTCGGCGCCCTGGAGGGCCCGTGACCAGTCCGGCCAACCCGCTGCTGGATCCGCCGCTCATCACGCCGGACCGCCTCGAACAGCTCGAGGGCGCCATCGCTTCCCTGTTCGAGACCCGCCTCGACGTCGTCCTTCCCCAGGCCGAGGCTGTGTTGCCGCTCGAGGCGGCAGCGCGCAGTCTCGGTCGAAGCGACCTCACCGTCCTGAACCTCGACACGAGCCCATATGGCACCACCATGGGGCGCTGGTGGCAGGAGACCGGCGCAAGCATCATCGGGATCGCCCCCGAGCCCCATGAAGCCGTCCGGCCGGAGGCGGTCAAAAGGGCGCTCAGCGAGCACCCCGACATCTCGGTCGTCAGCTTCGTCCATGTCGAGGCCGCGAGCGGAGTGCGCAACGAGGCTGCGGCCATATCTGGCCTAGCTCACGAGCACGGCGCCCTCATGGTGATCGACGTCGTCGCCTCGATCGGGGCGCACGAGGTCCGCCTCGACGAATGGGGCGCCGACATCGCTGTCATCGGACCGCAGAAGGCCTTGGCAGGTCCGGCCGGGATCTCGATCGCCGCAGTGAGCGGCCGCGCCTGGCAGGCGATGGCCGACAACCCCGGCGCACCGCGAAACTCGCTGCTCTCGCTGCTCGACTGGAAGGAGCGATGGCTTGACTCGGACAAGAGCGCCATTCCCGGAACGCCGGCGCCACTCGAGATCATCGCCCTCGAGGCCGCCATCGAGCGGGTCTCGACCGAGGGCTTGCAGCACGTGCAGCTCCGCCATCGAGCGTCCGCGGCCGCCAGCCGCTCCGGCGCGCGGGCCCTCGGCCTGACGCCGTTCGTAAGCGACAGCGACGCCGCCGCAGTGGCGACAACCCTCCACGCGCCGGTCGGCCTCGACGCTCGCGCTCTTGTCGAACGGGCGCGCGCCGGCCGGCTTGTGGCGATCTCGCCCGGCTTCGGCAAGCTGGCCGGGACCGTCCTGCGGATCGACCACACCGGCCAGCGCGCCCGCCTCGGCGTCGTGCTCGAAGCCCTCGAAGCACTTGGCGGCGCCCTCGACGGCTATTCCCAACTGCACGGCTCGATCCGCGACGCCCTCGCCGGGGCAGAACAAGCCTGGACCGCCGAGGAGGACGGCGCTTTGCCCTAGGGACGCCTCTCCCAGGCTCGAGGCGGTTCGAGCCGGACTGCGCGAGAAGCTCTATGCGTGCTCGGCGTCGACGAGCCGGGCACCGTTCCCGTGACGGGTGACTCCTCCGAGTGGCCTTCCATAGGCAGCCGCGCGCTCCGCCACGTCGAAGACCTTGGCGTTCCAACCGTGAGCGGCGAGCCATTCGGCGGCCTGCTCGGCCTTGGCAGAGCGCCAGAGCGCCACATAGTCACCCGGCCCGCTCGTGCCCTCGGGATGGGCCTCGCGCCAGGCCTCAAGGCGCCTCGCGCTCGCCAAGGTGAGACCCAGCCGGCTGCCCCGTGGCGACAGCGCGCCCGCGCGAACGACGAACGAATCGCTCGCTTCCGGGGACAGGTAGGCGAGCAGGCCCTCGGCCACCCAGGCCACCCGCGCGCCGGGGTCCAGGCCCGCGTCGCAAAGCGCCCCGCCCCAGTCCTCGGCGAGATCTGCGGGCACCGCGATGCGCTCACAGGAAGGCTCCCAGCCTCCGTCGCGGATCACCCTGTCTTTGAAAGCCAGCACGCCGGGCAGGTCGAGCTCGAAGAGCCGGAGCTCGTCCGGCCACGCCAACCGGAAGGCACGGGCGTCGAGGCCGGCGCCGAGAATCACCACCTGCCGCGCGCCACCGGCGCAGGCATCCCGCAGGAGATCGTCGAGGAAGCGGGTGCGGACCGTTATCCAGTCACCCAGGGCCTCGGGAAGCTGACGCTCCCCGGCACGCTCGAGCCAGCGAGAGGAGCCCGCCGCCCGAAGGAAGCCGGCCGCGAACGGATCGGCGAAGAGCCGGTCCGGACGGGCCGTCTCAGCGGCACGGGCGGCGGCGACGCCGAAAGCCGTCAGCGCGACTTCAGGCAGCGCAGACACGGCCCTTGGCGAGCTCTGGTCAAAGGCCGTATGCGGTCGGGTGCCTCGGCTCGTAGAGCAACATCTCGCCCGCGCCGGGCACCACGAGGGCCGTTGTCAGCCCGTAACCGTCGTCTCTGACCTGCCGGGCGAACGTGGCGCCCCTGGCCGTCAGCTCGGCCACGGTCTTTTCGATGTCGTCGCAGATGAGAGAGATCTCATGGTGCTGGTGTGTCGACCATGTTTCTCCGTCACGCTCACCCGAGCTCGGGTGCACCCCGAGCTCCGACGGCCCTGTCTGGTAGATGAGCCAGCCGCCGTGAGCGTCCACGCTCGGCCAACCGAGGACGTCCCGGAAGAAGGCCCGAGTCGCCTCGGCGTCGTCGGAGTACACCAGGGTGTGCACGGCCGTGATCATGGCGCCACCGTAGACCACCGATAGGGCAGCTGCTGTCGGTGCTTCCGCCCGGGCGGGCCCAATCGGTCCAGGCCCGGAGCTGAAGCGCGTTCACCGGGAACGAAGGGGGTAGGCTTGTCCGTGGTTCCCGGAGTGGAATCAGGAAGGAGGCTCGAACTCAAGCGTGCGAGACGAATTCCTATGCACCCCAAGGGGTGACCAGAAGCCCGGAGGCACCTCTTAGACCCGAGGCTGGCACTCAGGAATCATGGCGACGGCGATGCGCCGGTAGGGGCATTACGCAGCGGCCAGAGCGCACAAAGCTCGCCTGAGGCCTCAAAGCTCCCGGAGACTCGACGGCCTTCTTGGGATGCAGACAACTGAACAGATGGGTGCCCGCTCCCCGACAAAGGGGCGGGCACTGTCGCGTCGGTGGGCGCAGCCGCGAGTGACAGCGTTGAAGCGGCGCCCCGCGGGTCCGACGAAGCTGCGGCTCGCCGGCGAAGCGAACTGCGGCTTGCCCGTGCAGCGAAGCTGCGGCTCGCCCGCGAAGCCAAGCTGCGGGCGCGTCCTCAGGCTTCGGGCTGAGTCGGTGGGGCGGGACGCGTCCCCTTGGGCACGTAGTCGAAGAAACGGTTCGTCTCGCCGTTGGCCGTCCACTCCGCGCGCAGGCGCGTCCTTCGCTCGACCCGACGCAGTGCTGACAACAAGAAGCGGTTGAGCTCGCGAGCGTCCGAGCCACGCATGAAGCCATCCACGTGGAACCCATCGGGAGTGGCCGTGACGGTGCCGTCGATGAGCTCCTCGAGCAAGGACCCTATTGCGCCGGGCGTGTCCGAGCTGACATCGGCGATGAGGTGAAAGGCGGTATCGGGCACCTAGCCAGTTTGCCAGCTCAACAGCGAGTGCTCCCGGGGGCGAGGTCCGTGCACGCCGCTAACGCGGGAGTGCCAAGTCGCAAAGACGGCCGGCGGTTCCCCCACCAGCACGAGCAAGCTCCGAGAGCGGTGAAGAACCTGGAAAGCGCCGGCGGCGCGGTGCGATCCGGTTCAGATGATAAGAACATGCCGTGGGCAGGTCTCGGTGGTCGCTGTGGTCGGAGGGCTCGTTTCTCTCGATCGGCTCGAGAGGCTCTGTGCTGTCCATCGGCTCCATCGGCTCGGCCTGCTCGATCGGCTCCATCGGCTCGGCCTGCTCGATCGGCTCCATCGGCAGCTTCCTCTCGGCGTTCTCGGTTCTGTCCGCCGGGTCGCTGTGCTCGGCCCTGTCCGCCGGTTCGCGTTTCTCGGCTCTCGCCGCCAGCTCGCGGCGTTGCGCCACCCTGGCCGGGTCGCGGCCTGCGGCCCTTTCCCGGGTCTCTTCTGAGCATCGTGCGGGTGGGCAGGCTCCCAGCTCCGGCTGGAGGTTTTGGCCGGGCTGATGTGGAGTCATTAATCTCGGGCTCAAAGTGAGTGCATGAAAACACCCCCCCAACTGCGTCCTAAAGCCGCGCCCGAACGGGCTGGCGCGCTCGAGAGGGCTGGCGCGCTGAACCTTCGCGCCGACGCGCCGCTCCTCAACGGCTATCTGAGCTACCTCGAGTCGAGCCCGACGCCTTTCATCACGCCCGGCCACAAGGGTCGCGCAGCAGTGCTCGACAGGGACCTGGCGGCAGTGCTCGCGGGCGACGTCCCTCTCTACGGCGGCATCGACACGGTCAAGTCGGGGCGTGGTCTCCTCGCGGCGGCCCAAGAGCTCTCTGCGAAGCTGTACGGCGCGGACTGGTGCCGATACTCCTCAGGGGGCTCCACGCACTGCAATCAGGCGCTCTGTCTCGCCATTGGTCAGCCGGGCGACAAGGTCGTCGTCACCCGTTCGCTCCACCGGTCCCTCCTCCTGGGCCTGGTGCTCGCCGACCTCGAGCCCTGCTGGCTGCCGACGAGCATCGATCCCGCCACGGGGATGCCGCTCGGAGTGGCCGTCGAGGACGTCGAAAAGACGCTCAAGGCCAACGCTGACGCTCGCGCCGTGCTCGTCACCGAGCCGGGGTACCTGGGCACGCTTTCGGACCTCGCAGGCATAATCGAGGTCGCTCACGCCTATGACGTGCCTGTCATAGTGGACCAGGCGTGGGGAGCACACTTCGGTCACCACCCGGAGCTGCCGCCCCATGCGATGGCGCTCGGGGCCGATGCGATGGTGACGAGCATCCACAAGCTCCTCACCGGCTACACCCAGGCAAGCCTGGTGTGCGCCCGCACCCTACGACTGGATCCTGACCGGCTCGACCGGGGCTTCGAGGCCGGTCACACCACGAGCACGGCCGGCGCGGTGCTGGCGAGCATCGACGCGACCCGTGCACTGATGGAGGCTCGCGGGCCGGAGTTGCTCGAAGGCGTCCTCCGCAGTGTCGCCAAGGCCCGGCAACGCCTGCGTGAAGAGGTCCCGGGGCTCCTGGTCCCGGACGAGCGCTCCTTCCCACCCGATCGCTTCGACCCGACGCGACTGGTCCTGCTGCTCTCGGGAGTGGGAGCGAACGGTGTCGAGATCGAGCGCAGGCTCATCGAACAGGGGCTTCCCCTGGAGCTGACCGACCGGGACACCATCGTGGCGATCGTCACCGTCGCCGACGACGAGTCCACGCTGGACAGGCTCGTGAGCGCCCTCATCCCGGCGATTCGCGCCACCTCGGGCCCGGCCCGCTCGCCCTCGGTCGCCTTGAGCTGGGACGTCCAGCCCGTGTACGCCATGAGCCCGCGGGCAGCGTTCTTCTCCGCTCACGAGTCGGTCCCTGCCGACCTCGCCGTGGGAAGGGTCTCTGCTGAGCTGATCGCTCCCTACCCGCCGGGCATCCCCGTGCTGGCGCCCGGCGAGCTTGTCACCGAGGCTCTCCTCTCCGGCCTGAGGGCAGTCACAGCCCACGGGGTGCGCGTGGCCTACGCAGCCGACCCGACCCTGTCGACTCTCGAGGTCGTGCGAGCCTGAGAAGCGCCGGGGCGCCGAGTCAGTCCCCCCCGGTGCCGAACAGGACGACGCCGCTGATGCCGGCGCAAGCCGCCAGCAGATCCTCCTGCAGGTGCTTGTCGTGCATCGAGGGGTTCGCCGCGCATGGGCGCTGATGAAAGAAGAAGGTGCCTGAGACGAGGGCCTCCGGATCGTCGCTGACGGCGAGCCACGCCTGGGTGACCGCTCCCAGGGCCAGGTCGTCGGTTGCACCCGGACCTCCCATCTTCGTGGCTACCCAGCCCGGATCGACCGCGTTGGACAGCACGTCGCGTCGGTGGCGTGCGACCGCCGCCGCGAGCACGGCGATGAAGAGCTTGCTGTCTGAATATGCCTGGGAGCCGCTCCAGCGGCGGTGCTCCCACTGCAGGTCGTCGAGGTGCGGGTTGCCGCCCCGGTTCATGCCCGAGCTCATGTAGACGAGCCGTTTCGGCATCTCGATCAGGGCGGTGAGCAGGTAAGGGGCGAGGACGTTGATGGCAAAGACGTGGCTGAGGCCGTCTGCAGTCACGATCCGGCGAGGTTCGCTCGAACCGACGGCGGCGTTGTGGATCACGGCGTCGAAAGGGCCGGTGGCGTTGGCCTGCTCCGCGACCTGACGCATGGCGGCCATGGTGGCCAGGTCACCGACGACGACACCGGTCGCTTCCGGCAGGGACCTGATGGCGTCGGCGGCGCGGCTCTCGTTGCGAGCGTGCAGGACGACGTCGTGGTGCTGGCCTGCCAGCAGCTGCGCGGCCATGAGGCCGAGCCCGTCAGAAGAACCGGTGATCAGTATGCGTGCCATCTTGCGCCTTTCCTGTCGGTGTCCAGCCTGCCCGCTCCGGACTCAAACGGCGAGCACGACCGGGGCCAGCACTTCGAGCGCGCCGGCATCGATCCCTCCGCCGTGGGCAAGTGGCTGGACGCAGACGTGGTCCGCGCCGGCCTCCAGGTGGGCACGTACCCTCTCCGCGACCTGGTCGGCGTTGCCGTGGGCGACAAGCGCGTCCACGAGCCGGTCGCTCCCCGGCGGGGCAAGGTCTTCGTCGCCGGAACCGAGGTGCTCGAGGTTTGCCCGGTAGTTGGGCAGGCGCAGGTAGCGCTCGAGGTATGCCCTCGCGGTGGTCCGCGCCTCGAGCGGCTCCTCCTCGAGAACGAACGCCTGCTCGGGCGCCAGGAGGGGCAGCTCACCCAGGATCTGGCGCGCCCGCTCGCTGTGAGCAGGCGGTGTCAGGTAAGGATGCGCGCCTTCGGACCGGTCCCGGGAGAGCTCCAGCATCCGCCGCCCGAGCGCGGCCAGGACGCGGGCGGGCCGGGGCGACCCGGAGGGGTCCCGCCCGAGGTCTGCCTCCTTGTCCCAGGCCTCGTCGAGATCGGTGAGAAAGCCGGACATGGCCTCGAGAGGGCGCTCGTATCGCCGGCCGAGCCCCTCGACCAAGGGCGCATGGCTCACGCCGAGACCAAGGAGGAACCGGCCCGGGTAGGCAGTGTCCAATGCCCTGACCCGCTGGGTGAGCGCCTCGGGCTCCCAGGCCCAGATGCTGGTGATCCCGGTCGCCACCACGAGCCGGCCCGTGCCGGAGAGAGCACGCTCGAGCAGGTCGAAGGCCTTCTCGTCAGGGCTGCCACCTCCCACCCAGAGGGCGCCGTAGCCGAGGTGCTCGACCCAGGAGGCAAAGCCACCCGGGTCCTGATCGATGGCCCGTGCAGAGACCCAGACTCCCACCCGTCCAAGGGCTTCTCGCCATTTAGCCGCTCCAGGAGTGGGCATCGTCTCGCCTCCGTGTCGTTCGCCTCACACCGTTTCTAGCGCCGGGCGAGGTGTGCGCCGGCCTTTCTAGCGAGGGCCGGGTCCGCTCACGGTTGCGCCGGGTCGAGGCTCGGCCAACCCGACAGAGCCGTCGCCAGCCCGCTGACGAGCCGCTCGAAACTACGGTCGATGTCGACCGGGAGACCGAAGCCACCTGCCGCCTCGAGAGTGACGAAACCGTGCAGCGCCGAGCGAAGGGCCCGAGCCGCGTCGACGGCATCGTCGTCACGCAGCCCGTAGCCGGCCAGAACGTCGAACACGACCTGGATCGCCGCCCGGCTCGCGGCCTCGTCGTCGGCGTCACCGGGCGCGGGAGCGCGCTGGGTCGCGGCGTAGCGGCCGGGGTGCTCGTGTGCCCAGGCACGGTAGGCCCGTGCAAGCGACACGACGGCGTCGCCGCGCGATCGACCGATCGCCGCCCGGCCGAGGACGTCGGCCAGGTCCCTCTTTGCCCGCAGGGAGATGCTTCGCTGCAGGTCCTCCATGTTCTCGACGTGCTTGTAGAGCGACGGTTGGCGAACGCCCAGGCGCTCGGCGACAGCCGCCATGGTCAGACGGGACAGACCCAGCTCGTCGGCGATCCGCCCGGCCTCCTCGACGACGAGCGCCTCGTTCAGGCCTGCCCTAGGCACGGTCTCACACCTTTGCCAAGAAACCGAGCACTGCTTCTGCCGTCACGTCCGGTCGCTGCGACTGCGGATAGTGGCCGGCGTCGGGCACCATCACGACCACGGCACTCAAGGCCTGCGCGATCCAGTCGGACTCCGCCCGGGGATCGGTGAAATCCGGGTCCTTCTCCCCCATCACGACCAGTACCGGCACGGAGACTTCGCCAAGGCGCGCCTCGGCGGCCGCATGGCTCGTGCGCGTGGTGAGGGAGAACGCCTTGGCGTGCCCGGGCCGGCGCAGGCTGGTCGTGAGCTTGTCGCGGTACTCCGCGAAGTCGGCGGGCCGCCGGCCGGCGTAGAGCTTGGGCAGGTAGGAGCGCCACGATAGGGCCGCCAGCGGCCGGGCCATGGCCACGCGCAGGAGGCGGCGCGCGACGGCGCTCGTCTTGGCGTCGCGCACGAAGGGGCCGATGAGCACGAGGCCCAGGACGAGATCGGGTCTTTCGGCCGCGACGAGCACGGCTGCGCCGGCGCCCATCGAGTTGCCGACGACCACCGCGGGGCCTCCCAGCTCGGAGATGAGGGCGCTGATGTCGCCGGCGGTCTCCTCGTCTCCATAGCTGGCGAAAGTCGTGTCGCTGTCGCCGTGGCCTCGAAGGTCGGCACAGGCGACCCGGTACCCGGCCTCGCGCAGGCAAGGGGCGAGGAATCGGTACGTGGCACGCAGGTCGCCCATGCCAGGCACGAGCACGACCAAGGTGCCCTCGCCCGAGACGTCGTAGGCAATACACCCCTCGGGGCGGGCGAGATACCTGGTGCTCTGGGGGATCGTGGGAGGTTCGGTCGTCATGTGGCTATGCTACTTAGCTAAATAGCTATTGTCAATAGCTAGTCGACAAGCAACCTCCCACCCCGCTGACGGGACGAAGGCAACGGGACGAATTCGTCGTCGCAGGGCGTTGTCGCGCGTGGGACGGACCGGATCGAGAAGGAACACCTGGGCGGTGTTGCCGCCGTCCTTGGAGGCAGTTGTGAGAATTGGCATCGTCGGCGCGGGCAATATCGGCACGGCCCTCACCAAGCGGTTCACCGCCGTCGGCCACGAAGTCTCGGTCGCTAACTCACGAGGGCCCGAGACCCTGGCGGACCTGGCGAGCTCGACCGGTGCCCACGCGGTCAGCGTCCGCGAGGCGGCCAAGGACGCCGAGGTGGTAATGGTGACAATCCCGGAAGGCAAGGTGCCCGATCTCCCGGCCGGTGTCCTGGACGGGGCGGCCGACGGTGCAGTGGTGATCGACACCTGCAACTACTACCCCCAGCGCGACGGGCGTATCGAGGCGATCGAGAAGGGCATGGCCGAGAGCCGATGGGTCTCTCAGCAGATCGGCCATCCGGTTGTCAAGGCGTTCAACAACATCCAGGCGCAGCATCTCTTGGAAATGGGCCGGCCCAAGGGCACGCCCGGGCGCATCGCCCTGCCGGTGGCAGGCGACGACACGGCTGCGAAGCAAGTGGTGATGCGCCTCGTGGACGAGATCGGCTTCGAGCCGATCGACGCCGGCAGCCTCGACGACTCGTGGCGCCAGCAGCCTGGCAGCCCCGTGTATGCCACGGACCTCGACGCCGACGGCGTCCGCCGCGCCCTGGCCGAGGCGAAGCCGGCACGCGGGCCGCACTAGCCCAGAGCCGCTAGCCGCCGGGATACGCCCCAGGGCCGCTAGCCGCGGTTGCTCTCAGCTGCCGTCGGGATACCCGCCCCGGTGCAGCACCATCGGATAGTGGGGCAGCGTCTCGGGCCTGCGCACCGACGCCCGCCACCCCTCCGGGTAAGGCTGCAGCCCTTGCAGCAAAGGCGACGGCTGTGCCGGATCGCCGACCAGTTGCTCGAGCGGCGCCCGGAGGCTCGCGAGGTCATCGTCGCCGAAGCGAGCCTGCCACTGGTCCTCGGTGTCGCCGAGGATCCGCCGATACTTCTCCTGAGCCTTGTGTCCCTTCGGGGTCAGGCGGACGACCTTGCCCCGGGCGCCGGCCGGATCTGGCTCGACGAGGACGCAGCCGAGGCGTTCGAGGAAGCCCACCGACATGGCGATCGCCTCCTTGGACACCCCCGTCAGGCGGGGAAGGTCCCGGACACGAGTGCCCGTCCCGTCGAGGACGCGCAACGCGTTGGCGCTGATCGGCAGGGAAAGCTTCGACTCGCGCTCGAACTCGACGGTGAACATGAGCAGCACCTGGGACAAGAGGGCGGAGAGATCGGCACCGGTGGCGGGGACGCCGGAACCCGCCGGCGCCACTGCGCCCTTCAGCTTCTCGATGTCGGCGAACATGGCGTAGGCCACCACGGGCAGGTACTGGGGCAGTTCGAGCTCGGACCGGCCGGCGAACATCTGCAGAGACTCCCGGAGCCTGCCGACCACGTCTTCGCCGAAGCGGGCACGCCACCGCTCCTCGATGACGCTCGCCAAGGGCCGCCATATCGCCTGTGCCCTCCTCCCCGCCCTGGTGGGCCGGACGAGCCAGTCAGAGCGCGGGGGTTCTGCTCGCTCGTCCGCCGGGTCCGGCGCCAGATCCACGTACCTCCACCTCTGCAGGCCCGCCAGGTTCGTGATGCGCGCCAAGCCCTCCACGTCGCGCAAGGGCACCCCCTGCTCGGGGACGAACTGCATGAAATTCGCCCACATTGCCTGGGAAGTGAGCCAGGGGCCACGGCGCGAGTCTGAGACGGGCCCGGTTGTCGTCCGATGCACCATCTGGTGCTCGGACTCGTTGTCGAACTCGATCGTGAAGGCGACGAGCGCCTGGGAGAGCAAGGTCGGCAAAGGAAAGCGAGTCGCCCCGCTAGGGCCGGTCATGGTGCGTCGCGAAAGGGCTCTCCGCGACAGGTGCCGCAAGACCAGCGGTTGCCCTCGAGATCGCGGGCGACGAATTCCCTCGACCCGTGGCCGGTGTCGTGCAAGGGGACGATCATGAGGCCTCTTGCGTCGTCGGCCCGCAGGGTGGGCCAGACCTGAGCGGAAGGAGCGTCGCCGTCCACGGCGACAGACGCTATCTGAGGCATCCCTCGACGACGGGCGCGACCGTGCTCAGTCGTCACCCTCGGACGAGGGCTTGGCGACCGGCAGTCCCTCCGCGGCTCCGGCTCGAGCCACGACCGGGGCGCGCTGCACGTCCGCACGAGTGATCGCGAGGAAGGCGACCAGACAGAAGATGACGATCGTCAGCACCACGGCCACTCTCCCGTCACCCCAGCCCAGACCTCCGACGATCCGGGGCTTGCCCATGTAGTCCGCGAACGAGGCTCCGATCGGGCGTGTGACCACATAGGCGAACCAGAACGCGAAGATCGCGTTCCAGCCGAAGCGCCAGTATCCGACGGCGGGAACAAGGATCAGACCTATGAAGATCAAGCCTGAAGCCAGGTAGCCCAGATGGAACGTCGTCGCCGTCAGGTCCCCCACCGCCGTCCCGAGGGCGAAGGTCGCCACCACCGAGGCCCAGTAGAACGCCTCCCTGCGAGGGTTGTCGACGCTGTGGATCGACAAGGTCTTCTCGGTCTTCTGCCAACCGACGAACACGGCCAGCAGCACGGCGCCATAGAGGCCGCTCGAGATCGCGTACGGGACGCCGAAGCCGACATGGAGGACGTCGGCGGCCATGGTGCCGAAAACGCCCACCATGACGACCGCCAGCCAGTAGGTCCAGGCGATGTAGCGATGCCTCGAGTACTGCAGCACCAGGGCGACGACGAAGCCGACGAAGCCCAGGCAGACGGCGAGCTTGGGATTCAGCCGATGGACCGAGTAGTCCGAGGTCGCCTCGCCCATCGCCGTCGACAAGGCCTTTATCACCCAGAACCAGACGGTGATCTGCGGCACCCGCAAGGCACCGCTTCGCGTCAGCCACGCGAGGAACCTGCGCTCGGTCACCGGAACATCTTGCCGCCGCGCGAACACTGCCCGGGCGCGTGTGCCGTCGAGCTTTCAGCCCGAAGGGCACGGGGGTGCCGCTTCAGCGTCCCCGTAGGCGGTCGATCTGGCGGCGGTCCTTCTTCGTCGGACGCCCCGAAGACGGGTCGCGGACCAGACCCGGAAGACGGATCTCTCTCGGGGGCGGTGGCGGGCTGTGATCGACCAGGCACTCGGCGGCGATGGGCGCCCCGACGCGCTTGTCGATCGCCCTGACCACCTCCAGCACCCGCAGCCGGTCGCCGACGCGGGCCGTGACCGTGTCACCGGGGCGCACCGTTGTCGAGGGCTTCGCCGCGGTCTCGTTCACCTTGACGTGGCCGGCTCGGCAAAGCGCGGTCGAGGCTGCCCGCGTCGGGGCGGCACGCACCGCCCACAGCCACCGGTCGACCCGCGCAGCCTCCACTGTGCAAGCGTCCCACGAATCGTGGGAAAGCCGCCGGGCGCGCCACCGTGCGGGGCCGCTCACAAGTGCGGCAAAGTGGAAGGTCCATGTCCTCCCGCTTCGATCTCGCCCCGGTCACCGGCCAGCGGGACGACGCCTTCGCGGCGTTTCTCACCTGGACGGCCGAGGCGGGCTTTGCCCTCTACCCCGCTCAGGAGGAGGCACTGCTCGAGGTGTTCTCGGGTGTGCACGTGATCGTGAACACGCCCACCGGCTCGGGCAAGAGCCTGATCGCCCTCGGCGCGCACGTCGCCGCGCTCGCCGCCGGGATGCGCTCGTTCTACACCGCACCGGTGAAGGCCCTCGTCTCGGAGAAGTTCTTCGCCCTCTGTGGTGACCTCGGCGCTGAGAACGTCGGCATGCTGACCGGCGACGCCTCCATCAACCCGTCCGCCCCTGTCGTGTGCGCCACCGCCGAGATCGTCGCCAACATGGCGCTTCGCGCCGGCGCGGCCACGCCAATCGACCAGGTCGTGATGGACGAGTTCCACTTCTACGGCGATCCCGGCCGGGGCTGGGCCTGGCAGGTGCCCCTCCTCGAGCTGACCGGGGCGCAGTTCGTCCTCATGTCGGCCACCCTCGGCGACACGAGCACGATCGAAAAGGGCCTGGCCCGCCGGACGGGTCGCCCGGTGGCGGTCGTGCGCTCCGCCACCCGGCCGGTCCCGCTCCGTTTCGAGTACCGCCGCACGCCGCTCAACGAGACCATCGAGTCGCTCCTCGCCGCCGATCAGGCTCCGCTCTATGTCGTCCATTTCACCCAGGCCCAGGTGCTGACTCACGCCCAGGCGCTCACCTCGGCCCAGGTGACGACCCGGTCCGACCGGGAGGCGCTCGCAGCCGCCCTCGCCGGCTTCCGTTTCGCTCCCGGCTTCGGCCGCACCCTCGCCCGCCTTCTCCACCACGGCATCGGGGTCCATCACGGGGGCATGCTGCCGAAGTACCGCCGCCTGGTCGAGCGCTTGACCAAGGCCGGCCTGCTGCGTGTCGTCGTCGGGACCGACACCCTCGGCGTCGGCGTCAACCTGCCTTTGCGCACGGTCGTCCTCTCGGGTCTCGCCAAGTACGACGGCTCCGTCTCGCGCCTGCTGAGCGCCCGAGAACTGCACCAGATCGCCGGGCGGGCAGGACGCGCCGGCTACGACTCCTCGGGCCTCGTCGTCGTGCAAGCCCCCGAGCACGTGATCGAGAACGAGCAGGCTGCGAAAAAGGTCGCCGGGGACGCTCGCCGGACGCGAAAGCTCGTCAAGTCCAAGCCGCCGAAGGGTTTTGTCGCCTGGGACGAGGCCGTGTTCGACAGGCTCGTCGCCTCTCCGCCCGAGCCCCTCGTGTCCCAGCTCCGGGTCAACCACGCGACGCTGCTCAACGTGCTCGACCGCCCCGGCGACGGCTGCACCGCGCTCGCAGAGCTCGTGACCGACAACGACGAGCCGCGCCCGGTGCAGCGGCGTCTCGTCCGCCAGTGCATCGCGATCTACCGCTCACTCGTCGCCGCCGGGGCGCTCGAGCGCCTCGAGGTCCCCGACGAGCAGGGTCGGCGGATCCGCGTCACCCGTGACCTGCAGTCCGATTTCGCCCTCGACAGCCCGCTCAGCCCGTTCGTCCTCGAGGCCGTCCCCCGCCTCGAGCCGTCGGCGCCGACGTGGCCTCTCGACGTCTTGAGCATCGTCGAGGCCACACTCGTCAACCCGGGCCCGGTGCTGGCGGCACAACTCGAGCGCGTGAGGGCCGAGGCCCTGGCGGCGCTCAAGGCCGCGGGCGTCGAGTACGAGGAGCGGATCGAGGCCCTTGACAAGCTCGAGTACCCCAAGCCGCTCCGCGACTGGACCTACGACCTGTTCGACGCCTACCGGGTGGTCCATCCCTGGGCTGCGGACTACAACATCCAGCCGAAGTCGGTGGCCCGCGACCTGTACGAGCGGGCGATGACGTTTTCCGAGTACGTCGCCCACTACGGCCTGACCCGTTCCGAAGGCCTCCTGCTCCGCTACTTGTCCGACGTCTACAAGGGCCTCATCCGCAACGTCCCGGAGGATCTCAAGACCGAGGAGCTCCTCGACGTCACCGAGTGGCTGGGCGAGCTCGTCCGCCAGGTCGACTCGAGCCTCATTGACGAGTGGGAGCACCTCGCTGCCGCCGCGGCGAGCGCCTCGCTCGAGCAGGCCGTCGCCGAGGTCGGCATGGAACTGAGCGATGAGACCGCCGCACCTCCGCCCGTCACCGCGAATGCCCGGGCTTTCAACGTCATGGTGCGCAACGCCGCTTTCCGCCGCGTCGAGCTCTTCGCAAGGCGCGACGTCGCCGGCCTCGCCGAAGCCGAGACGGCCGCAGGCTTGGACGCCACTTCCTGGTCCGAGGCGGTCGAGCGCTACTTCTCGGTCCACTCCGGCCTCGGCACGGGGCCGGAGGCCCGTGGCGCGGCGTTGTTCGACCTCACCGAGCAGCCGGGCCGATGGCTGGTGCGCCAGGTCCTCGACGACCCGGAGGGCTGGCGCGACGCGGCCATCGTCGCCGAGGTGGACCTCGCGGCCTCGGACGAGGCCGGCGCACCGGCGTGGGCGACGCTGGGTCTCGAGCACGGTTGAGCCCGGGTGGCGCCGCATGCTCGACGCAGGCCCCTGAGCTGTCGGGCGAGACCGGTTTTGGCCCGGCCGGGGCTACGCCGCGGAGCTCCGTCAGCGGGTCGAAGACCCGAGGTCCGCCGGGATCATCGAGAAGAGCAACGCGTCGGCGCGGGCCGTGGGCAGGGCGAGGTATGCGCGCAGCAGGCCCTCACGACGAAAGCCCGCAGCCTCCAGGACCCGGACCGACCCCGCGTCGCCCGGCTCGGCGAGTGCCTCCAGCCGGGCGACGGCCGGCAGGCTCAGCGCCCAACGGCTCAACAAGATGAGGCCTCGGCGAGCAAGATCGCGGCGGCGACGGCTCCCCACCATCCAGTAACTGACACGGACAACGCCCGGCTCTTGGCGCTGGAGAAGGCACACCGACCCGATGGCGGTGTCGCCCGCCACCTCTGCGACCGCAAGACTGAGTCCCTCACCCGACACCGAGAGATGCCACTGCCGCTCGATGAAAGCGAGACCGGCCTCATGGGAAAACGGGCTCGGCACGCTCGTGCCGGCGGGGATGCCCTGGTCCCGGCTTGCCTCCTCGACGCAAGGCAGGTCGTAATACGTCCAGGCGCGAAGCAGGACCTGCCCGTCGCTCAACGCGGGGGGTTCCGGAATGGCCGCGGGGCGATCTATCGGGTCCACCGTCCCATCATCGCAAATGGCATCGTCACCTCAGCACCGCCCAACGCCGTGACCACGTCGGCGCCGTCGCCCATGGTCAGCCCTCTGGTGATCGCCGTTAGGAAGTGGCGCCGTCGCCGTCGGCCTGGTGATCGCCGGCAGGGAGCCGCGCCGCGGCCGTCCGGCGGGCGAGCTCAGTAGGTCGCGACCCCGGCCGCGTCTTCGTCCCTGGGTGCAGGCGGAACGGGGAGGGCTGCGCCGACGGCACTGCGCTCGGTGGCCTCGTCCAAGATGACAGCCGTCGCGGTTGCGCCGAATCTCGTGACTCCGATGGCGACGAGCTCGAGCAGCCGGTCCAGGGTGCGAACTCCGCCTGCCGCCTTGATCTGCACCTTCGGCGAGGTGGCCCCGGCCATGAGCAGCAGGTCGTGCACCGTCGCCCCGCCGGGGGCGAAGCCGGTCGAGGTCTTGACGAAATCGGCGCCGGCACGTTCGCCGAGCCGACTGCCTTCCATGATCTGCTCATCGCTGAGATAGGCGTTCTCGAGGATCACCTTGAGCAGGCCGTGCGCCGAGTGGGTGGCCTGGACGAGCTGGGCGATCTCGTCCTCGACGTAGTCGTGCTTCCCGCTGCGGAGAGCCCCGATGTTGATCACCATGTCGATCTCGCGTGCCCCGTCCTCGAACGCTCGGCGTGCCTCGAAGAGCTTGCCCTCCGTGGTCGAGTGCCCGTGCGGGAAGCCGACGACGGTCCCGACGGTCACATTCGTCCCTGCGAGCAGGTGCGCGGCCAATGCGACGTCAGCCGGTCTCACGCAGACCGACCACGTGCCGTACTGGTCGGCGAGTGCGCAACCGCGGCGAACGTCGTCATCGGTGAGCTCGGGGCGCAGCAGCGAGTGGTCGATGAGCGCAGCGACCTCGCGCACCGTCAGCTGGGTCGGGATGACCCTGGTAGCGGTGCTCATTGAAGGCCTTTCGCATGCAGGATAGACACGACCGCAGCTCGGGAGAACTGCGGCTCGGTCCCGTAGGTTAGCTCCTCCCCTGTTCTGCCCGGTGATCCACGCGGCCGCGCGAGCCTACGCGACGACCGGCCCGAGAACACGCTGCCGGCAGGAGAAACTGACGGTGCCGAAGCCAACACTTTCGAAGTCGGCAATCGGGCGAGCGGACAGAACTCCGGCGATCGAGCCGAAGACCCGCGACCGAGATCCTGCCCGCTGGCCACGACGACGCCGGCACCGCCCGTGAGGGGAGTCGAGTCGGCCCTGTTCCCGACCAGGACCAGCTTCGTTCAAGGCCACGATCTTGGCCGCGCTGCCGCCATGCCGAGAGCGGGAACGACCTTGACCTCGCAGACATCAGTCATTAGACTGCAGCTGTCTAACAGGAGCGCGGATGAGCTATCTTGGTCTGGACTTGGGCAGCAGCTCGGCCAAGGCGGCTGCGTTCAGCCTGGACGGCTCAATGCTGGCGACAGCGAAGGTCCCCTATCTTCTCGAGTCGCCCCGAGAGGGCTGGCGAGAGTTCAACCCCGAGACCCAGTGGCAGGCCCTTCTTGGCGCCATCCGAGCCGTGACATCGACGACTGAGGTGCATCACGATCCAATAAGGGCGATCGGGATATCTGTGGCCGGTGAAGCTGTTGTCCCAGTAGCTGTCGACAAGAGTCCTCTGTACAACGCCTTAGCGTCGTTCGACAGCCGCGGATCGGAGTACGTGCCCCTTTTGCGGGAAACGATAGGGGAAGCAACCCTCTTTGCGATAACAGGACAGCCTCTCGACGGAATGTACACACTGATGCGAGTCCTCTGGTTTCGTGAGCACATGCCCTCGTTGTTTCGCCAGACGTGGAAATTCTGCCTCTGGCAGGAGCTCATCTTGCTGCGCCTAGGGCTCGAGCCTGTTGTCGACTATTCAAACGCTGCCCGCACCATGGCTTTCGACATCCATGCGCACGAGTGGTGCACTGACATCCTTGCGCCGCTACAGCTCTCCAGCGAGCTATTCGCGGCGCCCGTGCCTCAAGGCGCCGTTATCGGCTCCCTCGGCAAGCAGGTCGCCGACGAGTTGGGCGTCCCAGCCGGTTGTGCCATAGTCGCGGGGGGACTCGACCAGTCCTGCGCCTGCCTCGGATTGGGTGTCGTGGACGACACAGCCGCAGCCATCGGAACCGGCTCCGTTGAGGCGGTCGACGTTCCGATTCTAGGAACGTCAGAGGTACCTTACAGACCGGATCAGTTTCTTTTCGTCACACCATACGCGCCCGGCGGTTATCTGGCCACCGGGATGAACTTCACGGCGGGCTCGGCCATCGAGTGGTACAGGAGTCTTACCGGCATCAGCTCGGTTGACGATCTGAGCTTGTACCGCAGCGCAACTATGGCCGACCTGTCGCCCTCCTCGCTCCTGGTCCTGCCCCAGTTCGCAGGATCCTTCTCGCCGAAGCGAAATGCCGACGCCAGGGCTGCCATCTTCGGGCTATCGCTCTCGACAACACGTGCGGAGATCGCCAGAGCGCTGGTAGAGGCTCTCGTGTTCGAGCTTCGCTTCACTATCGAGAGCATGGAAGAGGCCGGCCTTCGCCTGGGCGCAGCACGAAACGGCGGTGGCGGGAGTCGCTCAGCTCGTTGGATGCGGCTGAAGGCGAGCATCTTGGACCGGTCGATCGCGGTCCCGGAGATTGTCGACAGCAGTTGCCTTGGCGCGGCCCTGCTTGCCGCGGTGGCGGACCGAGCTTTTCCCGATTGCTCGTCGGCCGCGGCAGACATGGTCCTTATGAGCCGCTGGTACCAACCTGAGGCATCGGTGACGGACGCGTATCACGACCGCTACCAAGAGTATTGCGCCGTGCGAGAGCTCCTTTGCGATCAGCAATCAGCCTTCTCCCCAGCGACTGTGAGGCAAGAATGAAGGTTCCTTCTGCCCGCCGCACCGTGCTGAGCCGCGCCAACGTCGTGTCTCCCAGCCGGGGATCGCTCGGGCTCTCGGACATCCTGATATCCGAGTCGGGCGCGATTGAGTCGATCTCCCAGCATCGAACTGCCAATCGCTGGCCTGACGCTTCGAGGGTGCTCGACCTTGGTGGCTCCACCGTGGTACCGGGTCTTGTTGACGCCCACTATCACATGTTGTCCACAGGGATCCAGCTCCTGTCCCTTGACCTGGCCATGGCCAGCTCGATAGGCGAGGTGCTGGAACTACTGCAAACCGCGGCGACACATAGCGTCACCGATTGGGTGGTCGCCGGCCATCTCGACGAGGACCGCCTGCGCGAAGCCCGCCTGCCGACGCTGGCCGAGCTCGACAAGGCGCTTCCCCGCCGTCCGGTCCTCGTCGATCACCGAAGTCTGCACTTCGCACTCTGCAATACAGAAGCGATCAGGCGCCTCCGCTTGCCTCAGCTTGAACAAAGCCGCGGCGTCCTCCGCGGGCAATCGCTCGGTCTCGCGAGAGGGCGCGTCATGAAAGCGCAAGGTCCAAAGTACGTGGAGGAGGTCTTGCGCGCCGCAAGCCGCGCCGCAGCTCAGCGCGGTGCTACGACCATCCACGCAATGGAGGGCGGGAGCCTGTTCGGCGATCTCGGCTTGGACGTCCTCGACCGAATACGCGACACGCTGGCCACAGACGTGGTCGTCTACTGGTGCGTGACGGACGTCGCGCGCGCACAAGAGAAGGGGTATGGACAGGTCGGCGGTGACGTCCTCGTCGACGGCACGCTCGGATCGAGAACTGCCGCGTTGCGGAACCCTTATTCCGACGAGGCCGGCTCGCGTGGTCTGCTCTACCTGACCGAGGAACAACTCGGCGACTTCTTCTCCGCCGCCGCACGGTCCGGCTTGCAGCCGGCAGTGCACGTCATAGGGGGGCGTGCGATCGAGGTTGCACTGAGAGGAATCGCGAAGGCTTCGCAGGAGGTCGACGGGAACATCAGGTGGAGACTAGAGCACTGCGGCGATGTCACCAAGCGCCAGTTGCAACGCGCGGCGCAACTAGGTGCCTGCATTTCGACTCAGCCCGCGTTCACCTATCTGCGCGGTCGGCCGGGCGGTGTGTACGCGCAGCGCGTGGGCGAAAAGAGAGTGAGGCGCCTCTATCCACTTCGCTGGATGCTGGACGCGGGAATCGTCGTGTCGGGCGGTTCCGACAGTCCTGTGACTCCGCCTGATTCTCTTCTGGGGCTGGAAAGCTGTGTCAACGCCAGGTATTCCATGCAAAGGACCACGCCTTTGGAGGCACTGCGGCTGTTCACTTCAGGCGCGGCCTGGTGCGCCGGAGAGGAGGCCACCAAAGGTGACCTGGCACCCGGAATGCAAGCCGACCTCGTTGTCTTGAAGGAGAGCCTACTCGTCTGCAAGCCCGCCCACATCCATGAGATCGAGATCCAGTTGGTAATGCGCCGGGGACGTTCCATCTGCGGACCCCTTGCGGAGGAGGACACGGCATGGCAATAGGCAGCGCAATTCGGCTTGGCCGCGTAGTCGATTCCCGTGATGGCCGGTCCCTCATAGGGACGTTCGCCCATGGCTTGCTACGCGGCCCGATTGTCGGAGAAGGTTCGGCAAGAAGCCTAGGGCAGATGGCCCGACAGGTCGCCGACGTGGGACTTGACGCCCTGATGATGAGTCCCGGCATGCTGCGCGCGAGTGCACCTGAGTTTGCCGGAAAGAACGGGCCAGGGCTCATAGTCTGTCTTGAGTGGAACAACGCGTTTCGCGAAGGTCCTGCTTCCAACTTTGAGGCGGAGGGTCGCTCCGCGATCCTGGGAAGTGTCGAGGACGCGCTGAGCTTCGGTGCCGATGGCGTTATCAGCTACATGTTCATCGGTTGGAGCGATCGAGACGCGGAGGCGCGACACGTCGAGCACAATGCCGCCTTGACGCTGGAGTGCGAGCGGCTTGGCGTCGTCAGAGTCATCGAGACGATGATACGAGGGCGAGGCATAAGCAGGGCCGAGGAAATCAGGTCCGACTACGTCGCCACCGCAGCTCGAATGGCCTCTGAAGTCGGTTGCGACCTTGTCAAGGTCGAATGGCCTGGAAGCGCGGAATCGCTCGCGAAGGTTGTTGAGGCGTGTCCCACACCGATTGTCGTTGCCGGCGGGGAGCTCTCCTCCTCCGCGGCTGTTCTCGACATGGCGCAAGGCGCGCTCGATGGTGGGGCCAGCGGGCTGGTCATCGGCCGCAACATCGTGCAGTCCACCGAGAGGATCGAGCTCGTACGCGACTTGAACTTGCTTGTTCATGGGGAACCGGTCATGGCGCAAGACCGCCCACCGTCCCCTGCCAACTAAAGGAAGCGATCATAGATGGCCGACTCTAGGGAAGGACCAGGTGGACCAGAGCGCGTGGGCAGCGAGTGGCCCCTGTATGCCGCGGTGTACGACGAGATTCTTCGACTCATTTCCGAGGGCGTGTACCCGGTGGGCAGCCAGCTGGTGGGCGAGCCTGAGTTTGCCCGGCAGCTCGGTGTGAGCAGGGTCGTGCTCCGGGAAGCCATCCGAGCGCTCGAGGTCGACGGGATTCTGATCAAACGTGCTGGCATTGGGACATTCGTCAACGAGCCCTACCCGGTAATAGAAAGCTCCCTCACGACAAACTACGGGATGACCGAGATCATCGAGAGCGGTGGCCTCGCGGCAGGTACGGCCTCGATTGCGATCACCGAGGAGATGCTCGACGCCAAGTACGCCGCCCGATTGGAGCAACCTGTAGGAACCTGGGTGCGCAAGATCGAGCGAGTGCGCACAGCGGCTGGAAGGCCGGTCGCGTTGACTGTGGACTACGTCCCCGTGCTCAGCTGCCGCACCAGCTGCGAGGAGCTGGCGGACGGCGGCAGCCTCTACGACCTGCTCGAGAGCTGGGGAATAGTGGTGAGGAACGGCTATGCCCGGCTCATCCCGACCAAGGCCGGCCACCACGTGGGCAAAGCGCTCGGAATCAGTGCGGAGAGCATCGTCCTGCTCATCGAGCAGGTCGACTGTGACAAGGACGGACGCGTCGTCATGTTCTCCGAGGAATACCACGTCCGCACCGCGTTTCGTTTCCTGGTGCGCCGCGTCCGTGGAACTCCGGAGAAGGTTTCGTCGTCCCGCGACGGGAGATCGGTTCGAACGGACGATCAGTACCTGGGCAATTGGTAGGTGCCTGCCAGGAGGGCGGCGCCTGCCTGCAATGTGGCTCACGCAACGAGGAGTCGGTCGGCGATATGAGTTCTTCTTTCGATATGGCCTCTGTTCCGGGGGCGAACGCCCGGAGGCGCAGCTTGCCGGCCGATCGATGACGCCTGCCGAGGGTATGGAACCCGTCCCTGCGCCGACTCCCTTCGGGTCGCCTGTCGGGCCCGGCCAGGGACCGGCGAGCTTGGCAACGGCGATCGCCGTCGACGGGATCTGGAAGAGCTACGGGCACGTCCAGGCGCTACGAGGAGCATCGCTCGCGGTCGCACCGGGCGAGATCGTGGCACTGGTCGGCGACAACGGCGCGGGAAAGTCGACTCTTCTCAAGGTCATGTGTGGAGCGGTGACCCAGGATGCTGGCCGGGTCAGCGTGGGAGCCGACGTCTTCCCGGAGGGAACTGTGGTCGACGCTCAGCTGCACGGCATCGGCGTCGTATACCAGGACCTTGCCCTCGCTCCAGATCTGTCCGTGCTGGAGAACATCTATCTCGGACACGAGATTCTGCTGAGCGACTGGCGGCGATTGCTAGGGATCCTCAATCGCAAAGCAATGGCCGGAGAAGCCGATGAGGCCCTTCGCGACCTCGGCATCGAGCTGCCGACGGTCGAACTTCCCGTGAACCTGCTCTCGGGAGGGCAACGGCAGGCCGTTGCGATCGCACGAGCTGTGAAATGGGGGCGTCAGGTGCTTCTTCTCGACGAGCCGACCGCCGCTCTGGGAACGCGCCAGACAGGCATTGTGCGCGATCTTGTGAAGGAGGTAGCCAATCAGGGGATCGCCGTGCTGATGATCTCTCACGACATTCCTGCTGTCGTCGAAGTGGCACATCGTGTCGTTGTAATGCGCCAGGGAGCCGTAGTCAAGGAGTTCGCCGCCAAGGGTGTGACGATCGCCCAGATCGTCGGGGCGATGCTCGGTGAGACGACTGTCCAAGGCGAAGGTGAGGCAGACCGTGGCTAGCTCTTCGACCGTCACTCCTCCTCAGTCAGACAAGCCCCTGCACTACTCGCGCTGGCGGCGAGGAGCTACACCCGTCTTTGTCATCCTCGGTGTCGACGTCTTTGCGGTGCTCCTATTTGGCGTACTTTCGCCCGCCCACGTCTTCTTGTCCGTGCAAAGCTTCAAAGATCTCGCGCTTGACGGGAGTCAAACGGTACTTCTCGGCGTTGGTGTCGCCTTCCTCCTCGGTGCTGGCGAGCTCGACATTTCCCTCGGAGCGAACATCATCCTCTCGTCCGTCGTCGGCGGCAAGGTGATGGTCGCGATGGCTGGGTCTGGTTCCGGTGCCGCGATCGCACTCGGCGGAATCGTCTGTGTCGCGACGGGTGCGACCGCGGGGCTGTTCATCTCCATAGTCGTCACCCGACTCCGGGTGAATTCCTTCATCGCGACGCTGGCCACTTTGGGCATCATGACCGGTCTCGCGGACGTGTTGACCGGTGGCTACGACATCTCGGGCATCCCCCTCGCTTTACAGAGGAACTTCGGGATAGCGAGCCTGTTTGGCGTGATACCCGATCCTTTCGCCGTCGTGCTCGCAGTGGTGATCATCGCCGGGGCGTTGCTGAGGAGGACACGTTTTGGACTGCGGACCCTCGCACTCGGCTCCTCGCGAGAGGCGGCGGTCCGCGCCGGGGTTCCTGTGCGAAAGAACCTCACCCTCCTTTTCATGTTGGCTGGTTCGTGCGCCGGGTTTGCCGGCCTGATCGACCTCAGCCGGTACACGACAACGAACCTCAGCGGTCACACAACCGACGCCCTGGCGGCAATAGCTGGCGCGGTGATCGGCGGCACGAGCCTGTTCGGCGGAAGGATCTCCGTCTGGGGCGCTGCACTCGGAGCGATGCTCGCCGTGATCCTTCAGGATGGTCTCGTCGTCGTCGGGTTGCCGTCGTTCTACCAGCTCATCGCGGTGGGGGTTGTCCTCATAGCCGCCGTGTCGGTGCGGGGCTTCACCGATGCCGAGGGAAGGTCAACTCTCAGGGTTGTAAGCCGTTTGCAGGAAGGTCTAAAAGCGCGTAAGGACAGTAAGGAGGTGGTCGGGGCAAGAGGCTGATATATGGGCGTCGCGAGGGTGATGAACGCGACTCCACGTGACGCAGTTCATGTCGACAAAGGAGGGTCTGTTAATGCAAAGAAGAACTTTGAGAATGCCTGGGGTTCTAGTCGTAGTCGCCGTGGCGTCTGTCCTCGCCATGATCGCCTGGAGCGTTCCGGCGTCGAGCACGAGCGCCCCACTGCGCGTGCACTCCGCGAAGGCCACAGTGAAGTCCGCGACGAGCGCGATCACGATCGCCGCGGCCGTGGCGGACTCGGCTGATCCGTTCTATCTAACGATGGAATGCGGCGCGAAGGCGGCGTCCAAGGTGTACAATGTCGATCTCACTTGGCAGGGAAGCCCGTCCATAGACGTCGCTCCCGAGGTCGCCACGCTGGAGGCCGTCGAACTGCGCAAGCCGGATGGGATCATCCTCGCGCCATTCTCCCCGACTGTCTTCATTGCTCCGGTGAAGGCGCTCATGGCCAAGGGCATCCCGGTGGTGACTGTCGACGGGTCTCTCGCCCAGAAGGTGGAGCTCGAGAACGTTCGAACGGACAACACGGCCGCTGGAGCACTCGCGGCGGACTATCTGGCAAAGAGGCTTAACGGTACAGGGATCGTTGGCGTCGTGGACTCGACGCCGAGCATCCCTGTGGACGTCGATCGCGTGAACGGTTTTCGCGATGAAATGAAAGCCAAGTACCCGCACATCACCGTGCTCAGCACGCAGTACGCGGAGTCGGACGCCGGAAAGGCGGCGACAATCACTTCCGCGCTCCTTGAAGCGCATCCGAATCTGAGTGGCCTTTACGTGAGCGACGCGGGCGATGCCCAAGGCGCTGCCGCGGCAGTGGTCGCAGCTGGCGACCTGGGCAAGGTGCCCATCGTCGGCTATGACGCAACGCCTGTAGAGGTCACCGACCTGGAGGACGGCGTGTTCACCGCCCTCATCGCCCAAGAGCCCTACCAAGAGGGCTACCGGGCTGTCACGGTGCTCGCAAAGTACATACGTCACCAGCTCACGCCGGCGCAGATCCCCTACCTCTACGGAACCGGGGCTGTGGTTGTGACTAAGGCGAACGTGAATACTCCCGGAATGAAGAAGGTCCTCTACACGACGACCTGCGGTTAGATCGGAAACAGATACGGGAGCCGGGTACTTGAACCCGGCTCCCGTGCTGTCGGTGCGAAAGCTGCAACTCAGGGCCCTTGTATCTCGTCGTTTAGTCTGTGGGATGAACATAGTCAGCTGACCGATGTATGTGTGGCCAGCTCTAGGCCGGCTTGACTGTTGACAGCCACCAGCTCGAGCGGAGAGAGGTCGTGGTGCATGCGCAAGATAATGAACGACCCAAAGAACTTCGTCGATGACTTCCTCGACGGCTTGCTGAAGGCGTACCCAAGAGAGTTCTGCGCCGTCCCTGGCTTTCCGAGAGCCCTCACGCGGGTCGAGCCGGCCGGAGCCGATCCGAAGGTTGCCATAGTCACCGGTGGGGGCTCAGGACATCTGCCTCTCTTTCTGGGCTACGTCGGTCAAGGCCTGTGCAGCGCGGTAGCGGTTGGGAATACGTTCTCCTCTCCGTCGGCCGATGCAATTCTGGCCGCGACGAAGGCTTCTGAATCGGGCAAGGGCGTCCTCTTCCTGTACGGAAATTACAGCGGCGACGGCATCAACTTCGACGACGCTGCGGAAATGGCCAGCGACTGCGGTATCGAGACGGAGACCGTGCGTGCGGCGGACGACGTTGCCTCCGCCCCGCCTGCTGCGAGCAGCAGCCGGCGGGGCGTCGCGGGCCTGACGCTGGCGTACAAGTGCGCGGGCGCTGCCGCTGCGGCCAACTACACGCTGTCCGACACCGCGAAGGTCGCGGCACGCTCACTGGCGAACACTCGGACCATGGGGGTTGGCCTCTCTCCCACGATCATCCCGGAGGCTGGCCGTCCTACATTCCAGCTATCGGAGGGCGAGATGGAGCTCGGTATCGGGATCCACGGTGAGCCCGGCATCCGTCGCGAGGAGATGGGCGACGCGGACCGGATCGCCGACGTGCTCCTCGACGGGATCCTTGCGGAGCTCGGGCTCACCGCGTCGAGTCGCGTGGCAGTCCTCGTCAACAGCCTCGGAGCGACTCCCGAAGAAGAGTTGTACATCGTCTACGGGCGTGTTGCGGACCGGCTCGCGGCGATGGGCGTCACTGTCCACCGCACCTTTGTCGGCAGGTATGCGACGAGTCTCGAGATGGCAGGTTGCTCGATCTCCGTCATGACGCTCGATGACGAGCTCACATCCCTCCTCGATGCGCACTCGTACTCTCCCCTGTTGAGGCTTTTCTGATGGGCCAGTCCTCGCCCAACACCTCCCTCGAGCGGTTGCTGAAGTCCCTCATCGACCACGAGGAGGAATTTCGAGAGCTCGATGCCGCGGCAGGTGATGGCGACCTCGGCATCACCGTCCGTTCGGCTGCCACAGCCATTCTCGAGTGGCTCCCTCAAGACGGGACGGTTGCACCAACGAAGGAGTTGCTCGCCGGAATGGCACAGGTCTGCGCGAGCACGAGCCCTTCGACGTTCGGCTCGCTCGTCTCCCACGGGCTCGCCGCAGCTGCCCGAGCGCTCGGTGACCAGCCGCGAGATGATCTCTCGTCCCTGGTCGTGGCCCTCGAGGCCGGCATCGCGATGGTGCAGCGGCGCGGGCGGGCCGGGCCCGGGGAGAAGACCTTCCTCGACGCCCTCATTCCCGCCCTCCAAGCGGCACGAAGCGCGACATCGGTTACGCAGGCCCTGCCCCTGATGCGCGTCGCAGCGATCGCCGGCACCGAGCAGATGGCGCCCGCAGCGCCCAAACACGGGCGCGCCGCCTGGGTGGGCGAAAGGGCCAGCGGCATCCCCGACGCCGGGAGCGTGGTCGTGATCCGTGCCCTCGAGGCCCTGGAGGAACCAGCCGCCCCGCCCTGGGACGTGGGCATGGTCTCGCAGCCATGACCAGAGGCCTCGCCCAGCTTCGCCGGCAGCTCCGAGCAGGTACGAACTCCACAGCTTGCTGTCCGGGCCTGACCGGTGTCGTGGCGCCCATCGGAGTGGCCTATCCCGAAGGCCGACTTGGCAATCCCGTGCGGCATCACTGTGTAATTGACCCGCTCAGCGATCCTCTGCCTGAGGGTTTCCTGCCGCACCATTCTCAGGGGCCTGCCCCATACGAGGAGGAACCCAGATGAACTTCGTCTTCATGTTGACGCACAACGACACCACCGTGCCTGACGCCAACAAGGTCTACGAGGAACTGCGTGGTACCGGATTGCGCTATGTGGGCTTCAAGGACATCGGCGCCACTCCCGATGAGCTCGCGGTCGTTGCCGAAAAGGCTCACGCCGACGGTTTGGAGGTGTTCCTCGAGGTGGTGTCGACCTCGAAGGAGTCGGAGCTCGCGTCGCTGGAGGCCGCACGCCACATCGGCGTCGACTGGGTGATGGGTGGCACGCACGCGACGGAGGGCGTGCGGCTCCTCGCAGGCAGCGGCATCAAGTACTGCCCCTTCCCAGGCCACATCGAAGGCCACCCGAGCATCCTTCTGGGAAGCGTTGCGGAGATCGCGCGGGACGCAAGAGATCTCACGGCTATGGACGGCATCTTCGGCCTCGATCTGCTCGCATATCGGCATCCGGACGAGGATCCCATTGAGCTGACGCGGGCGGTTGTCAGCGCGTCGTCTGGTCCGGTGATCGTGGCCGGCTCGATCGCCACTGCAGAGCAGATCCGCCAAGTTGCTGCTGCAGGCGCTTGGGGATTCACCATCGGCGGCGCCATCTTCGAAGGACGGCTGCCGGGAGCACCGGATCTGGCCGCGCAGATCGACGCCGTCTTGAAGATGGAGGGCGCAGAGGCATAGGTCGACGAGGAGGTGCTCCTCTCGTCGATGTGCACCCGATTGGACGGAGAGAGCCGCCAGCGAGGATCCGCTCGTTGGGGTTGACCCCGGTGGCTGTCGGCACGGCACGAGCCTCCTGCTTGCATTGCGACTGCGAAGCGAGGATTGTTGCGCTATGACCCTCACGCTAAGTAGCCCGGACTTCGAAGACGGCAAGCCGATTCCGAGTCGCTTCGATCACGCGAGCGGGGACGTCTCCCCGGCCCTGCACTGGCAGGGCGTCCCCGACGGGACTGCAGAGCTCGTCTTGCTCATGATCGACCCTGACGCCCGAACGAAAGGAGGCTTCGTCCACTGGGTGCTCTACGGGCTCGATCCGGCACGTACGGGGTTGAAGGAGGGCGAGACTCCCGTCGAGGCAAGCCCGGGAGCCCAGGGCTACGGCCAACCCGGCTACCTCGGACCCGCGCCGCCCGTCGGCGACGCCCCACACCACTACACGTTCCGACTGCTCGCGCTCGATGAGAAGCTCGTGCTGGAGAACCTACCCACCTACAAGGAGGTCGACGCGGCCACGGCCGGCCGGGTCCTGGCCGAAGCCCGCTTGGTGGGCACCTACCAGCGCATTTAGGGGAAGGACCGTTTCGTTGCCCTGATGATGCGCGGGGCGGGGCGGGTCATCGACTCGTGTGACAGGTCGCCTTTTTTGTTGAAGCCAGGTTTCGGGAGCGTGCGCGCCGGACGGCCGGTTTCTTCAGGTTTTCGCGCTGCCGAAACCGTGCGTTCACATGCGATGCGTACGGTGGCGCCATGTTTCGCTACGTGGTCATCCGGCTCTGGCTCGCAGACCGCCCCGGATCGCTCGGTCAAATCGCCACCAGGATCGGGGAAGTCGGCGGTGACCTCGTCGGCATCGACATCCTCGAGCGGAACGGGGTGCGCGCAGTGGACGAGCTCACGGTCGAGCTCCCTGATGGCTTCGACCCGGAGGATCTCGCCAGGGCCCTCTCGCAGCTGCCTGGCGTCGAAGTGGAGGACCTGCGCCATCGCGTCTCCCAAGTGCCCTATGCCGGACGCGATCCGCTCGATGCCGCCGTGCTTCTTGCCGAGTCGGTCGACCCGACAGAGCTTTCGAACGCTCTCGCTCATGGCATCTGCGCCACTTTTGCCTGCGACTGGAGCGCGGTGCTCGACATGGGTGGCAGCGATGTCACGGCGCTGGCGAAGGCCGGTGACCCGCCGAGTGCCATATGGCTGAGCGCGTTCGTGGCCGGAGCGCAGGCGGGCCTGTCGCTTGCCACCGGCGAAGGTGCTGGGCCGGTCGGCCCTCGGGACGTCGCCTGGGCGCCGCTCTACTCCTCTGGTCTGGTGGTCGTGGCGGGACGTGACGGCCCTCCGTTTCGCAGCCGCGAACGCCAGCAGCTCCAGCAGCTGTGCCGGGTGGCCGACGCCAGGTGGCTCGAGCTCGCTCGCACGCGTGCCCGCGCTGTCCCACCTTCGGGCGCGGAGCCGTCGCATGACTGGCGCCTTGCCGTCTCGTGAGCCCTCAGACCCGGGTCCTCAGCCGACCGTCGGCACGCTCGGCTCGAAAAGGTCCTCACGCAGTCGTACCGAGGACTCGTGCCTCGTAGTCGGGGAGACCGGAGCGGACCGCCACTGTGGCGGGACGGTGCCACAACGGGCGGCTTGTTGCCACGAGCGCGGCGAGCGTGAGGAGTCGCGCGGCAACGGACACCTGATTTCTTGCCACGGATCGCACCTGATTTCGACGGATCGGGGGTGGATCCTCAGGCACCGAGTGACCGGCGTGCTCGCCCCGGCCTCGCGTTCCACTTTCCCGGCGGCTGGGATTCTCAGCGTTGGGAGCGCGTGGGCAAGCTGATTGGAAGCACCGTCATCACGTGGCGACGCGGGGTTCCGGCTCTGGACGGGCCCGAGAGCTCAAGAGGCGACCTCCTGTTCAGGTGACTCTTCCTCTCCCAGAGCAGGCGACGTCCCGGCGTCGGCTCGAGCGAGCTCGAGCCACCTGGCATCGGCGACCCGGCACAGCTGCTGGAGCTGCTGGCGTTCGCGGCTGCGAAACGGAGGGCCATCACGTCCCGCCACGACCACCAGACCAGAGGAGTAGAGCGGCGCCCAGGCGACGTCCCGCGGGCCGACCAGTCCTGCGTCACCGCTGGAAAGCGACAGGCCTGATCGCGCGACGGTAACGAACGCGTCAAGCCAGACGGCGGTCGGCGGACTGCCAACCTTTGCGAGCACGGTCAGCCCGGCCCCGCCCTTTTTGAGCACCGTGCACCATTCGCAGGCAAAAGCGGTGCAGATGCCGCGCGCGAGCACCAGCGAAAGCTCCGTCCGGCCAGTCGACTCGGCGAGGAGCACGGCGGCATCGAACGGGTCGCGACCGGCATAGGGCACACGGGAGACGAGATGGCGTAGATCCTCCACCTCCACGCCTGAAAGCTGCGAGAGCGCGGCAACAAGGTCCTCCGGGTCGTAGCCGGCAGGGAGCTCGACCGTGAGCTCGTCCACCGCTCGGGCGCCGTCCCGCTCGAGGATGTCGATGCCGACAAGATCACCGCCGACCTCCCCGATCTTGGTGGCGATTTCACCGAGCGACCCCGGACGGTCTGCGAGCCACAGCCGGACGACCGCGTAACGAGACATGGCGTGACCCTACGCGTCGGATGTGAACGCCCGATTTCGGGAGCGCGAACAGTCGAATAATCCGCGCACCGCTCTCGCGGTCGAGGACACGACGCCGTTACGATGCTGTCCTGCGCAACGCACACGCCCACAGCAAGAGGGGGGTGATCCCATGAGGCAGATATCGTAATCAGATATCGAATATCGTCTTTACTATGCGGGAATTCCTCAGAGGTGCCGTACGACTTCACATCCTTCACCACGCCGTTCACGGTTCGGTTCACGGCGCGTGGCTTGCCGATGAGCTCGCCCGCCACGGCTACCGGATCAGTCCTGGGTCGCTTTATCCGACGCTTCACAAGATGGAGGCCGAGGGTCTGCTCCGTTCTCAGTCCGAGGTCGTCGAGGGACGGGCCCGCCGCTCCTACGTGGCGACCGCTAAGGGCCGTCGGGTTCTGAAGAACACCATCGTCCAGGTGCGTGAACTGGCGACCGAGGTGCTCGGACAGGAGGCGCCGTGAGCAGCGAGGACTCGGCGCGGCCTGGTACGGGCAAGCGGGTGTCGCTCTGGACGATCGCCCGGGAGTGGACGCGACTTGGTTGTATCGGTTTCGGTGGACCGCCCACCCACATAGCTCTCTTGCGGCGAATGTGCGTGGAAGAGCGAGGTTGGATCGAGGCTAAGGAGTTCGAAGACGGCATTGCCGCGACGAACCTCCTGCCGGGTCCGGCGTCGACCCAGCTGGCGATCTTCTGCGCTTGGCGCCTGCGGGGAACGGCCGGTGCCGTCCTCGGCGGCGTCTGCTTTATCGTCCCGGGGCTCGTTCTGATCCTCTGTCTTTCTGCAGTATTCCTGGCGCGCCACCCGTCCGCTTGGATTCTCGGCGCCGCGGCCGGGGCGGGTGCCGCGGTACCCGCAGTGGCGCTCAACGCCGCTGGTGGACTCATCCCCGCGAGCTGGAAGCGAATCGGGAGCGAACGCGCGCAGCGGGTCCGTTGGGTCGCCTATGCATTGCTCGGCAGCGTCGCTGCAGCGGCCATTGGCCCCTACCTAGTCCTCGTGCTGCTCGCCTGCGGGGTAGCGGAGATCGTCGTCCGGCGAGCGGCATCGTCATCGGCGGCCGAGCTCGCCTTCGCCCGTCTGGTGGGTCACGCCGCCCCCCTCGGCAGCATCGCAGCGCTTACGTGGGTGGCATTCAAGGTTGGAGCCCTCTCCTACGGCGGCGGGTTTGTCATCGTCCCGCTCATGCAACATGACGCGGTCACGACTTATCACTGGATGACCGGGGCACAGTTCCTCAACGCTGTCGCGCTCGGTCAGGTCACACCTGGCCCTGTCGTCCAGACCGTCGCCGTAGTCGGCTACGCGGCGCATGGCGTCGGCGGAGGGCTCTTCGCCGCTCTCATAGCCTTCGCACCTTCGTTCTCTTTTGTCCTCTTGGGTGGCCCACGCTTCGATCAGATTCGAGCGAACGTGGCCGTCAAATCGTTCCTCACCGGGGCGAGCGCGGCCGTCATCGGCGCCATCGCCGGCTCGGCGATCCCCCTCGGGCTTGCCCTTCAGCGGTGGTGGCAGGTCCCGGTCCTCGCCGCTGCGCTCCTCTGGCTTTTCGTCGCCCGGCGTGGGGTCGTGAGCGGACTGCTGATCGCTGGAGGAGTCGGCGTTGTGCTCGCCCTCAGCGGCGTCCTCGTCTAGCTGTTCTGATCTTGCGATGTCGACGACGGTTTCGTGGCCTTGATAATCGCGGAATGGATCCCGCGAAGATACTCGGACGTCGAGGTGATACTGATGCCGTCGAACCCGACAGCCCGGAGGCCCGCTTCGTACTCCTCGAATGACAGCGAGCCTGCGACACAGCCGACGTAGGTTCCGCGCTCGGCCCTTTGTGACGCGGTGAGCTCGTTGTCAGCCCCGACTTCGGCGGCTCGGAATTGAAAGTCCTGCTCACGAGGTCGCGGTAAAGGCGTTTTTGCCCTACAAGCCGTGATGGGGCTTGCTCAGGCGACGCGCGAGCGCCAGGCGGAGGTGTCGACGCCG
>Ga0371490_1000096_pt1 | contig 96468 bp, 88 predicted proteins | sample MB2SIPfraction_FD_207959 | JGI IMG/M metagenome (GOLD analysis project Ga0371490, IMG submission 207959) | Lab enriched peat soil microbial communities from McLean, Ithaca, NY, United States - MB28FN SIP fraction | ecosystem: Environmental > Terrestrial > Soil > Wetlands > Peat | place: USA... | reverse complement strand
CGAACACGTCGATATCGAGGACGACCGGGCAAACAGCCGTGGCCATCGGGGTGAGGGCGGCTGCTGGGACCATGGCCTCGGTTAACACGAGGTATGCTCCGATGTCATCCTGGGGCTGCTCAAGGCGCATGAAGAAGTTCGACAGCCCCTGCTCCAGATCCGGGGATACCTGAGGGGTCGTCCTCAGGTAGTCGGCGAAATCGTCCATCGGAAGCGGTATATTGATCTGATTTATGTATCTCACCGCTACCCTCGTCATCTGAATTGGCTTCACCGCCGAACGATAGAGCCCCCAGAGCCGTCTGGCCTCGCTACGCAAATCCTCCCACGTCTCGTAGGGAGCCAGCCTGCTAAATGTGAATCCGTCGCGGCGAACCTGCACCACCTGCCTGCTGTCAGCACTAACGAAGGCGAAGCCCCTAAGCGTCTGAGTCGTGCTGGCAGGGCCGGCCTGAGATTCGCTGAACTCGCTCTGCACGTGCACTTCAAAGCTCTTGCGTTTCGCCGGGTACTGAGATGCAATTGACGCTTGGAACTCTTCGAGTTGACCGGGATCAAAACCCGGCGGCAGATCCACCTGGATATCGATCAGCGCCTCGGTTATCGGTGCGCGCGGATAATGCCTGGGCGGCTTTGCAGGCACTAGGTGTTCTCCATCGTCGGAAGGACGGACGGCTCCACTCCGGTTTTATTGTACCAGAAGCGTTCCTGGGATCAATAGAATTCGGGAATTCGGCAATAGGCCGCGCTCAGCCCTAGTCCCCCGGCGCCACCGCCCTTGCCTCATCCGCCGCGATCCCCGCGTTCACCTTGCACATATGGTCGTACCAGGTGAACTTCAGAATGATCGACGTCACGCCGACCACGGCCAGGCAATACCAGATGGCGGGAATGTTGGTGCGGATCACGATGTAAATCGGCAGCGCGACCAGCGCGACCTGCCAGACTATGCCCACAACGATGTTGAACATGTCGCGCCCAAAATCCCGGTTCGGCTCGAACGTGGGATACTGCGCCATCACCTTGGCCTTGACCGGGCCCCAGAAACCCCACGGACGCACGCGGCGGTAGAACTCCATCAGAACCGCGTCCTCCTCGGGTTGGGTCAGGAACGTGCCGAGCAGGCAGCCGATCATGCCGACCACGAACACCAGCGCGAAGCCGAGCGAGACGTCCAGGTTCAGCGTGTGCAGGTGCGCCCAGTTCTGCAACGAGGGAATTCTGCTCAGAATTCCGGGAACCGCCAGCGAAGCCGTGATGCCGCTCACCATGCCCCAGAAGTAACCGTAGCCGTTGAAGCGCCACCAATACCATTTCAAAACGTTGGACGCCGTGTAACCGCCCCATAGCCCGGAGACGATCCAGATCACCACCGAATTCACCGAAGACACGTACCAGCCGATCAGGACCCCGATCACCACCACCATGAATGAGCTGAGGTAACTCAGCCGCACGTAGGTTCGAGGCTGCGCGTTCGGATTGATGTAGCGCTTGTAGATGTCGTTGACGAAGTACGGCGGCGCGGCGTTCACCGTGGCGGCGAAGTTCGACATGTAGGCCGCCAGCAGGCCGGCGATCAGGAATCCCAGCAGGCCGGCCGGGACGAAGCGGCCCAGCGCGTAGGGCAGCACCAGCTCGAAGTCCATCTTGGTTCCCATCCCCTTGATCTGCTCGCTGAAGAACACGAGCGCCAGGATGGTCAGCCCGGTGATCAGGAAGTACCGCGGGAACGTCAGCACCACGTTGACCCAGCCGCTCATCATGGAAGCCTCGCGCGGATTCTTCGAGGACAGCACGCGCTGCATGTCGTAGTTAGGCGCCGGGCCGGCCGCGCTGATGAGCACTCCCTTGAACAGCAGCGCCATCACGAAGAAGCCGAACAGGCCGTAGCCATCTTCGACGATCTTCGCGTTCGCGGCCGGAATTAGCGTCGACCAGTCCATGTTGAGGTGCCAGCCGAAGAAGAGGTTGTCCCATCCGGCCGGAACGAACTTGGTCAGCGTCCCGGGCGCGATCTTCATCATGGCGATGATGCCCACCGCGAATGAGGCGACCGAAAGAATGCAGAATTGCAGCACCTCGGTGATCACCACGCTGAACATGCCGCCCTTGATGACGTAAACGGTCGTGATCGCGATCAGGATCAGCGCGTATTGGTTGGGCGTCAGATTCCAGGGCAGAAAGTTCGCGGCGAATTTGCCAATCCCCTTGAATCCATAACTGAAGAACCCGATGATGCCGAAGAACGCGTAGACCACCACGATGATGTGCGCAAGCTGCGCGCCGCGGCCCTTGCCGAACCGCGTCTGGATCCAATCCGCGCCGGTCATCGCGTTCGATCGGCGCAGCCAGCTCGAGAGGAACACCATCAGGAAGACCTGGTTAAACGTCGGCCACAGCCAGGGGATCCAGACGCTCTTCACGCCGTAGACGAACGCCCAGTACACCAGCAGCATGGTGCCGCTGACGTCGAACATGCCCGAAGCGTTCGAGACGCCCAGCACGTACCAGGGCATCGTGTTGCCGCCCAAAAAGTAAGCCTTGATGTCGCGGGAAGCGCGATGGGAAACCCAATAGCCGACCACCACCGTGGTGGCCAGATAGAGAACGATAATCGCAATGTCGATAACACGCAGGTGCATTTGAAACCTAACCTCTTCCGGCCCGCACCCGGCCGTTAACACGTGGGTGCAGGCACACTCCTTGCGGCCCGCGCCAGAGCCGCACGTTGAACCAAGCATCATAACAGAATGGGTGCTGGAGAAATGGGCCTGTTTATGTGGCGGAAGCCGGACGCTTATGTGGCGGAAGCCGGACGCGCGCGGGAAGCGGCCAGGGGAGAGCTACTGGGCGGGGGGCTGCGCGGTCATTTTCTCGGCTTCCGCGAGACGCGTCCGCGCACTGGCGGCGTCACCCGCATTGGGCGCCAACTGGAGGTAGGCGCGGAAGTGCCCGGCGGCGGCCGCGTACTCTTTCCGGCTGGCCAGGATCACGCCTGCCATGTGCTCGATCTCCGGAAAAGCGTGCCGCGAATCGAGCAGTTGCGCCCGCTCGATGTTCCGCTCGGCGATCTCCGTTTTGCGCAGGTTGTAATTCGCCACGGCGGCGTACAGGAACAGTTGCGGGTAATCCAGGGGATCCAGATCGATCGCTTTGGCGGTGAGGTCCGCCACCTCCTGCCACTTTCGGTCCCACAGCGCCACGGTGGCCAACTGCAAATACGGATCGACCAGGTTCGGGTCGGCGTGGCGCGCATGCTCGAAGGAGGCGCGGGCGGAATCCAGACCGCCGCTGGCCACCTGAAGCTTGCCGAGCGCGCACCACGCGGCGGCAAATTCCGGGTACGCCGCGACCGCCTTTTCGAGATACTGCTTGGCCCGATCGGTCTTTCCTGCCGTAGCTTCCTGCTGCGCGCGCTGGAAGAGCTTGCGAGCTTGTTTGGGAACGGCCAGCGATTGGGCGGTAACCACGTCGCTGCCACCGTGCGCCCCGTCGGGCCGGATCACGATCACGCCGATATCCGGGTTCTCCATCAAATGCAGGGGCTTGATCGGAGCGCTCTGCGAATGGTAGCCGGCCAGCACGGCACGCAACTCGCAATCGAGCAGCCTCCCGTCGGAAGTGATGGATGCGCCGGCCTCGCTGCTGGCGAGGGAAGGTACCACCTGAACTGGCGCGGTGACGGAGGGCCCAAGCCTGTCCTGCTCGTCGGCGTCCTGCGAAACCGCGCCGGTGGAACCGAAACGGATTCCGAAATAGCCCTGCGCATCGGTGAACCCCTCGGAATGAGCAACCGAATTGCAGACGCGTTCGATCTTGGCCGGGCGCGGCGGCGGCGATCCATTCTCCAGCAGCACGCGGCCCGTGAGCAGGACTGGCGCATGGGTCACCGCGGTCTGCGCGCCCGAAGCGGTGCCGGCGGCGGCGGCGATCAGCGCACTGGTAGTCGCATTGCTGCCCGGCGGTGCCTGGGTCCACGCCGGTCCGAGCGGCGACAGCACCGCGAGGAGCAACACCAGCGTCCGCATTCTCTCGAAGCGGGTCACCCGGTAAGTCCCTCCTTAGATCGCTGACGATATTATGTCACGAACGGAGGCCGCTGCATAGGCCCTTTGTGAGGCGTGCGGGGCAGGTCCCCGACCGGCCAACAGGCCCGTCTGCATTTGTGAACTAACCCGCCATCTCCCGCGCACGCCCACAATCATCGCGCGCGCACCAGCGTAAGGGTGCGGTTGAAAACCTGCTGGAACGCGCCGGCGGCGCGCTCGGCGCCCCACTGTTCCAGGTCGATATCGCCGTTCGAGTGAACCAGCAGCGTCACCTCGCCGTTCTGCACCCGGCAGGCGAGGCTTTCGATCCGCCGCTCCGGCCCGCGCACCATGTTGTCCGCCAGCCGCAGCAGCGGGATCAACACCGTCAGCGCGCGCTTTTCCTCCGGCGTCAGCGGTTGAAAGGCGGCGTGCATCGGGTTGGGCAGCGCCTTCCGGTGATAGCGGCAGAGCGCGGCCACCAGCACGCGTTCGCGCTCGGTGAATCCCGGCATGTCCGAGTTCGCCACCACATAATACGAGTGCTTGTGATGGCTGGAACTGGAGATGTAGTGGCCCACGTCGAGCAAGTGCGCGGCGGCCTCGAGCAGCTTGCCCGCCGCCGGCGGCAGGCGATGCAGCGGGTGCAGAGCGGTGAACAGCAGGCCGGCGATGTGGGCTACGCTGCGCGCGTGCTCCACCGATACGCCATAGCGGCGGCCCATGTCCTCCACCTCGCGGCGCTGCTCGCGGGTGAGGCGCGAAAGTTCCGCGCCCACGTTGCGCGCCGCCAGGTCCGCAATCACGCCATCGCGCACGCCAGCGCGCGAATAATAGATGGCCGGCAAGTGGAAGCGCTCCAGGAAGGTAAGCAGCACTGCCATGCCGGGCACGATGATTTCGGCGCGGCGCGGCCCGATCCCGGTCACCTTGCGCCGCCCGGCCAGGCTCAACGCGGCCAGCTTCCAGTACAGCTTGCGCACTTGCGCGGTGGAAATGCGCAGGCGATCGATTTCGTCGCGCCGCGACCGCGGCAGCCGCGCCACTGCCGCCGCCACCGCCGATGCCGTGGCTGAAGTGCCGATCGCGCGCTCCCACTTCGCCGGCCCCAGCCGCCGCACCACGCTCGAAAGCTTGTCCTCGATGAACTCCTGCATCTGGTTCAACTGGCGCGGTGACGGCGGATCGTCCTTGAGAAAGATCTCGCGCAACCGCACGGCTCCCAGCGGTTTCGAAAACCCCATGTGCAGGTTGCCATCCTGGCTGGCGACGATTTCCGCGCTGCCGCCGCCGATGTCGCAGATCAGCACCCGCCGCCCGTTCTGCGGCCACACACTCTCCACGCCCAGGTGAATCAGGCGCGCTTCCTCGCGGCCGGAGATGATCTCCACATGCGTGCCGGCCGCCTCCGAAGCCCGCTCCAGAAACTCGCGCTGGTTTCGCGTGTCGCGAATCGCGCTGGTGGCTACCGCCCGAACACCCACCACCCCCAGCTTGCGATAAAGCTCGGCCATCCGCGCCAGCACCGCGCAGGTCGCCTTGATCGCCTCCTCGCTTACCGCGCCGTTGCGAAACACGCTCTCGCCCAGCCGCGTCACTTCGCGGTCGGAGGCCAAAACATGAGCCAGCCGCCCGCCGGCAATCTCGGCCGCCTCCATGCGGATGGAGTTGCTGCCGATGTCGATGGCTGCGTAGCGGGGCACCTATCTTCAATCTAATCGACAGCACGGTCTTTGGGAACAGAAATCCGCGATGGCGTAATGGAAACGTAACAGACGTGCCAAGCGCCGCCTAGTTGACGATCGGACCGTCCCACTTCTTCGACTTCACCTCGACCCTGTCCGGAAGATCCGCCACAAACTCGGTTGGACAATATGACCCCACAACGCAGGTTCCCGACAGAACGAAGGAAAAGACAACCTTGATCTCGCACGCCTTGTCTTGCCCCTTGCAGCCGGCGAAACGCCATCGCAACAAGGTGTCCCCAGCAGCGGTAGCGAGTATGGGCGGGCCAGACACGACCTTGATGTGTGCGACCGTCCCTTCGTCCGAGATCTCCGCCTCCAGCACAACGTTGCCTTGAAGAACGGCGTTTTGTGCAAGTGGGGGATACTCCATCGCGACGACGCGTTTCACACAGATCGGCTCCTGCGGTGTCTGGCAGATTCCGGCGCCTGCCCACGCGAGCGCTAGGGCCGCGTACGCGGCTACGCCCAGGGCCTTCTTACTCAGTCGTTTGAGCATCAGTTCTTACCTGCACCAACCTATCACGTCCGGACGCCGCCGCCCCCGTTTCGGACCCCGCGCTCTGTTAAGCTCATCTGCGGAGGGATCTCATGCAGCCCTTTCGTTATCACGTATTCGTCTGCGACCAGCAGAAGCCGGAAGGCGCGCCGAGCTGTGGCGCCCGCGGCGGCCTGGCCGTGATCGAAGCCTTGCGGCGCGAAGTGACGGCGCGGGGTCTGGAGAGCCAGGTGCAGGTCACCGCGTGCGGGTCGCTGGGGCTCTGCGAAAGCGGTCCCAATGCGGTGGTTTATCCGGAGGGAACCTGGTACTGCGGCTTGACTCCCGCGGATGCGCCGGAGCTGGTGGAAGAGCACTTTCGCCATGGCCGGCCGTTGGCGCGCCTCGAGCGCGGCGACGTCGGCCAGGTCCGCGCCGAGATGGCCGTCAACCGCGACAAGCGCCTGGCCGCCATGCGCGCGCGCGAAGCCGCCGGCGCATTGCCGGACGATCTGAACGACCGCATCCGCGCTTTCCAGCCGAGCCGCGTCATTTTGACCGCGCTCGAGCTCGACCTGTTTACCGCCATCGGCGACGGCGCTACGGCGGCCGATATCGCGGCCCGCATCCACGCCGATCCCCGCTCCACGGAGATGCTGTTGCATGCGCTGGCGTCGCTCCAACTGGTCTCGAAGCGCGACGGCGTGTTCCGCAATTCGCCCGCCGCCGCTCGCTATTTCACCGCCGCTTCGCCGCATAATGCTCGCCCAGGCCTCCTGCACACAGCCGGGCTGTGGAAGAACTGGTCCACCCTCACCGAGGCCGTGCGCGCCGGCACTTCCGTGATCCACCGCGAGATGGACGAGCGCTCCAGCGACTGGACGCAAGCCTTCATCGCCGCCATGCACCGCAACGCCACAGAGCGCTCAGCGCCGCTGGTCGCTGCGGTGGGCGCGCAAGGCGTGCGGCGCATGTTGGATGTGGGCGGCGGCTCCGGCGCCTACGCCATCGCCTTCGCCGCCGCCAATCCGGAATTGCAGGCTTACATCCTCGACCTGGCTGCGGTGGTGCCGATGGCCCAGCGCCACATCGAGGAAGCCGGTCTCACCGCGCGTGTCCACACCCGCATCGGCGATCTGCGCTCCGACCACCTGGGCGAAGGCTATGACCTGGTGCTCGTTTCCGCCATCTGCCACATGCTGGACGAAAAGGAAAACGCGCACCTGATCGGGCGCTGTTACGACGCGCTGGCGCCGGACGGGCGGCTGGTGATTCAAGAGTTCATCCTCGAGCCCGATAAGTGCGCGCCCCAATCGGCCGCCCTGTTTTCGCTGAATATGCTGGTCGGCACGCGCGCCGGCTCGAGCTATAGCGAGCCCGAATACACCGCATGGATGCTCGCCGCCGGCTTCACCGCCATCCGCCGCGTCCGCATGCCCGGCCCCGCCGGCCTGATGATCGGGACGCGGCGCGCGTGAAAACCCTTTCCCCGCTTTCCGCTGCGCCGTCAATGCCTGCGACACATCGTCCGTGAGCTATTCTGTTTGGTCCCTATGCCAACTTTTCTACAGCGATACATGGCTGGCGAGCATGTAAAGGTGTGGGACGAGCTTGTGACGATTGGCGAAGGCGTTCGCCGCGAGCCGACTTATGCCGATGCGGTCGCTGTTGCCGCGGAGACCATGCGCCGGGCGCGGCATAACGTGGAGACGTTGATAGAGCGCCTGGTTGAGATGGGATACCGTTTCATCCCTCCTGAAGAAGACGCGCAACTGGAATCGCTTATCCAGAGAGAACAAAGGCGGCAAGCCAATGGCGCGCTGGGCCCTGAGGAACGGAGCGCCCTGGATAGCTCTATTTACAAAACGCACGAGAGGAAACCACTCAGCCCTGAGGGACAGGCGGCTATGGACCAGCTTAGGGCCTCGCTTAGCCCTGAGGCGCGGGCAGTTCTGGATGTAGCCCAGTCCAAGCCGAGCTGCGGAATTTGGGCAGATCCCGATAAAAGAGCGGCCGGCAGAGCAAGAAGGGACACAATGCTTTCCGAGCACAAGACTCAGCTCGAAGCAAAGATAGCCGCGAGGCTAAAGGAGCCGCCGCTGTTGAACCCTGAAGTATTCGATCCTCCCAACAAACAGACCGCGACGCAGATCAAGAAGCTGGAAAAAGCGGCTGGCGGTCCGATACCTATTTCGTTACGCGCGTGGTACGAGCAGGTTGGTGGCGTCTCGCTGAATGGCTCGCACGAAGTAATCAACCCCAGAGGGCACGAAACCGCAGCGGACCCTCTCGTTGTGTCTCCGCTCAGGGCACTTCTGGAGATGCTCGACATGGAGAAAGGAGAGGACGACGAGATCTCGCTGTGGATTGCGCCGGACGATCTCCACAAGGCCAACGTCAGCGGTGGCGATCCGTACATGATCAGGATTCCGAATGGTGGCGCCGACGCGGCACTCGAATACGAATGGCACAATACCACTTTCGTCGACTACCTGCGCAACACCTTTGAGTGGGGGGGCTTTCCAGGTTGGGAGCGCGACAAGAAAGCGCCGCGCGAAGCGATCGCCACACTAGCCGAAGGACTGCTACCGCTTTAGACGCGGGCGGAGCCCCTTCTAGTTCATACGCCCAGCCACTGATACGTCGCTTTCTTGGTGTCCAAAGGTCAACGCGAACTCGAGAGGATCCGAGCGCGCCGGATTGGTTAGGAACTGGGCCTGACATGCTCGAACTCGATATTGCCTTCGAGCATGCCTGGTCGCGGCGAAACCTGTGGAGTTAGTTATGCGTGCTGCTCGACGTGATGCTTGGCCGCTTCGGCGGCGTGCTCGCCTGCGTGCAATGCATGGCCGTGGGCTAAGTGGGCGTGATGGGCGGCTTTCTCGTGATCGCCCGCCTCGTGGTGCTTGGCGGCCTCGCGATGGTGTTCCGCCGCTTGTTCGTGGTGGTCGGCTGCGTGTTCGTGATGTTCTGCGCCTTTGTGCGACATGGCAGATCCTTTCCTGTTGAGAGCGTGAATGGCGCTTGTGGAAGCGCTTTTCGCGATTCTAGGCGACGATGATGACAGGGGAATGACGGCATGTGCTGGTTCCCACAGAAGCGGTCCGCGGAGATCGCATTGCCTTGGCGGCGTTCGACCGCGAGATATGCGACATCGAGTGGTCGACGACACAATCCCCGTTGTTCTGGGTGGCGGAGTAGTTGCAGGTCATGCCGATCCGGCAGTGGTGGGATAACTGGCCCCGGGTTTACTTCCCCACATCACGCGTCGTGGGGCGGACACCCTCGTCCGCGCGCGACCCCCTTGGTCGCGCCCTTGCCCCGCCCGGTGTGTCAAATTGACCCCGGGCGTGTATTATCGGCCTATGTGCGGAGGCGTCTCCATCATGGCAAGGAGCAGGCAAATCACCACTAAAACCCCAAGTCCGGCAGCCACCATCATCGTTTCCACCTCACTCTGCGTATCGGCTAAGCAATTCAATTGCCTTAACCGTCGGTCGATAAATCTTTGTCTCGCGCCCGCCTAACTAACTTTGGGTAGCACAGGCCGGGACTTTGCCCAACGTGCGCCGCCACAAACATAGTGCAAGCCAACCGCTGTTCGTTTCACGGCGCATCCGCCGCGCCGTCCTGGGCATTCACCGGCGGCGGGCCGCTGTTCGCCGATTGGCAAGTGCGCCGCGCCGTGCCTCGCCTTACGCTGGGGCCATGACACCACAAGACAACCAACCAACCCCCCAGGACGGCCTGCCCGCCCAGTGGATTCCGGCCCTGATCCTGATCGCCGTCGGGGCTATCTTCTTTCTGAATAATTTGAACATCATCCGCTTCCACGACATTTTTATGTACTGGCCGGTGGTGCTGATCGCCTGGGGCATTTTCAAGGTGGTGGATCAGCCGGATACGAAGGACAAAGTGGTGGGCGGAATTCTGATGGGCATTGGCGGCATCCTGTTGATGGGCAACTTGGGCATCCCGCACATGGGTTGGGGCGATCTGTGGCCGCTGATCCTGATCGCGGTGGGCGTGTTGATGATGACCGACCGGCTGGCCGGCCCGCGCATGGGCTGGGCCGCTCGAAGCGGCAGGCACGCGGACTGGGCGGACAACTTCAATTGGCGCCGGAACAAGCTCCACGAGTCCGCGGTTTTCTGGGGCGGCAAGCGCGTGATCACCGACGCCGACTTCCAGGGCGGCAAAGTGGAATGCGTCTTCGGCGGTTTCGAGATCGATCTGCGCGGCGCCACCATGCTGCGCGATTACGCCGTGCTGAAGGTGGACGCGGTGTTCGGCGGCGCGGAGATCAAAGTCCCTGCCGCTTGGGAAGTGGAGATAAAAGGCACGGGTGTCTTTGGCGGCTTCGTGGACGAGACGCAGCACCCGGACCGCAGGCTGAACCCCAATCCAAAGCGGCTGATTGTCAAGGGCGGGGCGGTATTCGGCGGCGTAGGCATCAAGAATTAAGCGATGCATCCCATCCTGGCGCTGCGGCGCCTGCTGTTTTATCTGCTGGCATGGCTTCCGGCAGGCGCGCTGCTCACCTACCTGACTTGGGCCGGGGGCGGCTTTCGCTTGCCGCAGGCCGCGGCCGTGATGGCGCCCGCCTGTTTCGTCTATGCCTTCGTCTGTCTCTCGCCCTGGTATCTGTGCCGCACCCGCCCGTTCGGTTTGGCGGCCTTGCCCGATCTCGCCGTCACGTTCAGCGCCGCCGCCGCGGCCGGCGGCCTGCTGTTGGCCGGCATCGCCTGGGCCGTTTCCCAGGGGTTGAAGATCGATTCGACCCGCCATCTGCCGCTCTGGTTCGGCGTCGGCGCCCTGCTCTACCTGCTTTCCACCGGCCTCCACTACGCCGGTCTCGCGGCCGAGCAATCCCGCGCCGCCGAGGCCCGCGCCGCCGAGGCCCGCACGCTCGCGCGCGAGGCCGAGTTGCAGGCCCTCCGCCTGCAGATCCATCCCCACTTCCTCTTCAACAGCCTGCATTCCATCGCCGCGCTGGCGTCCGTCGATGGCGCGCGCGCGCGCGAAATGTGCATCCGCCTTTCCGATTTTCTGCGCGTCAGCCTGGGCCTCGGCAGCCGCCCCGCCATCCCCCTCGGCGAGGAGCTGGACCTGGCGCGCAACTACCTCGAGTTGGAGCAGGTCCGCTTCAGCGACCGCTTGCGCGTCGAAATCGAAATCCAATCCGGTTGCGAAAACTGCGCCGTCCCCGCGCTGCTGTTGCAGCCGCTGGTCGAGAACGCCGTCAAGCACGGCATCGCCGGTTTAGTCGAAGGCGGCACCATTCGCCTGGAAGCCCGCCGCGACGCCCCCGGAGTCGTCGTCACCGTGACCAACCCCTTCGATCCCGACGCCCCGCGCCCCGAGCGCCTGGGGTTCGGCCTGGCCCAGGTCCGCCGCCGCCTGGAAGTGAGGTACGGCCCCCAAGCCCGCGTGGACACAGGAACAGCCGAAGGGGTTTACCGCGTAGTGTTAAGGCTGCCCTGCGAGATGGGGTGAAAAAGAGGAATCCGTAGGCAAGGCTGCCTGCTAGCCTTTCAGGTTACGATAGCGGCATGGACCTCTCATCTCCAGGCGCTTGGGCAGTTTGGTTGCTTGCAGCAATCGCGACGTACCTGGGCAGCTACGCAGCAGAAAAAGGAAAGAGACGCGCCGCCACGGAAGACAGTGATCGAATTCGGGACGAACTCGGAAGGACCACGCGCGCGCTCAAGGAGATCGAAGCGAGGATCTCGTTGGGAATCTGGCAGGAACAGAAGAGATGGGACGAACGCAAAGATGCTTATGCTCGGCTCTTGGTTTGGCTCGACAAGGCGTACAGCGGCATCCTTGAGATTGCACCAAAGACCGACGAGAGAGCGATTCCGGGCGTGATCCAGCGCATACTCACACCGTTGGGTGAGGAGTTCCGGCGGGCAAAATCCATTGCGGAGATTTTCTTGCCGCCCGATGATATGGACCCACTCATCAGTCTCTTTCCAGCACTCCTGGAGGCAAGATCGCGAGACGAGGCCGCAGAGACCTGCCAGTCAGCGCAACGCCAGTTCTCTAATAATGCAAGGACATTTTTTTCAGGACCAGCTAAACCGAATGCACTCCAGTAGGCCGCTTACTGGAATGGGCAAAATGGGCAGGGAGGGTCGGAATGGCTCCCGGTAGACGCTGCACCAATCAGCGAATTGGCGTAATCGCAAGCTGCTGGCAGATCTTTCGTGCCAGGCGATTGTCGATCTCGGCGTGACGCGGGAGCGGAGCTTTCGCGCCATTGGCCGGATTGGTATATATCGAGTGGCGACTGCCTTCGCGATCCAAGTGACACCCCTGTTGCATCAGGTGACCGATCAGTTCATGCCTCTTCAAGCTCGGGGCGCCCCAACGTGGACGGAGAGCGGCACGAGTTCGATCAGGTCGGCATCGGCAGCCGCGTTCGGGCTCGGGGTCGGCAAGGGCCTGCCTTCCTCCAGGAGACACTCGGCCAGATCCTCCATGGCGCTGGCGATCATCTGCCGGGCGTCGGCTAAATCGAAGCCCTGCGTGACGGCTCCAGGAAAATCGAGGGCCTCCGCAACCACCATTTCGCCAGCCGCGCGTGGGAGGTGGAAGGCGACATGGTAGCGGAGCATACGCCCATCATACAGCGTAAGGTCGGCCGAGGGCCAGCCGGAGCCCAATCGCGAAGCCAGACTCTCTACCTTCCGCCGCTTCCCCCCCCTTCCATCGCCTCGATCAGCCGCGCATAACCGGCACGGCTCACCGGCAGGCGGGTGCCGTCCGTCAGAATCGCGAGGCGGCTTTCCTTGCCGTACGGTTCGATGCGCGCTACCCGCTCCAGGCTGACGATCACCGAACGGTGGATCCGCACGAAGCGCCTGGCATCGAGCTGCCCCTCGATTTCCGCGATCGGCTGCGGCTTCAGGTAGCTCTTGCCGCCGCTGTGCAGCGCGATGTAGTCGTCCTGCGCTTCAACGTAGTCGAGCTTGTCGAGCGGGATCACGTGTACCCGCGCGCCGTCGCGCACCACAATGCGGTCCACCCGTTGCTCGGGCGGCCGCGCGACAGGCGGCGCGTGCTCGCCCAACCGCGCTCTGGCCCGCTCCAATGCACGCTCGAAGCGCTCGGCGCTGAACGGCTTCAGCAGGTAGTCCACCGCGTGCGCGTCGAATGCGCGCATGGCGTATTCGTCGTAAGCCGTCACGAACACCACCGCCGGTCCTGGGTCGATCAATTCCAGCACCTCGAACCCGTCCAGCTTGGGCATCTGAATATCCAGGAAGACCAGATCGGGCGCGCTCTCGGCGATCGCTTTCACGGCTTCGAAACCGTTGGCACACTCGGCGGCGATTTCGATTTCCGGATGCGCCCGCAGCATCTCGCGCAGGTACCCGCGCGCCAACGCCTCGTCATCCACGATTACGGCTTTGAGCGGCGTTGCCTGCACCTTACATGCAACTGTAGCAGCCATGCTGCGGGCCGTGGCGTCGCCCCTTGGTGTTGAGCGGCCGATGACCGGGCCGGCCGGCTTGTCGTAAGGCTTCGCCATCGGAACGAGATCGAGCGACCGTATGATACAGTTCGTTTGTAGCGATTACCAAGTCATTTTGTCATCCAGCAAACATGCACATCTAGCGTTAATCACGTGGTTTTACTAAGATATCTGAATTAACGGTCAAAGGAGTTTGCCACTGAATTATTGAGGGGACCTGGGCTGGTTGACTCCCGTAAGCCGCCTAGGAGATTCGCATCAGTCGCAACAAGCGTGGATAGTCGGCCCAAGGTTTTTTGGGTCCGCACCGGCTAAGGATTCCCGCAAGCCTGCCGATAACTCCAGTAGCCATGGAGCGCGGACAAGCCAGGGAGGACTCGCAGGCAGGATGGAGCTTGAATGGCGCACATGAGGACGCGCGCGAGGACTGGAGGGATCTGCTGAAGACCTGCGCGGAGCGGACCGAGGAGATGCGCGCCGAGCAACGCGGGCGGGTCGGCCTGGATGAAACCGAAGAAATTGTCTTCGCCTTGGCGCGAGCCGTTGAGCAACGCGATGCCAATACGGGCGGCCACTGCGAGCGTCTCGCGTTCATGGGTGTGTCGCTGGGTATCGCCTTGGGGCTGGATCGGGCGAGCCTGTTGGCTCTGTATCGCGGTGGCTATCTGCACGACGTTGGCAAAGTTGGGATTCCGGATTCCATCCTTTTCAAGCCCGGCAAGCTGACGGCAGAGGAATGGGTGACCATGCGCAGTCATACTGTCCGCGGAGAAGAGATATGCCGTCATCTGAGATCTTTGCGCACAGTGCTGCCGATCATCCGTCACCATCACGAGCGATGGGATGGCTCCGGGTATCCGGATGGACTTCGGGGCGATCAGATTCCCCTTCTGGCGCGTGTCTTGCAGATCGCCGACATTTATGACGCGCTCACTGATGAGCGTCCATACAAGCCGGCATACAGGCCGGCGGAGGCGATTGGCATCATGCTTCAGGAGACTGATCGTGGCTGGCGGGATCCCCGCATCTTCCATCTGTTCCTGCGTCTGCACCACGTCGTCATCTCGAAAATGGGAAACCTCGCTGGCACCGAGCGCAGCTTGCTTTCCATGCAGCAGTCGCTGGCAAGCCTGCGGCGATCCCTGGCTGCGGAATCTGCGGCACTCACCCAGTCGCACGGGCAGGTCGCGTAATGATCACATGGCGCATGCCATCAAGCTGCTGAGCCGAGGTTCGTCTCGGCTTTCCAAGCCTGCTTTGAGCTTTGGACCGCCTGTTTCACGTGAAACAGGACTGAGGATGTTTCACGTGAAACTTAGGCTCCAGTCGCGACAAGCTTCGTGTTAGTATGGCCGCTTGAGCCGGGTATTTGCAATCGCAAACCAAAAAGGCGGCGTTGGCAAGACCACAACCGCCATCAACCTCGCCGCCGCGCTGGCGGCGAACGATCTCAGAATCCTGGTCATTGATTCCGACCCGCAGGGCAATGCCACTAGCGGCCTCGGCATAACCAAGGATTCCAATCGCCCCAGCCTCTACCACGTAATCCTGGGTGACGCGTCTCCTCTGGACGCCACCGTAGCCACCGCCTTCGATGGCCTTTACGTCATTTCCGCCGACAAGAACCTTGTCGGTGCCAATCTCGAGCTGGTGGACATCCCCAACCGCGAGTTTCGTCTGCGGGAACGCATTCAGAGCATTCGCGACCAATACAACTTCATCCTGATCGATTGCCCTCCCGCCCTCGATCTCCTTACTCTCAATGCCCTCATCGCAGCGGATTCCGTGCTGGTCCCCATCCAGTGCGAATTCTTCGCGCTGGAAGGTGTCTCGGAACTCATGGATACCATTGATCGAATTCGCGACGCCTTTCAGCATCCATTGCAAGTCGAGGGCATACTCCTCACCATGTATGACGATCGCACCAACCTGACCCGCCAGGTCGCCGCCGATCTTAGAGAGTTCTTCAAAGACGAGGTCTTCTCCACCATCGTCCCCCGCAGCGTTCGCTTGGCCGAGGCACCCAGCTTCGGCAAACCCATTCTTGCTTACGACCCCCGCTCCAAGGGCGCCGAAAGCTATATCAGGCTGGCCAAAGAGATCCTCGACCATGAACAAAACAGAGAATCCTCGCAAGGCGCTCGGTAAGGGCCTCAGCGCCCTGCTTCCCACCCGCCCGACGAACCAACCCATGCCCCCGCCGGCGGCAACCCAGGAAGTGGCGCTCAACATCCCGATCGACAGCATCGATCCCAACCCGCTCCAGCCGCGGCGTATGTTCCAGAGTGAGCGCCTCTCCGAGTTGGCGCAATCCATCCGCGCCAACGGTATCATCCAGCCATTGGTGGTGCGTAGATCCGGTGAACGCTACCAGTTGGTCGCCGGTGAGCGCCGTTGGCGCGCCGCCAAACTGGCTGGCAATCAGTCCGTCCCGGCTGTCATCCGCGAAATCCCCGACGAGCGCTTACTCGAAATCACACTGATCGAGAACATCCAGCGCGAGGATCTGAACCCCATCGAGACCGCCGTCGCCTTTGACCGCCTGGGCCGCGAGCTCCTACTCAACCCCGATCAGATCGGACAGCGCACCGGCAAGGACCGCACCACCATCGTTAACTTCCTCCGCCTCCTGCAACTCCCCGCCGACGTCCAGCAACTGGTTGCTGAGCGCCGCCTGTCCGCCGGCCATGCCCGCTGTCTCTGTTCTCTTCCCAACGCCGATCTTCAGCGGGAAGTGGCGGAAAAAGCCGTCGCGCAGGGATGGAGCGTCCGCCAAACCGAGCGCACCACCCAGCGAATGCTCGAGGGACGCAAGCCGAAACACCTCGATGAGCTCGAAACCGATCCCAACGTTAAGGCGGCTATTCAGGAACTGGAGCGCGTCCTCGGCACCAAGGTCCGCATCGTCGAGAAGGCCAAGCAGAAGGGCCGCATCGAAATTGACTATTACTCTCCCGAAGATCTCGATCGCATCTACACAGTGATCGTCAGTCCCCCGTCTTGAGAATAGAGCGACACCCCGGGGCAGGCTCTGCGCAATTCAGGTGGCAGCTCGGATACCGGCTCAGCCCCATTTTGCTGCCGCTCGGAATTCCTCTCCAACCCCTCGTTGCTTCGCGAGTCTCATTATGCTATTTATGAGTCAAGCCGAAAACCGAACCCAACAGTCAAGCCGCTCGGTCTGTGCCGGGTTGCGGCGGTCAATCAGATTCTCTTCATTAAGGATGGCATTCAGTGGAGACTCTCAATCGCAAGCTCATTCGTCCGTCGCTGAACGAGATCAAGGAGCAGATTAGTCCACCCCGCCGCCCGGCCCTCCAGTCGCAGAAGAAACCGGTCCCGCCCGACCAGACCAACGCGGAAAACTTTTATTACGTGAAGCAGATGCAAGCCAGGACCCCCATGGTCTTTGTTCTGCGCGACGGCGAAACCTTGCGCGGCATCATCGAGTGGTATGACAAGTGTTGCCTCAAGGTGAATCGCGAGGGCCAGCCCAACGTCGTGATCTATAAGCCCGCCATCAAGTACATGTACAAGGAAGGATAGCCGCCCGTAGGGGCCGGGCATGCCCGGCCCGGTCGCGGCAATCCACAACATCTTGTGGTCTTTATGTTTTTGGACTACAAAATACGCCTCATCAGGGTCTGACCGCCTCAAAACGAAGGCGCATGTAATCCGCCGTCCAGCGGCCTTGCGCATCGCACAGCACGGGCTTGAGCAGGGCCGTCACTTCCTCGAGGAACGCGTCACGCTCTTCCTGCGGCACCGCGGCGCAGTACGGATTGGCGAACGTTTCCAACCATCCGCGCATTCCGGTCGCGAGCGGCGTGGGGCGCGGAACCAGTTGCACTCTTCGCGGCACAAACCCGGCTCGTCTCAGGCGGATTTCGTATTCGTCGACCGTCGGGAAGTAGCAGGGAATCCACGAGGCGGCGTCCCGGACGCCCCGTCGCTCCAGCGTGGCCAGCAACGCCACCGTGATCGCGCCGACGCACCCATGGCCGCCCATCTCACCCACGAACCGGCCGCCGGCCTTCAGAGCGCGGAATGCGCCCGCGACTGGCGCGTCCGGATCGTCCTTCACCCAGTGCAGTGCGGCATTGGAAAAGACCGCATCGAATTCGTCCTCGAAGGTCAGCGCTCTCACGTCCATCATCCGCGCATCGAGACCGCGCCGCCGCGCGGCCGCGATCATATCCGGAGAACTGTCGACGCCCACCACCTGCGCACCCAACGCGACCAGCTTCTCGGTGAGCGCTCCGTCTCCGCAACCTAAGTCGAGGATGCGCTCGCCGGGCCGCGGCTGGAGTAAGTCGACCACCGGTTGCCCGAGCGCGGGCACGAAGTGCGCGTTGGCCGCATAGCCGGCCGCATTCCAGGTTTGGGCTGGTGGCTGAGAGGACGGGGTCATGGCAAAGGCTCCTCCTTAAGAGTGTCGCAGAATCCAACCCACCAGGCCGGCGAATGGTGTGATTTGGCACACCGTGCCCGGTCTCCGCAAGTGTATACTGCCAGAAGCTCAGAGCTGAGATCGAGATTCCGGCCTGAGCCGGATACTCAAGAGGAGGAGTTGATGCCCGATACCTTCCGTGTGGTCGCCACCGACACGCTTGTCACGAGGTACAACCGCGGAAATCTGATCGATCTGGCGCAGGTCTCCATGAACTTCGTTTTTGAGTTCCATGGCGGACACGAAACAGGCAACCCTGTTTACGTTCGAGTGGACGGAAACAAAGATAACTCGAACGTCCCAAAGTTCGACACCAAGAATAAGACCGCGGCAAACTACACTTCCTATTCCAAACTGGCCAACTCCGGAAAGCTCGACCAGGCCAAGAAGGACAAGGACCTGACCAGCGCCGATCTGACCGAAATCACGAACCTCATTGTCCGTAACTTTGCCTTCTTTCAGCAACTCGCGAGTGACTATTACGGAAAATAGACCACCCATGGACCAGTAAGGCTCGATTCCGCGAAGCCCTACTGGCCGGCCCGCGCGGCGGTTTCCATCACCAGGAGTCCCATCTTGGGATGGGATGGCTCCAGGTTCGGGTGGATACCGAATTCTTCCAGCGCTTCGGTTGTGGTGGGACCGATGGAACCGATCAGGCATTTGCGCAGACCCTCGAGCATGGCGGCTTCCATCCCCTGCTCTGACGCCACCCGCGCGAGGTGCTCGATCTGCACTGCGGTCGTGAACAGCGCTGCCTGGAATTCACCGGCGGCCAGGCGCCGCGCGGCCTCCCGCAATGGCTCGACATTCTCCGGCAAGTCGTACTGATATACGCGGACCGGGGTGACCTCGGCTCCGCGCGCGGCCAGCGCAGCCAGCAACTCCGGATTCGAACGGCCGTACTCCTGCACCACGATGCGGCGCCCGATGCGGCCGGCAGTCGCAGCCAGCAACTCGCGCCATGTGTTCGGTTCCGGCGCCACAATCGCCGGCGTCAAACCCATCTCACGCAGCGCCGCCACCGGCTTGGGGCCGCGCGCCACCACTGTGACGCGGCGGAGTGCCTCGGCGAAAGCGCCTTCCGGATAGCGCGACTCGAGCAGCCGGTTGAGCCGCCGCGTGCCAGCTCCGGTCAGCAGGATCGCCGTGTCGAACTCGCCCGCGAAAAGGCGCTCGGCAAAGGCGCATGCGGCGGCGTCATTCGCGATCGGTGCCTCACGCATCGCTGGCGCGACGAACGGCTGCCCGCCCTGTTTACGCACCAGTTCGGCGATTTCCGCTGCGCGTCGGCTCTCAAACGCCACTACCTGCATGCCCTGGAACGACATACTGAATTATAGCCGCGCCTCAAGCTGGGCAATAGCGTCGCGAACATTCGGTAAAGGTTTCCGCCGGACGTGCCGATAGTGGTATGTGAGTTGGACCTATGCTCTCCATCCGCAACAATATGACCGAATTGGAGCGGCTCGCCGCAGAGCGCGATACGGCCGTTGACTGCTATCGCGACGCCGTTCACAACGTGGCAAATTACGCCGTCGAACTGGACGAACAGATCACTTCTCAGCATCGCCGTCACGTAATGGCCGTCGCGGAAGGCCTCTCCTCCACCGCCGAGTCGCTGCGCGAAGCCGGCGCTACGTTGCGGGCGCTGCTGCGCGACTACCGGGCCAAAGCGGCCGAGTACCTGAACCACATTCGCGAGCAATTGGCATCCACCGCCCATGCCCTCGAGGAGGTAATGGAGTCGCTGGCGCAGACCGATGGGGATTGCGCAACCCGAATCCGCAACGCTCTTGGTGGTCTGCGGGAACTTGCGCAGCAGCCGGTGGCTGCACCCATTCGCGACCTGCTGCTGTCGGCGGCCAACGCGGTCGCGAATGGCGTGGAGGAGATACAGAAACAGCACCAGGCCCACGTGGCGCAGTTCATGACGGAAATTCGCATGTTGCACAGCCGGATCGGCCAACTGGAATCGGCCGCCACCATCGATAGCGTTACGCAGTTGCTGACCCGCGCGGAGATCGAAAGACACATCCGGAGCCTGGAGCAGGGCAACGTCAGCCTGCTGCTAATGGCGACCTCCGGCCTCCGGCTGGCGGAGGTTCGCTTCAACGGCGACGTGGCGGCGGAACTCGCCGGGGCGTTTACCAAGCGGCTCCGCAACGTCCTTCCCCCGAACACGGTGACAGGACGTTGGAGCACCGAGGAATTTGTGGGCATTTTGCACGCGCCCGTGGCGGATGCCATCAAAGTCGCCAAGGCCGTGGGCGAACAACTCTCCGGCACATATTCCTGTCTACTGGACGGCAAGGTTGTCCGCCCCGACCTGCAGGTTCGCGTGACGGTGGTCGATCGGGCGGAAGGGGACGCGGAACGGCTCCTGGCTCGTGTTCGCGAGTTCATGACGCGGACCTTGGCGGTGCCGGCATAGCTTGGTGCGACAACCATTGCGTCAGGCCCAAGTTGCCTTTCTTTGGCGCAAGCTCGTGCGCGCCGCGTCGAGATGCCAAGCCCCTAGAACAACCGGAAATTCACTTCGACCGTGGCGGCCACCGTGACGGCAACGCCGTCTTTCATGCCGGGCTTGAACTGCCACCGGCTGACGATGCGTCAAGGGGTTTGGCGGCTAAGTGATTGAAAGAGTTGGGAAGAAGGGTGGTGACCGACAACTGATGCGGGCGCGGGCCGGGCACGCCCGGCCCCTACGAAGGTGCGGCGAAGGAACCTGGCGGGCTCCGCCCGGCCGCGCCGATAGACAATCGGCGCGCAGGTTTGGCAACCTGCCCCACAGCGAGCGGGGCGGCGAAAACTCCGCCTGGCGGGGACGAAGACCTGCTTCGGGAGGGAAAACAGCAACTTGCGACAAACAGTAACTTGCAGCACGAAAGCGTGGTGGTTTGGTTTATGCTAAATGGAACCTGGAACTCCCAAACGGAATTCCGGGCCAAAACGGAAATCAAGACGAAACGAAAATCCGGACTCAGGCGGTTTCCGTGCAAGATTAAAGGAGGAGCAATATGTCTCGATCATCAAGCAGGTTCGGAGGAATCCTGGCGCTGGCCCTGGTTGCCGCCGCTATTTGTGTGTTCAGCGGGCCGGCCTACGGCGCCGGAGTCCAGGTGAGCCTGCAATCGTTCTTTAATGCGGACGACGTGCAGCGTTACGGCGCCGCCCTCACCACGCCAAGCGTCACATACGATAGTGCCTCACAAGCAGCCGCTGACAGTTGCTTACTCACGCAGACCGCCGCGAACCAGCTCTCGTCGAGTCAGGGAGTTCCTACGCCGGCGCCGGTAGGCATCAATGATAGCGGCTTGTACGCCGCAAATGGAGCGCAGCTCTACGATGTGCAAATGGGCTTCACCAACGCGACGCCGGCGGGCACGAACACGGTGATCCAGGAAACCACGACCGGCAGCGGGTTCACCTTCAATGTGCCGAGCAACCAGTATTCGCAGTTTGCGATTTTCGGTTCGAGTGGAAACGGCCCTGCGACCCTTACGATTACGCTGAATTACTCGACCGGCTCACCCACCGTATTGACGGGCGTGTCGCTGCCGGATTGGTATAGCGGCGCTCCCGCCACAACCGCGGCAGGCGCAGCCGGTACGTATTTCGCGCTGACACCCGCGATGTCTCGGAACCACCAAACCGCAATCTACTCGACCGGCGGTTATCAGGCCCCGGTGCCCGCTGCCGGAGGAGGCGCCTACATTTATGGAATCAACCTGGCGCCGGATGCTACGCGATCGCTCACCAGCGTAGCGGTGTCAGTCACGGGATTGGCATCGCCGGGAAATACGAAAGCCAATTTCCTGGCTGCGGCAGGAGCGGTTGCGGCAGGCTCCACTGGGACGCCAACGCCAGCGCCGGGCACCTTGGTTCTGCTCCTGTTAGGACTGAGCTTGGTCTGCTGGTTTGTCGTGCGCCGGCGCAAGGCGTTCTGAACGGCCGCTGGCCGCGACGCAACGCCGCCGTTGGGTGAAAAGAGCTCCGCGACACATCAACCGCCGTGATGGGTGCAATTGGGCAAGACGAGCCCTAATTCTTCGGGAAGCCCGGATCGGCCTTCACTTCGAGAATCTGTTTCGTGTGCCGCTCGCTGTGGGCTCCGATAAACAGCAGCCATTCGTATGCATCGAGCGGCTGCCCAAGCGGGCTGTCGGCGGCATGCTCGCGCAAGTCCGGCGTCGATTCCAGAAACGCGATCGTCTTGGCGCGGCTTTTCAGAAAATGATTGAGGCTCTCGGCTGGAGTCCAACTGCTCGTAGGCACCAGCGGCGGCGGCGCCTGGGCCTTGTGGCTTCGGTCCGGAATCATCGCCAGCACCATGGCGTCGATTTTCGCCGTGTCGCGATCGGCAGGTCCCGCAGGCGCTTTCATGACCTGATCCGTGACATTCTGGAAGATAAAATCTTCGGCCTTGGCAATGTGTTCGAGCGTTTCCGCCACCGACCAGCGGTCCGGCGCAGACTTGAACTTCATCTGGGCGTCCGAGAGTCCCTTGACAGCCGCAGCCACGGCGTCGCGGGTTTGTTCGAGATACTGGACGCCACGGTCCCGATCCGCCTGAGTAAGTCCCTGACCGAATGCCAAGACGCCAAACAACAGTGCGCCTGAAAGTACCGATATTCTCTTCATGTTAGTTCCCTCCTTATCTCTCCTTCGTGCTTCATTGCGACTCGATGCTCTCCTCAAATTTGGGTATCAACGGAGTCGAGTCGCGATCTCGCCAGCGTCGCCGGGCTTCAGCGAGAACGGCTTCGCGATTCTTCTCGATTTCCGCGATCGCCGCGCATGGCGCCCCTGTCGCTCCGTGTCGTGCCCCCCAAATCAGCAACTCCAAAAGCACCGGCGCCAGGTCGATCCCCTTCTCGGTCAGCCGGTAATTTACCCTTCTTCCATCCGCCTCATCCGCCTCCGCGGCGACGATCCCCGCCGCTTCCAGCTTCTGCAAACGGTCCGCCAGAACATTCGTGGCAATCCTTTCGCCCGCTTCCCGGAACTCCTTAAATGTGCGAAGCCCGCGTACCATCAGATCGCGGACCACCAGCAGCGACCAGCGATCCCCCAACAGCTCCAGGGAGATACTCACCGGGCAGCCAGACCGCCGTTTTGCCTTCGCCTCCCCAGGCATTTTTCATAAACTATCCAAATCACTTGCAAAACACAAGTTAAATTTCCGGCAGCTTGTATTGACTTGCACAATTGACACCGGCCGGCATTTCTGCAAAAATCAAGTAGGCGAATAAAAGGCGAATACATGGGCGCGGCGGTGCTCCGGAAACAGTTCGAATCGTTGCTCGGCGGTCACCTGGGGTGGCAGGAGAAACCGGTTGCCGAAACGGTTCCGAGCGGCGTTCCGGAAATCGATCGGGCGACCGGCGGACTGCCACGCGGATGCCTCACGGAGATTATCGGCGCGCCATCTTCCGGCCGCGCCAGCCTGCTGGTTTCGATTCTGGCTGGCGCCACCGCGCGCCAGGAATTCTGCGCCCTGGTGGATGCCGAGGATGCGTTCGATCCGCTTTCCGCCGCCGCGGCCGGGGTGGATCTGCCGCGGCTGTTGTGGATCCGCTGCGGCCACAACGCCGAGCACGCGCTCCGTGCGGCGGACCTGCTGCTCGAAGGCGGCGGCTTCGGCGTGGTGGCGCTGGACCTGGGCGATACTCCGGCGCCGGCCGCGCGCCGCATCTCGCTCACCTCCTGGTTCCGTTTGCGCCGCGCCGTGGAACACACGCCCACCGTGCTGATTGCAGTGGCGCGGCAATCGAACGCCAAAACCTGCGCCAGCCTGATGCTGGAATTGTCGCGCGAGAGCGCGCGCTGGTCGGGGGGCGCGCTCGATTCCGCGCGCCTGCTGGGCGGAATGCGCGTGGCGGTGGCGCGGCGCAAGCCGGGGCTGGCCGGCACCGCGGTTTTCGAGAGCGGCGCGCTGCGAAACAGAGCCGCGACCAAAGGGAGCGGTTGGAGGCCGGGGACAGACACCACTGTCCACGCGGCGCATAAACCGCGCCTTGGGACAGTGGTGTCAGTCCCCGAGTAACTTATGTTCGCCTGTTTGCATGGCACGGGAAACCTGGCGGCGGTGGCGTTCGATTTTTCGCCATTGGTGGAGCAGACCGCGCCCGATACCGTCACTTGCGACGCGGCTGGCCTGGACCGGCTCTTCGGCGCCGCGCAGGAACTGGCCGCGGCCATTGCGCGCCGCGCCGCCGAAACCGGTGCGCGGGCAGCCATCGCCCTGGCCGCCAATCCCGATGCCGCCATTTGCGCCGCGCGCGGATTTTCGGGCGTCAGCATCGTTCCGCAGGGCGATGAAGCCAAGTTTCTAGGCAAGCTGCCGGTCGCGCTGCTGGGGCCTTCCGCCGAATTGCGGGAAACGCTGGAGCGCTGGGGCATACGCCGTTTTCAGGAGCTGGCCGCGCTGCCGCCGCTGGGAATTGCCGAGCGGCTGGGCGCGGAAGGGTTACGACTGCGCGAACTGGCGCGCGGGGAAGCGGAGCGCAAGCTGACGCCGCTCGAAGAACCGCCGCGGTTTGAAGAAGAGCTCGAGCTGGAATATCCGGTGGAGCTGCTGGAGCCGCTCGAGTTCCTGCTGGCGCGCCTGCTGAATGGCCTCACCACGCGGCTGGCCACGCGCGGGCTGGCCACCAATGAGCTGCGCCTGCACCTGTATCTGGAAACCCGCGCCACTCACGAACGCACGCTGCGGCTGCCGGCGCCGTCGCTCGACGGCAAATCGTTTTTGAAATTGCTGCGGCTCGATCTGGCCGGCCATCCGCCCGCGGCGCCCATCGAACGGATCAAGCTGGGCGTGAACCCCGTGAAGCCGCAAGCCGCGCAGGGCGGCCTTTTCGTGCTCGCCGCGCCGGAACCGGTGAAGCTGGAGCTGACGCTGGCGCGCATTCAGGCGATTGTCGGCGAAGGCCGCGCCGGCTGCCCCGAACTGCTCGACACCCACCGTCCCGACGCGTTCAGAATGCGCACGGGGGACAGACTTCACTGTCCCAAGGCGCCGCTTTTGCGCCGCGTGGACAGTGCGGTCTGTCCCCCGCACCTTATTTTTCGCATGTATCGCCCGCCGCTCATTGCCCGCGTCACTCTGGCTTCCGGCCAGCCCAGCTTCCTCGCCGCCGAGCGAATTCGCGGGCGGATTCTCGAACGCGCCGGCCCCTGGCGCACCTCCGGCGACTGGTGGACCACCGACCCCTGGTCGCGCGACGAATGGGACATAGCGCTTTCCGATGGCGCGCTCTACCGCATCTATTGCGAGATCAGAGGCTGGTTCGTGGAAGGGAGTTATGACTGACGCGCATCACCTTTCCCCGCACCTTTTTTAGCCATGTACGTGGAATTGCACGCACGCTCGGGTTTCAGTTTTCTCGAAGGCGCTGCGGTGCCGGAAGAGATGGCGGGGGCCTGCGCGCAATCGGGCTCGCCCGCCATGGCGATGGTGGACCGCAACGGCGTCTACGGCGCGCCGCGTTTTCACATGGCGGCAAAGAAGGCAGGCATCCGTGCCCATATCGGCGCGGAAATCACTTGCACCAACGGCCACTCCTACCCGCTACTGGCGGCCACGCGCGAAGGATATCAAAACCTCTGCCGGCTGATCACCCGCATGAAGCTGCGCGCCCAAAAAGGCGAAGGTGCGGCCACGCTCGAAGAGCTGGCCGAATTCGCGCGCGGCCTGATCTGCCTCACCCGCCATCCCGAGGCGCGGCTGGTCGATATTTTCGGCCGCTCCAACGTGTACGCGGAGCTCCAGCGCCACCATCGGCGGGAAGAGGAAGCGGCCAACCAGGCTATCGTCGAACGCGCGCGGCGGTTGCGCATCCCGCTGGCCGCAAGCAACGGCGCCGCTTACGCGACGCCCGCCCAGCGCGAGTTGCTGGATGTGTTCACCTCGATCCGCAATCATGTAACGCTCGCCGCCGCCGGCCGGCTGCTGGAGCGCAACGCCGAACGCCACGTCAAGGCACCGGCGGAAATGGCGCGCCTGTTCGCCGACCTGCCCGAGGCGCTCGACGCCACGCGCGAGATTTCCTCGCGCCTGGAATTCACGCTCGCCGATCTGGGCTACGAATTTCCGCGCTATCCCGTGCCCGCGGGCGAAACCATGAACAGCTTTTTGCGCGCGCGCGTGGACGAAGGCGCGCGCCGCCGCTACCAGCCGTATCACGAGCGCGCGCGCCGGCAGATCGAGCGCGAGCTGGCGTTGATCGAAAAGCTCAAGCTGCCCGGCTATTTCCTGATCGTCTGGGACATCGTGCGCTTCGCCAAGCAGAATGGCATCCTGGCGCAGGGCCGCGGCTCGGCCGCTAATAGCGCGGTCTGTTATGCGCTCGAAATCACCGCCGTGGACCCGGTCGGCATGGACCTGCTGTTCGAGCGCTTCCTCTCCGAAGAGCGCGGCGAATGGCCCGACATCGATCTCGATCTGCCCAGCGGCGAACAGCGCGAGCGCGTCATCCAGCACGTGTACCAGCGCTTCGGAAAGCTGGGCGCGGCCATGACCGCCAACGTCATCACCTATCGCGGCCGCTCCGCCGCGCGCGAAGTGGGCAAGGCGCTGGGCTTCGAAATCGCCTCGCTCGAAAAACTCTCCAAGCTGGCGCACACGTGGGAGTGGCGGGATCCCAAAGACACGACCGATCGCCAGTTTCGCGAGGCCGGTCTCGATCTCACCCATCCGCGCGTGCGCAAGTTTTGCGAGCTCTACAAAATGGCGCAGGACATGCCGCGGCACCTCGGCCAGCATTCGGGCGGCATGGTGATCTGCCAGGGACAACTGGATTCGGTGGTGCCGCTCGAACCCGCCAGCATGCCCGGCCGCGTGGTGGTGCAGTGGGATAAGGAAGACTGCGCCGATATGGGGATCATCAAGGTGGACCTGCTCGGCCTGGGCATGATGGCGGTGATTCAGGACAGCTTGAAAATGATTCCCGAGGTGTACGGCGAGCCGGTGGACATGGCGCGCCTGCCGCAGGACGATCCGGCGGTGTATCGGGCGCTGCAGCAGGCCGACACCATCGGCATGTTCCAGGTGGAAAGCCGCGCGCAAATGTCCTGCCTGCCGCGGATGAAACCGCGCCGGTTTTACGACATCGTGGTGCAGGTGGCGATCATCCGGCCGGGGCCGATCGTGGGGAAAATGGTGCATCCTTATTTGAACCGGCGCCAGGGCCGGGAAGCGGCAGATTGTCTGCACCCTTCGCTCGAACCTGTGCTGCGCCGCACGCTGGGCGTACCGCTGTTTCAGGAGCAGTTGCTGCGGATGGCGATGATCGCCGCCGGATTCAGCGGTGGCGAAGCCGAGGAGCTGCGCCGCGCCATGGGATTCAAACGCTCGGAAAAACGCATGGCGGACATCGAAGGGCGGCTGCGCGCCGGCATGCAATCGAACGGCATCACCGGCACGGTGCAGGACACCATCGTGCATTCCATCGCCTCCTTCGCGCTGTATGGGTTTCCGGAATCGCACGCGGCGAGCTTCGCCCTGCTGGCCTATGCCAGCGCGTATTTGAAGTGCCATTACCTGGCGGCTTTCACTTGCGCCATGCTGAACAACCAGCCGATGGGCTTTTACGCTCCCGCCGTGCTGATCAAAGACGCCCAGCGGCACGGCTTGCGTGTGCTGCCGGTGGACGCGATGGAATCGGATTGGGACTGCACGGTGGAACGCGCCATGGAAGGACCGCTCCCTGACGGGGCGCCCTCTGGGCCCGGCTCCGATAGCGTTCAGAGCCGCGACCGTCAGGGAGCGGTTCTTCGAAGCACAACATCACACGGTCGGAGATCTAGCTTTCCTCTGCGTCTCGGCCTCCGCTACGCCAGAGGATTGCGCGAAGAGGCCGGCCGCGCCATCGTTCGCGCGCGGCCGTTCTCGAGCATCGACGACCTGGCTCTACGCGTTCCCGAGCTGCGCAAGGACGAGCTCAACCGCCTGGCGGAAATCGGCGCGCTGAATTCGATCGGCGGGGCATGCAGGTTGGCAGGCGAAAGCGCCTGCCCCACCTTATCGGATGACGCACAGAAAAGTGGGGCAGGCGCTTCCGCCTGCCAACCGAACGCTTCAAAGCGCGGGTTCCATCGCCGCGACGCGCTCTGGCAGGCGCAGCGCGCCACGCTGCCGGTGGGGCCGCTGCTCGAGCCGCAGGAGGAAACCGGCGTTGGCTCGCCGCTCGCGCCCATGGACACCGAAGAACGCCTGTGGGCCGATTACCGCGGCACCGGCCTCACTATCGGCCGCCATCCCATGGCGCATCGCCGCGCGGAAATGGACGCGCTCGGTGTGACCCGCGCCGCCGAGCTCGCGCGCATGCCCAACGGCCGCCTGGTGCGGATTGCCGGGTCGGTGATCGTTCGTCAGCGCCCGGGCACCGCCAAGGGCTTCGTCTTCCTCAGCATCGAAGATGAAACCGGCGTCTTCAACGTCATCATCGATCCCAAAACATTCGACCGCTTCAAACTTGTGGTGCTGAGCGAGCGGTTTCTGCTGATCGATGGCGTGCTGCAAAATGTCGATGACGTGGTCTCGGTAAAAGCCGCCAGAGTCGCCGCCCTGCCCGAAGGCGCGGCGGCTGAAGTGCATAATTTCCGGTAGGTCTTTGACCGGCAGATTCGGTTCTATTCGGGCACCGAATCCGGGGAGGCGCGGCTCCATTCCTCGGCGAGGATCGCGTAGAGGAAACTGCTCTTCCACTCTCCATGGATCTTGAGGTTCTTGACGAGGAAGCCCTCTTTCCTCATGCCGGCCTTCTCCAGGACCCGGGCCGACGCGGGATTCTCCGGAAGACACGTGGCCCAAATCCGATGCAGCCCGAGCTCCCCGAATCCGAAATCGAGCAGACGTTTTACCGCCTCGGTCGCCAATCCCTTACCCCAGGATTCCGGCTCGACCAGGTACCAGATCTCGCCTTCTTCGGCGCCTCTCAGGATTGCCACGCCGCAGAGCCCAACCAGATCACCCCGCGGGTTATCGCTAATTGCCCGGACGATGGATCTCCAAGCACTCGATGGGGATTCGAGCAGCGAATCGCGCAGGAATTTCTCGCTCTCCTCGCGCGAGCACAACTGCAACAGCATGTAGCGGACCACATCCATTCTCGAAAGCAAGGCGTGAACACCGTCGATGTCACCGGGCTCCGGATTGCGCAGCCTGACCATTCGCGAGCTTCTCCTTCAAAAGCATAGGCGCAAGGGCGCGGCAAAGTCCCGCGCGCCGGTATACAATGTGGCGCATGATCCTCGATCGCCGTGGTTTTCTTTCCGCCGTGCCGGCGCTGCTCGCGCCGGGCGCGATTTCGGGCGCTGAAGCCGAGCGCAAGACGCGCTTTTACGTGCTCGAACAATTCCAGTTGGAGCAGGGGCCGCAGACTTCCCGCATCCACGACTTCTTTTCCAAAGCGCTGCTGCCGGCGCTCGACCGCGTTCATCCCGGGCCGAAGATCTTCCTCGAAGCGGTAGCCGCGCCTCACTTGCCGACGGTCACCGCGATTCTCGGCGTGGAATCGGTGGGACAGATTTGGGAGATCTCGCAACAGCTCTTCGCCGATAAGGATTTCAGCCGCGCGTTCGATCAATGGGAAGCGGGCGATGAGCCGTATGTCACATCGAGCGCCGCGCTGCTCGAAGCCACCGCCTATTCGCCGGAAATCGTGCCGCCGGAGAAACCGCCGGAAGCGCCGCGCATCTTCGAGCTGCGCACGTATCACTCGCCCACGGCGCGGCAGTGGAAGGCGCTTCACGCCCGCTTCAGCGGCGCGGAAATCAAGATCTTCCACCGCTCGGGCGTCCACCCGGTGTTCTACAGCTCGACCGTTTTCGGCGCCAACCGGCCCAACCTGACTTACCTGATTCCGTTTGACAACCTGGCCGCGCGCGAGAAAGCCTGGAGCGCGTTTGGCGCCGACGAAGAATGGATCAAGGTGCGCAAGGAATCCGTGGAGCGAGATGGCCAGATCACCGCCGTGATCGACCTTTCGCTGCACCGCGCAATGGGGTATTCGCCGGTGCGGTAATCAGACGGCCCGAGCGGTTGGCAGGCGAAATCCGGAACGGACCCGAAAACCGGGGCGCCTGCCCCACTTTTGTCGCGCGCACGCGCCGCGGCCCTGGGATTCCCGTCTGCTACGATAAGAAAACAACCTTGATCGATACTGTTCCCGGCATACTGGCGAGAATTGTCGCCCAAAAGCGCGCGGACCTCGCGGCGAAGCCGTCCCCTGTGGCGCAATGGGAGCGGCTGGCGGAAATGCGCGCGCTCGAACGCCGCGATTTTCGCGCGGCGCTCGGCGCGCGCGCGCCGGCCATCATCGCGGAAGTCAAAAAGGCGTCGCCCAGCAAGGGTTTGCTGGCGGCCGATTTCGCGCCGGCGCGGATCGCCGCGGCTTATCAAAGCGGCGGCGCGGCGGCGCTTTCGGTGCTGACCGACGAGCGTTTCTTTCAAGGCAGCCTGGCCGACCTGGAGCAGGCGCGAAATGCGGTGAGCGTGCCGGTGCTGCGCAAGGATTTCACCATAGCTCGAGAGCACATCCTCGAGGCCGCGGCTCATGGAGCCGATGCCATCCTGCTGATCGCCGCCATTTTGAGCGAACGCGAGCTGCGCGAGTTCCGCGAAGCCGCCGCGCGCTGGAAGATGGCCGCGATGGTCGAGGTACACAACCGGCGCGAGCTCGACATGGCGATTGCCGCGGGCAGCGACATCATCGGCGTCAACAATCGCGACCTCGCCACCTTCGAGGTGACGCTGGAGACCTCGCTTTCGCTCGCGCCCTATATGCCTTCCGGCGCGCTCGCGGTCAGCGAAAGCGGCATTCACAGCGCGGCCGATATCGGCCGGCTGCGCGCCGCCGGTTACTCCGCGTTTCTGGTGGGTGAGCGCCTCATGCGATCGGGCGATCCCGCCAGCGCGCTCAGGGAGCTAGGCACATGAGGCGAGATTCGGTGGGATCGCGAAACCGCTCCCTTACGGGGTGCCCTCTGGGCCCGGCTCCGATGCCTTTCGTCGCCACGAGGTCGGCAGGCGAAATCCGCATCGGACCCGAAAACCGGGGAGCCTGCCCCACTCGCCTGCAAATTTCTCGACAGCAAAGTGGGACAGGCGCTTTCGCCTGTCAACCCTCAGGCATGGTGTCATCATGATCGTCAAGATTTGCGGCATCACCAACCAACAGGACGCTACCGCGGCTGTTGAGGGTGGCGCCACCGCCATCGGATTCAATTTCTATCCGCGCAGCCCGCGCTACATCGCGCCGGAGCGCGCCGCCGAAATTGCCTCGCCGGCGGGCGTGCGGCGCGTCGGCGTGTTCGTCGATGAAGCGCCGGAGCGCATCGAGCGGATCGCCCGCATGGCGTCGCTCGACGTGGCGCAACTGCATGGCGCGGAAACGGCGGCGGGTTATCCCGCAACGCTCCCCGTATGGAAAGCCGTGCGCGTGGGCCCGGATTTCGATTTCGCCCTCTTCCGCGATTGCCCCGCCGAAGCGCTGCTGCTGGATGGACCGGCGGGCGAGCTGTTCGGCGGTGCGGGGGAGCCATTCGACTGGAAGCTGGCCTGCGGCGCGCCCAAGCCGATTATCGTGGCCGGCGGGCTGGACGCTTCGAACGTGGCGCTGGCCGTCGCACTGGCGCGTCCTTGGGGCGTGGATGCCTGCTCGCGCCTGGAGAGCGCGCCGGGAAAAAAGGATAATCGAAAAATGAACGATTTCTTGCGCGCGGCCCTGGAGGCGCTCGGCCGATGAGCCCGCAACCGGATCCGACCGGCCACTTCGGACCTTACGGCGGCCGCTTCGTGCCGGAAGTGCTGATGGCGCCCATCGAGGAGTTGGAGCGCGCTTATCTCGAAGCGCGCCAGGATCCGGCATTTCAAGCCGAGCTGAGCGAACTGCTCCGCACCTATGCCGGCCGGCCCACGCCGCTCTATTGCGCCGAGCGGCTTTCCCAAACGCTGGGCGGCGCGCGCCTCTGGCTGAAACGCGAGGACCTGCTGCACACCGGCGCCCACAAGATCAACAACTGCCTGGGCCAAGGGCTGCTGGCGCGGCGCATGGGCAAGCGCCGCATCATCGCCGAGACCGGCGCCGGTCAGCACGGCGTGGCCACCGCCACGGTGTGCGCGCTACTGGGCCTGGAATGCGTGGTTTACATGGGCACCGAAGACATGCGGCGGCAGCGGCTCAACGTCTTCCGCATGCGGCTGCTCGGCGCGCGGGTGGCGCCGGTCGAATCCGGCAGCCGCACGTTGAAGGACGCCATCAGCGAGGCCATGCGCGATTGGGTAACCAACGTCGGCGACACTTATTATTTGCTGGGCTCGGCGCTGGGCTCGCACCCTTACCCCATGATGGTGCGCGATTTTCAAAAGGTGATTGGCGAGGAGGCGCGGCAGCAGATGCTGGCTTCCGTTGGCCGCCTGCCCGATGCCGTTTTCGCCTGCGTCGGCGGTGGCTCGAACTCGATCGGCATCTTCCACGCGTTTCTGCCGGATGCGGCCGTGGAGCTGATCGGCGTCGAAGCCGGCGGCCGCGGCTGCGGGCTGGGCGATCACGCGGCGCGTTTCCGCGGCGGCGCTCCGGGCGTGCTGCAAGGCGCTTTCAGTTACCTGTTGCAGGATGAGGACGGCCAGGTGTCGCTCACGCATTCGGTCTCGGCGGGTCTCGATTACGCCATGATCGGCCCCGAGCACGCCCTGCTGCACGACCAGCGCCGCGCCGAATACGTGGCGGCTTCCGATTCCGAAGCGCTCGCAGCCGCGCTCCAGCTTTCGCGCGTGGAGGGCATCATTCCGGCGCTCGAGAGCGCGCACGCGGTGGCCGAGGCCATTCGCCGCGCGGCAGCCGCCGCTGGCAAAATCTTCCTCATCAACCTGTCTGGCCGCGGCGACAAGGATATCGACATCTACCGCGAGAACTTCCCGGAGATCGACCAGCCATGACGCGCATCGGGCGAATGTTCGCAGAGCGGAAACGCGCCGGGCGCAAGAGTCTCGTTGCCTACCTCACCGCGGGCGACCCCTCGCCCGACCGCACGCCCGCGCTGGTGGAAGCGCTGCTGCGCGGCGGCGCGGACCTGATCGAGCTGGGCGTGCCGTTTTCCGATCCCATTGCGGATGGGCCGGTCATTCAGCGCGCCGGCGAGCGCGCGCTCCAGGCCGGAACGTCGCTGCGCTCGGTGCTCGAAATCGCGCGCGAGATCCGCCAGCGCTCGGAGGCGCCGCTGCTGCTGTTCACCTATCTCAATCCGGTGCTGCGTTACGGCCTGGAGCGCCTGGCGTGCGACGCCGCGCAGGCCGGCATCGATGGCTGCCTGCTCACCGACGCTTCGGTGGAAGAGGCGCACGAATATGTGGGCGCCATGCACGGGCAGGGCCTCGACACGGTGTTTCTGGCCGCGCCCACTTCCACGCCGCGGCGCCTGGAATTGGTGGCGCGCTATTCCACCGGCTTCGTGTACCTGGTGTCGCGCACCGGCGTAACCGGCGAGCAGGATTCGCTTTCGGGCTCAACCGCGCCGCTGGTGCGCGCCATGCGCGCCATCACCGATTTGCCGCTGGCGGTGGGCTTCGGCATCTCGAAGCCGGAGCAGGTAGCGGAACTGGCGAGGCAGGTGGACGCCGTGGTTGTGGGCAGCGCGTTCGTCCGCTTGATCGAGCGCTCGAGCGATAATTCGTCGCTCGAGATCCAGCTCGAAAGTTTCACGCGCGAGTTGAAACACGGTTTTGGAGCACAGGCATGACGGAAGAAGAAGCGGGGCCCCAGTTGGACGGGCTGCGCACGCAGATCGACGTGCTGGACCGGGAGATCGTGAGGCTGCTCAACGACCGCATGCGCGTGGTCGAGGACATCGGCCGCATCAAGCGGCTGGCCGGCCTGCCGATTTACGAACCCAAGCGCGAGAGCGAAGTGTTTGCCAACGTGATCTCGTCCAACGGCGGCCCGCTGCCGCCGGATGGTCTGCGCCGGGTTTTCGAGCGTATTATCGATGAGGCGCGCACCGTGCAACGGCTGCGCATGAAACCGGACGGAGCGAAGCCATGATCGTGGTCATGCAGGCAGGCGCGACTGAAGAGAACATCCAGGCGGTGATCGACCGCATGGTGGAGATGGAGTTCAACGTCCACCGTTCCACCGGGCAAGTCCACACCGTGCTCGGCGGCGTGGGAGGCAATCCGGAGTTCGACCTGGCGGTGTTCGACGTGATGGATGGCGTGAAGGAGGCGCATCGCATCGCATCGCCGTACAAGCTCGCCAGCCGCCATTTTCGGCCCGGCGGGACGGTGGTGAAAGTGGGCGGCTGCGAAATCGGCGGCGGCCGCGTAGTGGTGATGGCCGGGCCGTCGAGCGTGGAAAGCCGCGAGCAGATCGATCGGTCGGCTGAAATTGTGGCCGCCGCCGGCGCCGCTATCATCCGCGGCGGCGCCTTCAAACCACGCAGCTCGCCGTACGGATTTCAGGGACTGGGCGAGGAAGGCCTTGCGCTGCTGCGCGCCGCGGCCGACGCCCGCGGCCTGCTGGTGGTGAGCGAAGTGATGGACACGGCCCAGATCCCGTTGGTGAGCCGGTATGCCGACATCCTGCAAATCGGGGCGCGCAACATGCAGAACTTCAACCTGCTGCGCGAGCTCGGCAAGCAGCGCAAGCCGGTGCTGCTGAAACGCGGCATCGCCGCCACCATCGAAGAGTTGCTGCTTTCCGCCGAACATATCCTGGCGGGCGGCAACTATGACGTGATCCTGTGCGAGCGCGGCATCCGCACCTTCGAAACTTACACGACGAACACGATGGATATCTCCGCCATCCCAGTGGTGAAAAAACTCTCGCACCTGCCGATCGTCGCCGACCCGTCGAACGGCACCGGCCGCCGCGACAAAGTCCCGCCGATGGCGCGAGCCGCCGTGGCCGCCGGCGCCGACGGGCTGCTGATCGAGGTCCATCCCGATCCGGACCACGCCTTGAGCGACGGCGCGCAGTCTTTGCGGCCGGAACAATTCACCGAGCTGATGTCGCAACTGCGGATCATCGCGCCCGCGGTGGGAAGAACCATTTAGTTTAGCGAGGGACTGCTGACGGGTAGGACAGACCACCGCTTTTCGTGGTCTGTCATTTCTCGCCACAACGCAGAATCCAGACAGGGTCGAGGCACCCAAGCTTCCAATCCAGGCAAATCGCTGGCGACAAGATCGCTGGCGTTACCGGGCCTCGCCGGCGGCGGCGGCCCATCCCAACAGAGGATGAAAAGCGGTCGCCTGTTTGAATGTCCTATTTGGCTATCGAAGGATTTCGTGAGTCATTCCCGGGATATAGCGGGCTGTATCAAGTGAACGCGACGATTCCGGCTGGCATCGCGCCGTCACAACAATCGCCGCTGGTGCTGTCCCAAGGCGGCCGCGCCAGCCTCACGGTCACGGTGCCACTGCAATGAGGATTTGTCCTAATGAGGAACGGTCATTCAGCGCCTTCCTGAATGCGTGGTGCGCGTGAGCCGCTAGGCTGGATGTTTTGAGCGTGCTCCTAGACTTTACGCTTCACCTCAGTGCCGCGTAGGTCTTCGTGAAGTTGTTGCGCGTATTGGTCACGCTGAACGTTCCATCCGGTTGCGCGGAAACCTTGATCCAGAATGCCGGACCCGTGTGGCCTCGCGGGCGCCCACCTGGGCTTCCAGCACCAGCCGGGCCGCCTGGACCAGGAGGATTCGGTGCAGCGCCCGCCTGCGGCTGCGCCCCACCGCTTCCGGGACCGCCCGGCGGCCGGCCCTGTCCGAATGTCGGCGGAGGATTCAACAGGACGTTCGCCACGGTCGCATTGTCCTCCACGTTCGCGATGAACAGCGACGGCGAGTTTTGCTCCAGGCCGGCCGCGTACGCCCAGTGGAGCTGCCAGATGTCTTCAAGCCCCGGCGACGTGTGCAGGACCTGCATGGTTTGAATGGCGCCGCCTTTGAACGCGCTGTTATGCATGATAGCCACTCGCGGATGTAAGCCGTGAACCAACACGGCCGAGCCCGATTGGTCGATGCCATGATGCGAGGTGAGATACAAATCGACCGTCCCAATCGGATTAGTCGGGCACATCAACTCGTGTTCCTTATTCCAGGTGAAATCGCCCAGATTGACCGTACGAAACTTGCCGTACGCCATCACCACGCCCACCGACATCGGGTTCTCCGGGTCTACGCGCGACTCATCCCGCGGCGCGAAGTCGGCACAAGCCGGATTGGGTATGCCACCGCCCGGAAGCGGCGTCTTCAAGACCTGGCCGTTCGACGTAACCACTACCACCCACAGACCATCGAAGGGGATCTTATCGCCGGGCACAACCACCGTGTGTTTGACTTTGCCGTTCATCTCCGCGTACATTTTCTGGAATCCGGGAACCTGTTCTTTCGGCTCCACGGTTGGGCCGTGATCGATGAAATGCAGGATCGGAATCCGCGTTGCCAATTCCTGCAGGCCGCCTACATGGTCGCCGTGGTAGTGAGTCAGTATCAGGTGATCGATCTGCTTCACACCCGCCGCTTGGATGGCGGCCATAATGCGGTCCGCATCGCGGCCCCCGGGGCTGCCGGTATCCATCAGGAGCGACTCACCGGTCGGAGCGACATATAGCGTAGAGTGGCCCCCTTCGGTATCGATAAAATATATGTCCAGCGTCTTGGATGATTTGCTCTGTGCGCTTCCCCCGGCCGCAGCCAGGGCCAGGATCAGTAGGAACGCGAATGTTCTGCGCATTGCGAAACTCTTCCTTCCGTGAGATTGCGTCTTCAATTGTAAACCGGAAGTCCGATCTTGGGCTAACGAGTCCAGTTGAGCATTCACGCAGCCGCCGCCATTAGTCTTGAATTGGTTCGCGGAACGGTGCAGAATCGTCGTTGGACCTCAAAAAGGAGAGAATTGTGAACGATAATTCGGTATCTCGTCGATTGTTCCTTTCAGCCGCGGCTGCGGCGCCGGCGGTTCCCGTCCTGATTGCCTCGGACAGAATTGCGGTATTCGACCCGCCGCCCGCCCGGGTACGAATCGTGACGGCAACGGCATCGTCCGTGGTCCCGCCGCCCAGTTACACGCCGGCGGAGATCCAGCAGATCGAGTCTCAAGGCAAGGATGTCAAGATCGCGATACCGGCCAGCCGCGACGAATTGAACCAGTTGCTTCCGGAGGCCGACGTGGTTTTCGGCGCGGTCAACGCCGAGATGCTGGCCAGGGCGAAGAACTTGCGATGGATGCAGGCCACCGAAGCGGGAATGGAGAAGTTGCTGTTTCCGGATCTGATCAAGAGTAGCGTGGTGGTGACTAACATGGCGCGGATGTTCGCGCCGGCCATCTCGGAGACAGCCATCGGAATGCTGTTGAGCCTGACGCGCGGGCTCAATAAGTACTACGTTCCCCAGTTCGAGAAACGGACGTGGCATCCCGAACGCAACCTGGTGGAGGTGGATGGCATAACTATGGGGATAGCCGGGATGGGTGGCATCGGGCAAGCTACTGCCATGCGCGCGCATTATGGCTTCAACATGCGGATCCTGGCTACGGATGCAAAACCCATGGCCAAGCCGATCTTCGTGGACACGCTGCGGGAACCGGCATGGCTGATGGAGATGGTCCCGCAAGTGGACGTGCTGGTAAGTGCGGCCCCCTGCACCAAGGAAACCGAGGGGATTTTCAATGAGAAAGTATTCCGGGCGATGAAGAAGACGGCGTATTTCATCAACCTCTCCCGGGGAGCGCTGGTGGAAGAGCGTGCGCTGGTCCAGGCACTGAAGGAAGGCTGGATAGCCGGCGCCGGGCTGGACCCCACGCGCGACGAGCCGTTGCCATCCACCCACCCGTACTGGGATTGCCCGAACCTGATCCTCACCTGCCATAGCGCTGGATACTCGCCGCAGCGGCAGATCCGTCTGGTGGGTCTGCTGGCCGACAACGTCCGGCGCTATTCGAGCGGCTTGCCGCTGATGAACGTGGTGGACAAACAGCGCGGTTACTGACCGGTCAGGAGGTCTTAACGATGAAGCGAGCACTTCTGTTACTCCCGATTCTCTTGGCCGCCACCAGCCCGGCGCAACAGGGCTGGAATGCGCACGAAGGTGGCTTGCTCAAATACCGGGTCATGATCCGCTTCGGCCTGGAACCGGACACGCTGCCCGACGGCTGGCGGTTCGGCAGAGTGTCGGCCGTCGCCGTGGACTCGGGAGGGAGCGTTTACGTGGCCCAGCGCGGCCCTCATGCCGACCCCATTGTGGTCTTCGATGCGAAGGGCAAGTATCTCCGTTCCTGGGGCAAAGGTCTGTTCAGCATCCCACATGGATTGAGGGTCGACAAGAATGACCATGTCTGGGTCACGGATACCGGTTATCACCTGGTGATGGAATTCACCAATGACGGCAAGCTGTTGCGCACCCTGGGCACTAAGGGCAAACCGGATGCCGCAGAGGATACGTTCAACCGTCCGACCGACGTGGCGTTCTTCTCGAACGGCGACTTTCTGGTCACCGATGGCTATGGCAACTCGCGCGTAGTGAAGTTCTCGCGCGATGGCAAATATCTGATGGAGTGGGGCAAGCGCGGCAAGGGCCCGGGCGAGTTCGATACGCCCCACGTGGCGGTGATCGACTCGCACCAGAATGTCTATGTCAGCGACCGCGAGAACAACCGCATCCAGATTTTCGATTCCAACGGCAAGTTCCTCCGGCAGTGGACTCACCTGGGCGCCACCCAGGGGATGGACATCTCGCCGAAAGACGAGCTGTGGATCATCACCCACCGGAACCGCGAAGAGAACCTGGCCTATGACACGCTCGCCGGGCGGATCATGCACATCGACATCGAGTCGGGCAGGATTCTCGGCTCTATGGAGAGTCCCGGGCACTGGCTGTCGCTGGCCCCCAATGGCGATATCTTCATCGCCAGCCTGACTGGGAATGTTTTCCGGTGGTATCCGGGATGGGTCCAGGGCGTGCGCGAGGAAGCGCCCGGCGTCGTGAAGTAGAGTTTCCGAAAAACAACCGGAGCGGGCGAGATTGGGGTTATACTGGCAAGCGTCAGTCCCTTTGTACCGAGGGAGGAGCCCGCTGGCCCGCGTGAGTCCACGGGTCAGGTAAGTCCCGAAAGGAGTGTATGTCAACGATGAGAACATCGTTACAGAGATGGGCAATCTGTTCGTTGTTGGCCGGTGCGCCGCTCAGCGTTTTGGCGGTAGCGCAACAGCCTGGTCAAGCGCAGGGCGCCACCGAACCCAAGCTGTATAACACGGCCAAACAGAAGCTGCTGGAGGGCAAACAGATCTTCAGCTTCACGCAATCGACCATGGATATCAAAGGCTACTGCGAGGCGGCCAAACATTACGATTACACCTGGTTCGAGATGCAGCACAGCACGCTCGAGTTCAAAGACATCGAGGCGATGATCGCGGCGTGCCCGCACGTTGCCGCTATTCCCATGATCCGGCTGCCGGACGCGCAGGAATGGCACATCCAGCACGCTACCGATATCGGCGCGCTGGGCGTGATTGTCCCCACGGTCGATGACGTGGACCGGGCGCGGGAGGCCGCCAAGTGGGCGCGGTATCCGCCACGCGGAAGGCGCAGCACGGGGCAAGGCCAGGCAGCTTCCATTTGGGGCACGGACCGCGCAAACTACCATCGGACCATCGACGACAATATGCTGGTGGTGATCATGATCGAGACGCCGACCGGCGTCGCGAATGCTTTTGACATCGCCTCGGTGCCCGGCGTGGATGTCATTATCGTCGGCAACAACGACCTGAACTATTTTTCGGGATTCGCTCAGACCGACGAACGGTATCAGCAGATGATCACCAAGATTCACGACGACACGCTGCGGGCGGGAAAGATTTTTGGTCAGGCCAACGCGAAGTATGCGACCGGACATCCGCTCAGCAAGGATGCCAAGTTCTTCCAGAACGGCCCATCGAACGATGGCTGGAAGCCGCCCGCCAGTGGTGGCAACGTGAGCGCCCCGCCGCCGGGAGAACGCTAGGTGGACAATATGATGATGTCGGGATTATTAGTCCGTCCGATTGGACTATTCTTGATGCTTTTGCCGGCGGCAGCCGTCGCCGGGGTTACTCCTTACCCGCCTTACCCAGGCGCGGTGCCGAGCGTGGCTTATAAGGTGGCTGTGGACGGTCAGCCAGTGTTCGTGCATAACTATCTGACGTATGACCAGTTCAATTGGATGGATTATGCCAGCTTCTCCATGACCGGCAAGGTCCACGTTACGGTCACCCTGTTGGTCAGCGAGAGGAAGGTGCTCACCTGTCACATCAGACCGCTCGAATACGATGTTCAGCCACAGATCAGCGGTAATACGGTCAGTTTCGATCTGGATCGCCCACGGTATCTGCTGCTGTTCTTCAACGACGAGCCGGCCTTCTATACCACCGGGTTGATGTTGTTTGCCGAACCGCCCGAGAGGAATCCGCCCAAGCTCGGCGATCCAAACGTCGTCAACATTCAGGATTACAAGGTAGACAGCACGGGCAAAACGGTCGAAACCGCGACAATCAACCGGGCCATCAGCGAGGTCTCCGCCAGGCCCGGCGGCGGAGTGCTCTTCTTTCCCGCCGGCATTTACCTGACCGGAACGGTGCTGATGAAGAGCAACGTCAAGCTTTATGTTGACGCGGGTGCTTTGATTCGTGGGTCGGGCAAGAACGCCGATTACACCTCGGCGCCCACGCCTGCCGGGGGCAGGCCGATGCGAGCCCAATTTGTGTTTGACAATGTGGAGAATGCCGGCCTGATGGGACGCGGAACCATCGACATGGATGGCTACCCGAAACTGTGGCATGACTTCCAACCCGACACATCGGATGGAGCTGCAAGAGACGCGGACGGCAAGGTATTGGATCCTCATGGAACCGGAATCAGAGGCTATGTGGTTAATAACAGCCGCAACATCTCGTTCCAGGATCTGTTACTCCTACGATCCGCTTATTGGACGGTGTTCGTAACCGGCAGCGAGAACTTCTCCACTCACAACATAAAGATTGTCAACCGCAAGCAGCAGTATCATGACGATGCTTATGACTTCAGCGGCACCAGTCATATCCTGATCGAAGACGGGTTTGCGATGACCATGGACGATACGTTCGCCCTTTATGGCGGCAGAGACAGCCGGACGGGCGCCCCCAGGATCATCGACGATTTTGTGGTGAAGGGTTTTGTGAATTATACTTACACCTCAGCGCTGGCTATCGGGTATGGCTCTGCTCCGTCGGTCAAGCACCTGCGCTTCGAGGACGTGCACTTTGTTACCACCCATAATAAGTTCGCCGTCTGGATTCAACTAACGCCGGCGTACTTTACGGGGCGGGGGTACGCGTCAGGCTCCCGACCCAGCAGGAACGCCGATCTGGACGATTTCCGGTTTGTCAGATGCACGTTCGAGAATGACGGCGGGCATATCTATATCGATGGCGGCGAAAACTCGTTGACTAACTTCGTTTTCGATAACTGCACTTTCCATAAGGCGGCCAAGCCCGGCCTGTTGATGGGGCAGCACGTCAGTCCGGTGCTGTTCAAGAATGTCAAGATCAACGGAGCCGTAATCGGGAATGCCGAACAGCTAAAGCAAGCTGGTTTCGATCTCTCGGTGCCAGTCAAGTTCGAGCCGTGAGGCCAAGCCGTGGTCTGCCGTGACGCAGCCCGCGCGGCTCAGTCGATGGTAATCGTCTCTTCCTGGGACACGGGGCGCGCGGGCGCGGTGAAGCACCGGGTAACCACCGGCAGGCGCGGGTTCGGCGCGCGAAAGGTGGGATCGATGCGGCGTGGAATGGCGCAGATTGTATACTCGCCGGGCCGCGGCAAGGTGCAGCACACCGAAAAGCTCTCACCCAGCGTGAATCGCTCGCCGACCGGCGGGCGGACGGCCTGAATCGGGTCGAGCCGGCTCCCGGAGACGACGAATATGTCGGCGTGCGTCAGATCGGTGCGGCCGCTCTTCACCACCACGCTCAACAGAATGCCCGGTTCTCGCAGTTGCGGCACCAGTTCCTCGTCCGTGATCCAACGGCCGGTTTCCCGCAGTTCGCGATAAAGATCGCACGCCGAACAGGGAATATCGTCCCGCGCCGGCACACACCCCATCAGCATGTCGCGCGCATAGCGCATGCGGCCGCCGTTGACGAGTTCGAGCAGGTCGCCGGTAAAGGCGTTGCCGCCGAACTCACCCCAATAGTTGTGGCAGCAGCCCAGCATCCGGCCGTCCCAGTTGATCGACGGGTTCGACCACAACTGGTAACAGATGCTGCGCTTGTAGTTGATGCCGGTGGCGGCGCGGAACTCGTCACGGGAAACGAACCGCGTGCGCGCCGCGAGGCGGGCGGCTTCGGCGTCCCGGATCGGGGAAAATGCGCCATCCCAGGCCAGCTTCACCACGAAGCGCATCCCCAGGCGCGCGGCCCGCGCTCGCGCCAGTTCCACTTCGTGCTGGTTGTGCCCGAATAGCACGAACTGCCAGGTGAGCGCGGGCAGCCCCGAGGAATACGCGCGCCGGTAGCGGTTGATGCTCTCGATGTGGCCGATCACGCGCTCCAGGTTGCCGCGCACGCGATATTGCGAATATGTTTCGGGGGTCGCCCCGTCCAGCGCACAGGTCAGGCTGCGCAGCCGGTACTTGACCAGCGCCTCCAGCGTCTTCTCGGTTGCGAAGTTCAGGTTGGCGCCGTCGTCGCCGTGCAACGAGATTTTTCGTTCGGCGGCGAATTGCAACATATCGACCAGGCGCGGGTTGAGGAACATCTCGCCCCAGTTGGCTAGTTCCATTTCGGCCAGCCACGGGTTCCGCTCAATCAGGGTCTGAAAGTTGGCGAACTGCAAGTGCCCGGCTCCCACGAGCGGGCGGATGGCGCGGCTCGCGGTAGGGCAGTTGCGGCAGGCAAGCTGGCAGTGGGAGGAGGAATCGATCTGGATCGTCCGCGGCTGGATCGGATTCGGCATGCGAGGGTCTTCCTTTTGATTATGGATTGCCCAGCCGCCGGTCGCCCGGTTCACCGCAGCATTGGGCAGCGTCATTTGTGACAATCTGTGACAATTAAAATGATCTGTCACGTTTGGGATTTGCGTTATACTTCGGATATTCGGAGGCACTTATTCATGAATTCGTTGGAACGGGCCAAAGCCCTAGTCGCACGCACGGGCAAGCAACTGGCCTTGACAATTCTACCCTTGGCCGCGGCGACGGTATCCGCGCAGGCCTCATCGATTTCCCTGCCTAGCTCGACGTACCTGTGCGGCACTTCCGATTCGTCGGCTGCCGAAGCCGTGGGGAATGGCGTACAGTTTAGTTTCCCAGCCACGAGCTGCAGCGGGGGGGGAGTCTATCTCGATGCGACCGGAGGTGCGACTGGCATGAGTACCGGGAATACGTTTCCCGTCTCATGGAACTTTGGCGTGGCCAGTGGCGGAGCAGACGACGAGTGGACGATACAGGTGTTCATGCCCGACAGCGCCGGCAATCAGGTCTTTGAGGCGACGGGCTCTCTCGTAAGTGGCAGCGGGGAAGTCACCGGATCCAGCACTGCCACCGTCGCTTCTTCCGGAGGAGCGGGCTATTACGTGGTCTTCAACGTCAGTGGCGGGACGGTGACGCTGAATTCCCTCGATCTGAATGTCTCGCCGGTGCCCGAGCCCGCGTCCCTGTTCCTGGTCGTTCCCGGTCTGGGTCTGTGTCTGCTGAAGCGCCGTAAATCCGCTCCGCGCACCTGAACCGTCCGAAATTATGACGCCCGCGAGGCTTCTGTTGGTTCTGCCGCAAATGCCGCAGGATCCCGCCAGCGGAGCCGCCCGCTCCGTCCGTACCATTTGTGAAATGCTGGCGGGCGCGGGCTTCACCGTTCGTGCGCTCGCAACCACCGCGACCGAACGCGGCGGCCAAGCCGATCCGGTGGAGTATTTGCGAGCCGCGGGCCTGGATGTGACCGTCATTCCCGGCCACACCAAGGAGAGGACCCGGCCCGAACTGCGCTTCCGGAAGCGCGGAATCGATTACCATCTCCTGCACGTCGGCAACCGGCGGGTGCTGGGCTGGGAAGCGGTGTGCGGCCGGCAGTTCGACCAGCTCTTCGACGAGACTCTGCGTGCATTCCAGCCCGAAATCCTCTTCACGTACAACAGCTCGCCCGCGGACCGGCGCCGCCGCCAGCGCGCCCGCCGGCAAGGCGCCCGCGTGGTCTTCGCCCTGCGCAACGAGAATTACCTGGTTCGGGGACTGCTCGACGAGATGGACGGCATTCTCACGCCCAGCCAGTACCTGACCGACGTGTACCGCGAAGCGGTGGGGATCGAGAGCACTCCCTTGCCGCTCCCCATGGAACTCGAGGACGTGATCGCCACCGAGCACGACCCCATCTTCTTCACCATGATCAACCCCTCGCGCGAAAAGGGGCTGATGGTGCTGGCGCGGCTGGCCGAGGACCTCAGCCGCCGGCGGCCGGATATACCGATGCTGATCGTCGAATCGCGCGGGTCGGCCGGACGCCTGGTGGAAGCCGGACTGGCAGGTGGATTCGATCTGCGGCGGCACGAAAACCTGATGATGGCCGCGCCGGTCGCGTTTCCCAGGGACATCTACACGCACACGCGGGCCCTGCTGGCGCCCTCGCTCTGGAACGAACCGGCGGGCCGCGTGGCCGTGGAGGCGATCCTCAACGGCATTCCGCCGCTGGTCAGCGACCGCGGCGGTCTGGGCGAAGTGTGCAACGGGGCCGGTTTCGTGCTGCCCATTCCTCCCGAAGTGACGCCCGCCGCCAACCGGCCGGTGGCGCCGGAGGTGGTGGAACCCTGGATCGAACTCATCGCGCGGCTGGAGGACGACGCCGGGTTCTACGCCGAAGAGTGCGCCCGCGCGCGCCAAGCCGCCGCGATTTACCTTCCCGAACGGCTTGCTCCGCGCTACGTCGAATACTTCAACCGTGTGGCTCCGCGTTAAACAGCCGTCCGCGATAGCGCTAGCCTGTCCGCTTGCCAGCCGTCTCCAGTTCCGCGAGCGCCTCTCCGGTTGACTTCTCCAGGTCGGCGTGGAGGCTGTTACCGTGGGCGTCCATGGTGACGATGGCGGGGAAGTCCTTGGCGCGAAGGTGCCACATGGCCTCGGGGATGCCGAACTCGATCAGGTTCACGCCCAGCACCTCGGGCAGCGTGCGCGCGTAATACTGCGCGGCTCCGCCGATGGCGTTCAAATATATCGCGCCCGATTCCTTCAGCGCTGCCAGCGTCTTGGGTCCCATGCCGCCCTTGCCAATGACGGCGCGCACGCCATAGCGCTTGATGACATCGGCCTGGTAGGGTTCCTCGCGAATGCTGGTGGTGGGGCCGGCGGCTTTCACCTGCCAGCGGCCATCTTCCTGCAACATCACGGGGCCGCAGTGATACAGCACCGCGCCGTGCAAATCGACCGGCGGCGGGTTTTCCATGAGGTAGGCGTGTACGTTGTCGCGCCCGGTGTACATCTCACCGCTGATGAGCACCACGTCGCCGACCTTGAGCGAGCGCACCTGCGCCTCGGTGAGCGGCGCGGTGAGCATCACTTCGCGGCCGGTCAGCGGGAAGCCCTCGCCGCGCGCCATGCGCTCCACGGGGCTGGCGGGGTCGCGGTACAACCACTCGGTGATGGCGCCGGTGGAGGCGTCCAGGCGCACGCCCAAGCGGCGGAACGCCCAACATTCATAGGCCACCGAAACGAAAAAGCTGGCGGGGAGCCGATTGGCAGCCGTGATCTTGCATCCAATGAGAGAGGCTTTTCCGCCGAAGCCCATGGCGCCGACACCAAGGCGGTTGGCCTCCTCGAGGATTTCCGCTTCCAGCTTGGCCAGCGTGGGGTCGGGGTTCACATCGTCGAGGGTGCGGAAGAGCTGGCCCTTGGCGAGCTCGTAGCCGTGCGCGCGGTCGCTGCCGATGCAGACGCCGAGGGCGCCCGGCGCGCAGCCTTGTCCCTGCGCCTGCCACACCGCGTGCAGAATGCACTTGCGCACGCCCTCCAGGTTGCGGTCGGCGCGGCCCAGGCGATCCAGGTTGGCGGGCACCGAGTATTGAATGTTCTTGTTTTCGCAGCCGCCGCCCTTGAGGATCAGCCTGATTTCGATCTCGTCCCGCTCCCACTGCTCGAAGTGCATGACGGGCGTTTCGGGACCGAGATTGTTGCCGCTGTTCTTGCCGGTGATGGAATCCACCGAATTGGGACGCAGCTTGCCGAGGCGCGTGGCTTCCGCCACGGCTTCGCGAATGGCCTGCTTGAGGACGAGCTGGTTGAAGCCCACCGGCGTGTGCACGAGGAAGGTTGGCATGCCGGTGTCCTGGCAAATGGGGCCGGTGTCGTCGTGGGCCATGTCGATGTTGGTGAGAATGATGTTAAGGGCCTGCGAGGACTGCGTCCCCGGCGTTTCGCCCTCCGCGGCGATTCCCATCGCGGCGCGCACGTCCGGCGGCAGGTTGGTGGATGTCTGGACAATCAGTTCCAAAAGGCTGTTGGCTAGGAATTCCATGGTGAGAACTCTATTTTAGGCCAGGGCGCGGGGGCAGAGGGCAGAAGGGTGAGGTGGGGGTGCTTGCGGCCGGCGGTTGGCGGGCGAAATCCGCAGCGGACCCAAAAACCGGGGTGCCTGCCCCACGTATCCGCTATCCGACGATCGCGGCCGTATTGGCGAGCTCGCCGATTTCGGGGACGCGGATTCTCACGATATCGCCGGGCGCGAGCGCGGCTTCCCGCGGCACGATGATTCCGGTACCGGTCAGCAGCACGGTGCCCAGGGGCACGCGGTTGGCGAAGGTGAGCGCCGCGATCAGCGCATCGACGCGCCGATGCAGCGTGGACGTGGAAACGGAGCCCTGGAAAATGACCTGCCCGGCGCGCTCGACGGTGCAGGTGATTTCGAGCGCATACGGATCGGGCAGCGCGTCGGCGGTGAGGATGACGGGCCCGAGCGCGCAGCAACTGTCGTAAACCTTGGATTGCGGAAGGTAGAGCGGATTCTCGCGCTCGATGTCCCAGGCCGAAACGTCGTTGGCGAGCGTGTAGCCGGCGATGCTGCCGCGGTTGCCCAGCACCACGGCCAGTTCCGGCTCGGGCGCGGTGAAGCGCGAATCGGCGCGAATGCCGATGGGCTGACCCGACGGCACGCAAACGCGCGCGGTGCCCTTGAAGAAGATTTCCGGCCGCGGCTCGCGATAGACGTAGGCGTACATGCCTTCGCGCGTGCCATGCTCGGCGTCGCGAAAGCTGGAGCTGGCTTCGTAGGTGCAGCCGCAGGCCCAGACTTCAGGAGGCTGCACGGGCAAAGCCGGCGCGAGTTTCTCGGCGTGGCGGCTGGCCAGCTCGGCAGCCAGAGCGGACAGCGGCCGGTTCTCGGTCCCCGCGCGCTTGATCAGATCCAGCGTGGAATGGCTGGGGATGGGCCGCGCCGAATCGCCTTCCCAAACCGCCGCGATCAACCGGCCTTCGACTTTTACTTGTCCCAAACGCATGATGCTTCTCCGAGGCTCAAGGCCGGTCGCCGGCTGGCTGGCTGGCTGGCTCGAATCAAAACTGCACCTTCGGCGCGGTGCGGGCTCCGGGTTCGGTCTGGAAATACGCGTCGTTACGCGTCATGCCCGAGATTCCGGCCACCAGATTGTTGGGGAAGAGCGCGATGGAGGTATTGTAACGCTGAAGCGCTTCATTGTATTTGCGGCGCTCCACCGCGATGCGGTTTTCGGTCCCGGCGAGCTCGTCCTGCAAGCGCAGGAAATTCTCGTTGGACTTGAGCTGGGGATAATTTTCGGCGATCACCAGCAGCCGTGAGATGGCTGTATCGAGCTGCTGATTGGCCTGAATCTTCTCTCCCGGCGTGCGGCCGCCGGCGAGCCGGGCGCGGGCGTCGGCAACGTCCTTGAACACTTCCGTCTCGTGGGCCGCGAAGGCTTTCACGGTGTTCACCAGGTTGGGAATCAGATCGGCGCGGCGCTGGAGGGCCACATCCACGTCGGACCATTGACTGGTCACCGCTTCGCGCTGGGTCACCAGGTCGTTGCGGATGCCGATGAATTTCGCGCCCACAATCACCACCAGCAGCACCAGCACCAGAATCACAATCAGGGCAATTTTCATGTCTCTCTCCTATTTCTCCAGGCGGTCCACCGCATCGATCACCGTATCGATGGCGCGCAGGTAAGCGGCCAGCACGGCGATCGGGTCCATCTCCTTGGGCTTGATGCGCGCCTCGCGCACATCCAGCAGTTTTTCGAACGGCGCCGGATCGATGCGGAAACGCTCCCTCGCCAGCCGCACCACGTCGCGTTTTTGGGGAGGCACTTCCACGCCATGAAGCAGCAGCGCGTGGCGGAAGAGCACGCAAAAAGTGGACACCGAATCGAGCAGCAGGCGGCGCAGGAGGTTCTGGTCGGCGAGCATTCCGGAAGCCTTCTGGCGCAGCCGCAACAGCCTGGCGCGCAGATCGTGCTCCACCTGCGCGCGGTAGAAGGTGTCCTCCACCATCAGCACCGGAATGACGTCCTTGCCGAACAGCAGCCGGTGATGGCTTTGCATGTCGTGGAACTCGATGGCGAAGCAATCGGCGGAAGTGGCGAGCTCGTGCTCGGTGAGGAGCAAAGGCGCCGGGCTGCCCTGCTCGCGCCACCAGCGGAACGGCTCGGCGGCCGCGGCCAGCTCGCGCGGCGTCAGCTCGGTGAGGACGCACAGAATGTTGAAATCGGAAAAGCCGGCGTGATGATCGCCGGCGGCGGCCGAGCCGTAGAGCACCACCGATACCAGCCGCTCGCTGTAAGCCTTCTTCAGTTTTTCCACCAGTTGATCGAGTCGCTTGTCCATGCCGCACCTACCAGTCGCTGGAGGCGCCGCCGCCTCCGGAATCGCCGCCGCCAAAACCACCGAAGCCGCCGCCGGAATCGGACCCGCCGAATCCACCGCCGCCGCGGCCGCCCCAGGAGCCGCCCATCAAATTACCCAGAATCAAGCCGGTAAGAATACCCCCGCCGCCGGATCCGCCGCCGCGCCGCCCTCCCGCACGCAGCAGCCAGCCGAGCAGGACGATTCCGCCTACGATCAGCGGCCAGGGGATGGAATCGGAGGCACTGGGCCGGTTGCGCCGGGGCAGGCTGGCGGTAATCGTCACGTGCTTGGCTTGTGCGATGGCGTTGCCGATGGTTTCGGCCGCCGCCATCATGGCGTCGCCATAATCGCCCTGGCGCAGCGCCGGGCGCATCTGGCGCAGGATGCTGCCGTCGAGGCCATCGGGCAGAATCGGCTCCAGCCCATAGCCGACTTCGAGCCGGCTGCGGCGGTCGTGGATCGCCAGCAGCATCAGGATGCCTTCGTTCTTGCCCTTCTGGCCCACGCCCCAGGCGCGGAAAATGGTGTTGGCAACGTCCTCGATTGGTTCGTCTTCGAGCGACGGAATCGTGACCAGCGCCATCTGCGCTCCGGTCGATTGCTCGACGGCGGCGCAGTAGGCTTCGAGCGGCGCGCGGCTGGAATCCGGGATGACGCCAGCGAAGTCGCTCACGTAACCTTGCGGCTGGAGCGTCTTCCAATCCACCGCTTGAGAGCCCGCCGCACACGCCACCAGCGCCAGGCCTGCCCGCAACCAGTTCCGCATGTTGAAGATCCAGTGTACTACGCGCCGCGGATGAATTCCGCTGCCGGCGGGTGCTAAAATGAGCTTGCAGTTGGGACGTCGTCTAACGGTAAGACTGCAGACTCTGGATCTGCGTATCGGGGTTCGAATCCCTGCGTCCCAGCCAAACCCCCACAGCCGAAGCGGATACATCATCAGCGCTCGTCGCGCCACCAGGGTCGAGCAACACGATTATGAAGAACACGCCGCAAACTAAGCTCAAGGCGAAGCGGGCCAACGAGCTTCGCGCCGAATACCGTTTCGAATACGCAAAGTCAGAGCCAAACTGGTTCGCCCAGCACACCCGGCCAGGAGCGGTCGCAATACTGCTGGACCCGGACGTGGCGCGGGTATTCAGGAGCGGGGAGCCGGTAAACGCCGTTCTGCGCGCGTTAGTGGCCGCGATGCCAACTCGTCGTGCGTCGACAAACGGCTAATCCGATTTAATCCGATTAGGCCTGGAGCGTGGTGAGATTGTCCGAGAACCTTCTTGCGATCCTGCTACCGGCGATGGCCGTACGCGCTCAGCGGGGTCGTTTCGTTACGATTCGCGGCGCGCCCCTTGCGCCCCGCGCGGGGCACTCGTAGAATCGATAGATTCGCATGAGCCAGCCGCAAACAGTGTTAATCGTGGACGACGATCCGCAGATTCCGCGGCTGGTCGAGAGAATGCTCGGCGGGCGCAAGGTGAATGTGCTGATGGCGCCGCGGCCTTCGGCGGCGCTCGAAATCTGCCAGCGTCAGGCGGTCGATCTGCTCATCTCCGATATCGTCATGCCGGAGATGGATGGAATCAAGCTGGCCGAGCGCGTGCTGAAACTGCATCCGCACGCTCAGATCCTGCTAATCTCGGGAGAAGCAAAGGAAGCGCCGGTTTTGTCGAAGTCGCGCCAGGTCCGTTTCCTGCGCAAGCCGTTTTTCCCGGCGCAACTGATCGACTGCTTGCGGGAACTGCTGCCGGAGGCGTAGAGCGTGCGCGGCGGAATGCCCGTCGTCCCCGCCTCGAAGCCGCGGGGATCAACGGCAAATCACCGGCGGCAAGACCGCCGGCGTTACCAGGGCCTGCTATGATGAACTCTCTTTCGACGCTTGAGGCAAGTGCCGCCCGATTCGCTTGAAAATATCTACCGCCGACGCCGTTCGACGCGCTGGCAGGACCGGCTGCGCCGGCTGCTGGCTCCGCCGGCGCCGCTGGCGATGAACCCGGCCGAGCCCAAGGACTTTCCGCTGGGGCGCTGGAACCTCTACCTGGGCGGAGCCGGGAGCCGGCCAGCCGGCTACGTCAACCTGGATCTGTTTGCGGTGCCGGGAGTGGATGTGGCCGCCGACGCCGAACGCCTGCCGTTTCGCGGCGACCTGTTTCAACGCGTGGAATGCGATGCGGTGCTGGAGCACGTCCGCCATCCCGAACAGGTGATGGGGGAAATCGAACGCGTGCTGGCTCCCGGAGGCTACCTGCACGTGGTGACGCCGTTCTGCCATCCCTTCCACGAGTACCCGAAGGATTACCGGCGCTACACGCTGGACGGATTGAAGGAGTTGGCCAGCGGTTTCGAGCCGGTTGCCGAGGGCTGGCGGACCGGCCCCACCGCGACGCTGCTGGTCTTCACGATCGAATACGCAAAGCTGCTGCTGCCGTGGCGCGCGTGGCGCGGACTGGTTCATGGCGTCCTCGGCTGGCTGTTGTTTCCGCTACGCTACCTGGATCTGTTTTTGCTGCGGACTCCGCGCGCCGCGCGCATCGGCAACCATTGCTACCTCTGGCTGCGCAAGCGCGAGTAGGCGGCTGAAGCAGGACGGACCGTCGCCTTCGGCGGTCTGTCGCGCCTCGCCGAAGCGCGGCGCCCTGGCAGGGTCGAAAAACCGCCTCGAAGCTGCGGGGAGCAACGGCAAATCACCGGCGGCAAGACCGCCGGCGTTACCGAGTTTTCACGGAATTTCGCGGGTCGGCGGCCATCCCAACAGACGACAGGACAGACGACAAAAACCGATCGTCTGTCCTACCTCGGATTTCAGACGGCGGGGTTGCCGTCGCTGGTGTTCCAGTGAGCCAGGCCGGCGGCGAGCGCCAGTTGCGTCAGCCCAGCCACGTTGTTGACGCCGAGTTTCTTCATCATGGTTTTGCGGTAGCTGCGGACGGTCTGCAGGCCGAGGTCGAGCAAGACCGCGATGTCCTTGCTGGTTTTGCCCTCCGCCACCAGGCGCAGCACCTGCAACTCGCGCGGCGAGAGGGATTCGAGCGGGCTGCGGTCATGGGTGTCCAGATCGCCGCGCTGAATACGGGCCAGCAAGCGGTCGGAAACCTGCGAGCTCAGGTAGGAACCGCCGCGAGCCACCGTACGCAGCGCGTCGAGCAGTTCGGTGGAAGACGCCTTCTTAAGGACGAAAGCGCGCGCGCCGCTGCGGATGGCGCTGACGACGGAGTTCTCGTCGTCGTACATGGAGAGGATGATGACTTTCACGGTGGGGCAGTGGCGCAGCAACTCGGTGGTGGCTTCGATGCCATTCATACCGGGCAGGCCAATATCCATCAAGGCAATGTGCGGTTGGGTCTTCTTGCAAAGATTCACCGCGTCGGCGCCGCTTTCGGCCTCGCCCACCACGCGGAACTCGCTACCCCGCTCGAGAATGCCCTTGATGCCATCGCGCACCAGCTTGTGGTCATCGACGAGAACAATATCTAACATGGCTGTTCCCCTCCGGGGGCTGGCACGGCCGCCCGCACGATGGTTCCGGACTGGCGGCTGCTGGTAATCGACAGACGCAGGCCGGCCTCGGCGGCATGGTGCTCCATGCTCAGCAGGCCCAACCCTCTTCCCATCTCCTGCAGGTCCGCCGGATCGAAACCTCGCCCGTTGTCGCGAATTTCCATCGAGGCACCACGATCGGCGGACTGTACCGCGACTTCGATCAAAGAGCAACCGGAATGGTGCGCGGCGTTTTCCACTGCTTCTTCGGCGATCCCGTACAGCGCCAGGGCGACCTTCGTCTGGAAGCTCATGGAGGCGTCCACGTTGATACGCACGGCGCCTTGGAAATGCTCCCGTTTGCGGGCGGCCAGCCGGTCGAGCGCCGAACGCAGGCCGACACGCTCCACCGCGGACGGGTTGAGCTCATAGCTGAAGTTGCGGACCTGCTCCATGACGGATTCGAGCAGCGTCTGTATCTCCGCCAAGTGCCCGCTCACAGCGCTTGGGCTGCCATCGAGGTCCATGCGGACCAGGTCGAGCTGGAGTCCCAAGGCGGCCAGATTCTGTCCCACCACGTTGTGCAGAAACCGGGCGATCCTGTTGCGCTGAGAGTCTTGCGCATTGAGCGCGCGCGACACGGTTTGGCGCAGCTCGTGATCGGCCTTGACGAACTCGGTAATCTCGCGCACCATGCAGCCGGCGTGAGAGGCGCCGGCTCTCAGGCGGAGCGGAAATACCGCTATGCACCAAACCCGGTCGTCGCGCCGTTCGCGCAGCGTCAGGGACTCGCCGGATAATGCGCGGCTGAATCGTTCCTGCCAAACTGGCAAGGCGTCGGGCTCCAGTACACTGGCCGCGGGCCGGCCGGCCACTTCGCCAGCGGGCTTGCCGAGTATCGGCGTCGAGTCGCCATAGATCTGCTCGAACACACCTTCCCGATTCACGATCCATTGGCACGCCGGGCCCTGATCGAGAAGGAGCTCGGCTGGCGGACGGTCGTGTTCGGGCATCGGAATTCGCATTACATTCTACCACCGGGCTGGCGGGAGGCCTCCCTGAGCGGAATTGCTCATGAGCGGTATTGCTCACTGGCGCGGGATCGAGCAGCCGGTCAGCCCAGCAGGCGCGCGGCGGGTTTGGCGAAGTAGGTGAGAATGATGCCGGCGCCGGCGCGGGCGATGGAGGTGAGCGATTCCATCATGGCGCGATCGTGGTCCAGCCAGCCGTTGCGCGCCGCGGCTACGATCATGGAATATTCTCCACTCACCTGATAAGCCGCGATCGGCGCATCGAAGCGCTGGCGGGCCATGGCGATCAGGTCGAGATACGGCAGGGCCGGCTTCACCATAACGATGTCGGCGCCCTCTTCGAGATCGAGCGCGATCTCGCGCATGGCCTCGCGGCCATTGGCCGGGTCCATCTGATAGCTGCGCCGGTCGCCGAACTGCGGCGCCGAATCGGCGGCCTCGCGAAAAGGGCCGTAAAAAACCGAAGCGAACTTGGCGGCGTAGGCAAGGATGGGAGTCTTTTCGAAGCCGGCGCCGTCGAGCGCGCGGCGGATGGCGGCCACGCGCCCATCCATCATGTCGGAGGGAGCCACCATATCGGCGCCGGCGCGGGCGTGCGAAACGGCGGACTTGGCCAGCCAATCGAGGGTAGCATCGTTATCGACATCGCCATCCTTGATGTAACCGCAGTGGCCGTGGCTGGTGTACTCGCAGTTGCAGACGTCGGTAACCACCAGCAGGCGCGGGACCTCGCGGCGGATGGCGCGGATGGCGCGCTGCACTATCCCAGCGTCGTCATAGGCGCCGGAGGCCAGCTCGTCCTTGGCTTCCGGCAGGCCGAACAGGATGACGCCTCCAATGCCGAGGGACTGGACCTCGGCGCATTCCTTCACCAGCTCGTCGATCGAGAGCTGGTAGTTGCCCGGCATGGCGCCGATTTCGCGGCGAACGCCTTCGCCCGGGCAAACGAACAAAGGAAGGATGAATTGGCCTGGATGAAGATGTGTTTCGCGGACCAGAGCGCGCAGCGATTCGGTGGCGCGCAGACGCCGGAGGCGGTGAATCGGGAACGGCATATCAACCAGGATTGTACCGCGACGGGCGGCTGGGTCCTGGAATCACCGGGGCGAAGAAAGGTCGAGACGAATCTCGACGCGGCAGGCATGACTGCCTGCGCCACGGGCCACACTTTCATCGCGGTGTGATCAGGCCGCCGAGCTTATCCTGTTCGCTGGCGGTGGTCCGCGGGAAGCGGGGCGACCAGGCTTCGGGGTACTTAAGGCCGGAGCCGGTGTTATAAAGGACGATTCGGTCGGCCGGCTTCAGGAATCCACTCACGAGCAGTTTGCGCAGAGCGGCCACGCAGGCGGCGCCTTCGGGCGCGGCGAAAATGCCCTCGGTCGAAGCCAGCTCGGCTCCGGCATCGAGCATCTCTTCGTCGCTCACCGCGATCGCGGTGCCGCCCGAAGAGCGCACGGCGTCGAGCACCAGAAAATCGCCCAGCGGTTTGGGTACGCGCAAGCCGGCGGCCAGCGTGTGGGCGTCATCGAAGAAGCGGCTGCGCGGTTCGTTTTCCTCTAGTGCGCGGACGATCGGCGCGCAACCCTCCGCCTGCACCGCGATCATCTTCGGCCGCCGGCTGCCGATCCAGCCCAGCTTCTCCATTTCGTCGAACGCCTTCCACATGCCGATCATTCCCACCCCGCCGCCGGTGGGATAGAAGATGGCATCGGGCAGTTCCCAATCCATCTGCTCGGCCACTTCGTAGCCCATCGTCTTCTTGCCTTCGATGCGATACGGCTCCTTGAGCGTGCTCAAGTCGAACCAGCCTTCCTGGGGGCCGCGCTCGGCCACCACGCGGGCGCAATCGCCGATCAGGCCATCCACCAGGGCGACGTTGGCGCCGTATGCTTTGCATTCCAGGTAATTCGCCTGCGGAACGTCATTCGGCATGAAGATGTATGATTCGATGCCGGCCGCCGCCGCGTAAGCCGCCAGAGCGCCGGCCGCATTGCCCGCCGAGGGAATCGCTACTTTGCGGATGCCCAGTTCCACGCACATCGAGATGGCGCAGGCCAGACCGCGCGCTTTGAAAGAGGCGGTGGGATTCAGCCCCTCGTCCTTGACCCAGAGCGCTTCGGCGCCCAGCCGCGCGCCCAGCCGCGTGGTGCGCAGGAGAGGCGTCCAGCCCTCGCCTAAGCTGACGATCGAAGTTTCCGAAGGCGGCAGCACCGGAGCGTATCGCCACATGCTGGGAGGTCCGCCGTCTACTTCCCGCCGCGGCCAGCGATGCCGGATGATATCGAGATCGTAGCGTACCAGCAGGGGACCGCCGCAGGAACAGAGGTTCGCCGGCGCGCCCGCATCCAGCCCGGAGCCGCACTGGCTGCATTCCAAATGGGTTGCTCTCGCCATGAACCATCAAGTCTAGCATTCGGCGAAACCGGGACCGCTGCCGCGCGCGTCCCCATAATAATCATGCGCGTCCCCCGCGAACTCTAGCCCTGCCAGTACGGAACCGCCGGTGTGGGCGTTCCTTTTCCAGCATCTCCTCTGATATAAAAGAGTAGTTTCGAACTCCGATGTTGCACTCTTGCGGACATACACATCTCCACCGCCATTACCGGGATCATGACGCGCCAGGCGCGGGCGGCGCCGGCCGTGAGATGAAGAGCGCGCCGGCCAAGCCTTCCCACAACGAGATCGCGGCGCTGGCTTATTCCTATTGGGAAGCCCGTGGCAGGCAAGGTGGTTCGCAGTGCGAGGATTGGTTCCGCGCGGAACGCGAGCTGCGCTGGCAGAAATGAACGATTTCGCGGACGAATGCACCCGCAGCGCAGTCCACTGCACCATAGTCAGGCGCGCAAAGCTCCGTGCCGACTTAGCGTAAGGCCGCTGCGCCGAGCTGGCGGCGCATCCGCCGCAGTTTCCACGAATACAGGCATTCGAGGGCGCCGAGGAGCATCAGCGAGAACAAAATGTTTTGCAGTGGTGCCATGGGAGCATTTTCCCCAATCACTTCTTTGTATAACAGAGATGGGCCTAAAAGCCTAGATCTATCAGTACCTACATCGGTACCACATAACCACTGACCGGTGAATCCCCGAGATAGGGTAATACTAACTTTTCCGATGTTGGCATGGCCTGCACATCTGCCCGGACTGATGTCATACAATTGAAACCGGGATGTCGGCGCGCAAGGGACGCAAACTCGCGATTTTGGAGCCAGTAGTTTTGTTCGGCCTGATACTGGCCTACATTTGGAGTCTGCGTTACCATTACCCGGCGGCGTGGGCACCGATTCTGGCGCTGCCGCTGGCCTCCCATTGGTGGCGAGGAGAAGGCGCGTCGGCGCTCGGTTTCCGGGTGCAGAACCTGAGTGAGTGCCTGCGCCGCTTCGCTCCAGCGCTCGGGTTCCTGGCGCTGACGCTGCTCGAATCCGGGCTGTTGTTGGACACCGTCCGCCGCATCGCGCTGGATCGTGCCGCGCTGACTTGGGCAATCTACCTGCCGTGGGGCCTCTTCCAGCAGTACCTGCTGAACGGCTATTGCCTGACGCGCCTGCAAATTGTGCTGCCCGGCCGGGGCGCGGCGCTAGCCGCCGCGGCGCTATTTTCCGCCGTGCATGCGCCGAACTGGTTCCTGATGCTGGTGACGCTGGCGGCAGGTTACGCTGCCGCGCGCCTGTACAGCCGCTACCGCAACCTCTACTTCCTCGGCTTGGCCCACGCCACGCTCGGCGTGATGCTGTTTCTGGTGGTGCCGGATTCCATCAGCCATCACCTGGTGATCGGGCCCGGGTGGTACGGGCACTAGGAGTTGGTAGGACGGACGATCGGTTTTTGTCGTCTGTCAGTGTTCGTGCTTGAGCGCGGCATGACAGACCACGGAAGGCGATGGTCTGTCCTACCTGGCTCCAATGTACGCCGCGCCCCTTCGTCCCACCCCGGCACACGCTATCCCACAAGCGGACACTCCGGGCTGCGGCCTAACCAGGAAGCGCCTTTGAACGTCATATGTTAGCCTATGCGCGGAGTGGCAGAAGCCGTGCCTTTTCCACTCCGGAACGGTAATGGATATACAACGCAAGAACGTGGGCAGGAACAAAGCCATCCGTTGGACCGTCATCGGAGTCGTGACTGCGGGAGTGGTGGCCGGCCTCTTCTTCTGGGTCAAGGGCCTGAAGCCCGCCGCGCCGCCGGCGGAGATGTCGGCCTTGTGGCCAGACACGGTGAAGCGCGGCCCCATGGTGCGGGAAGTGCGCGGTCTGGGGACGCTGGTTCCGGAAGACACGATGCTGATCACGGCCAACACGGACGCCCGCATCGAGCGCATTCTGATCAAGCCCGGCACGCCCGTTAAGGCCGATTCGCTGGTGATGGTAATGACCAGCCCGGAACTGCAGACGGCGCTGCTCGACGCGCAATACCAGCTCAAAGCGGCGCAGGCCGATTACGAAAACCTCAAGGTCACGCTGGAAAAGGCGCTGCTCGACATGCAGTCGCAGGCGGCCCAGACCAAGGGCGACATGGAAAACGCCAAGCTGCAGGCCGACCGCGACCAGACGCTGGCCAAGGACGGCCTAGTTTCCGAGATCGACGCCAAGATCTCCGCCACCAAAGCCCAGCAGCTTGCCGAACAATACCAGCTTCAACAAAAGCGACTGGAGATCAACTCCCAGGCGGACGAGGCGCAACTCGCCGCCGCCAAGGTGAAAGTGGACCAGTTGCAGGGCGAGTACGATTTGAAAAAGAGCCAGGTGAACCAGTTGAACGTGCGCGCAGGCTTTGACGGCATGCTGGAAGCCCTGCCGGCGCCGCTCACCCAGGTCGAGGAAGGCCAGAAGGTGCTGGCCGGCACGCCGTTGGGCAAAGTGGCACAGCCCTCGCATCTGAAGGCGGAATTGAAGATCGCCGAAACGCAGGTCAAGGACATTGCCATCGGCCAGCCGGCGGTGATCGATACGCGCCTGGCTGGGGGCGGTTCCAACGGCCTGATCGAGGGCCGTGTGTCGCGCATCGATCCTTCCATTTTGAATGGCACGGTGACCGTGGACGTAGCGCTCAAGGGCCAGTTGCCGCAGGGCGCGCGGCCGGACTTGAGCGTGGACGGCACGATTCAACTCGAGAAGTTGGACGATGTGGTGTTCGTGGGGCGGCCGGTATTTGGTCAGGAAAACAGCTCCGTGCAATTATTCAAGATCGAGCCGGACGGCAAGTACGCCGATAAGGTGAAAGTGGCTTTCGGCCGCAGCTCGGTCAACACCATCGAAATCAAGAGCGGGCTGACCGTCGGCGACCGGGTGATACTCTCCGACATGTCGAACTTCGATCAATACGACAGGATTAAACTGAACTAGTTGTTCGCCAAAATCGTCTTCGAGGTAGGGCAAATATGGAAAACGGCTCGGAAGCGCTGATTCGCCTGGAACAGGTGAGCAAGGTTTTCATCACCGATGAAGTGGAGACACACGCCCTCGCCGGCATCCATTTCGAAGTGAAGAAAGGAGAGTACCTGTCGATCGCCGGCCCGTCCGGTTGCGGCAAGTCCACGCTGCTGGCGATTCTGGGGCTGCTCGACACGCCCAGCGACGGCACCTATTACCTGAACGGCAAGCCGGTGACCGGGCTGAAGCTGAGCGAGCGGGCGCGCATCCGCAACCGCGAGATCGGCTTCATCTTTCAGGCTTTCAACCTGATCGGCGATCTGACGGTTTACGAGAACGTGGAGCTGCCGCTGACTTACCGCGGCATGCCCGGCTCGGAGCGCAAGCGCCGCGTGCAAGAGGCGCTCGAGCGCGTCGGCATGTCGCACCGCATGAAGCATTACCCGTCGCAGCTCTCGGGCGGCCAACAGCAGCGCGTCGCGGTGGCCCGCGCGCTAGGTGGCGACCCTCTGATTTTGCTCGCCGACGAGCCTACCGGCAACCTGGATTCGGCCAACGGCGAAGCGGTGATGAGCCTGCTCAAGGAGCTGCATTCGGCGGGCGCCACGGTCTGCATGGTGACGCACGACCCGCGCTACGCCGAATTCGCCGACCGCACCATCCGCCTGTTCGACGGCCGCATCGTGGAAGAACAGGTGGAATCGGCGGGCAAGCACTAAGGCGCGCCCGCATGCGCCGCCTCTGTGCGGTCTGTTAACCTCACTTCATGCACCCGCTGGTGGGGGATTTGCGGCGCGGGGTGCGCCTATGGTTGAAGTCGCGCGGCCTGGCCGCCCTGGCGCTGGTGGCTCTGGCGCTCGGGATTGGCGCTACAACCGCCATTTTCAGCGTGGTGAATGCGGTGTTGCTCCAGCCGCTGCCGTTTCACGATGCCGGCCGGTTGCTGGCGATCTTTGAGAAGAACATTCCCCAACAGAAGAGCGATTTGTACGTGGCGGGCATCAACATTTACGAATGGCGCCGGCGCAGCCTGACTGTGTCGGGCGTCGCAGCCATCTTCGACGGAAAGATGGTTCTGACCGGCGGCGGCATGGAAGGCGAAGAGTTGAAGTCCGAGCGCGTATCGGCCAACCTGTTCCCGCTATTGGGCGTGCAGCCGGTGCTGGGCCGCGGCTTCCTGGCCTCCGAAGACGTTCCGGGACCAGCCAGCGTGGCCGTGCTGAGCTACGAGTTATGGCAGCGCCGGTTCGGTGCCGATCCCTCGCTCCCCGGCAAGTCGATCCGCCTGCGCGGGTCGGACTATACGGTAGTGGGCGTGCTGCCGCCCGGTTTTTCCGTGATCGAACCAGGCGTGGACGTGTGGACGACGCTTAACTTCGATATCAACGACCCGCGCGTTGCGTCCGGCCGCAGCCTCACCGCAATCGCGCGCCTGCGGCGGGGCGTGACCTTCGAGCAGGCGGTGAGCGAGTTCGATAGCATGGGCGCCAGCCTGGAGGCCGCCTATCCGGCGATCGACAGCGGATACCGCGCCATGGTCCGGCCGCTGGCCGAGCACATCGTGGGTAAGACGCGCCAGGCCTTGCTGGTGCTGCTGGCGGCGGTGGGACTGCTGCTCGGGATCGCGTGCGCCAACGTGGCCAACCTGCTGCTGGCGCGCGGCGCCACACGCCGCAAGGAGATAGCCGTCCGCGCCGCGCTGGGGGCCAGCCGCCTTCGCATCACCGTGCAGTTGCTGGCCGAAAGTGTGCTGCTGGCGCTGGCCGGCGGAGCGCTGGGGGCAGTCCTGGCCGCCGCCGCCGTCACCCTGGTGGCGCGGCTGGGGCCGGCCAACCTGCCGCGCCTGGCGCAGATCCACGCCGATTGGCGGCTGCTGCTGTTTGCGGTGGTCATCTCCGTCCTCACCGGCCTCCTGTTCGGCATGGCGCCTGCCCTGCAGATTTCCTCAGGCAACTTGAACGCGGCGCTGGTCGAAAGCGGACGCGGCGGCACGGTGGGCCGCTCCGGCCGCACGCTGCGCAGCGGTTTAGTGGTGCTCGAAATCGCGCTGGCGCTGGTGGTGTTGATTGGCGCCACCCTGCTGGCGCGCAGCTTCAACCGGCTGCGCTCGGTCAACCCGGGCTTCGATACCTCCAACCTGCTCACCTGCCGGCTGCCGTTTTCCGGCGGCAGAAACGCCGCTCCGCCGCGCCGCGTGGCCTTCCTGCACGACGTCATGCCGCGGCTGGCCGCGCTTCCCGGCGTGCGCAGCGTGGGCGCTTGCAATGGACTCCCGCTGACCGGCCTCGACGCGGGCGTCATGTTCGCCATCGCCGATCGTCCCGCGCCGCCCCCCGACCAGCGGCCCATGGCGCTGACTCGCTCGGTCACCACGGACTATTTCCGTGTAATGGGCATCCCGCTGCTGGCCGGGCGGGAGTTCACGGATGCCGACACCAGCCAGTCGCCCGCGGTGGCTGTCATCGACCAGGCGCTGGCGCGGCGTTTCTTCCCCGGCGCCAGTCCGCTGGGCGGCCGGTTGGCACTGGATTGGTCGCCTCCCGTGGTCGCTCAAGTGGTGGGCGTGGTGGGCAGCGTGAAACCGGAGACCGTGCAGGGCGAGGACTGGGCCACCATCTACAGCCCATACGACCAGCGGCCCACCCCGGCCACCAATATCGTAATCAGGACCGCCGGCGAGCCGCTGGCGGTGGCGGCAAGCGTCCGCGGCGAGGTGCGCCGCCTGGACCCCGAACAGCCGGTGGGGGAAGTGAGAACCGGCGGCGATCTGGCTGCCAACGCGGTGGGCGGCGCGCGCTTCAACACGCTGCTGCTGGGCCTCTTCGGGGCGATTTCATTCGTGCTGGCGGCGGTGGGCATCTACGGCGTGGTTTCGTACGACGTCGGCGAACGTGTGCAGGAACTGGGAATCCGGATGGCGTTGGGCGCGCAAAAAGGCGACGTGCTCAGCCTGATCCTGGGCCACGCCGTGCGCCTGGCCGCCCTGGGCATCGGCCTGGGGCTGGCCGGAGCTTTGGTGCTGACGCGCTTGATGACCTCCATGCTGTTTGGCGTTCACCCGCGCGATTTCGGCACTTATGCGGCGGCCGCGGTGGGCCTGGCGGTGGTGGCGCTGGCCGCCAGCTATCTGCCGGCGCGGCGTGCGATGGGCCTGGATCCAATTAAGGCGCTGCGCCACGAATAGGACATCATGATTACTCTTCGCAACGTGGAAAAGTTTTACGAAGGCGGATACGGACGCACCTACGTCCTCCGCCGCATCAATATGGAGATCAAAGAGGGCGAGTTCGTCACCATCATGGGGCCCTCCGGCGCCGGCAAGTCGACGCTGCTCAGCATCCTCGGCATGCTCGACGCGGCGTGGACCGGCGAGTTCGAATTCGTCAACCACCAGGTCCACCGCATGAAGCCCAAAGACCGCGTGGAGCTCAACAAGAAGTACATCGGCTTCGTCTTTCAGAGCTATCACCTGATCGACAACCTGACCGTGTACGAGAACCTGGACATTCCGCTCTCGTACCGTAACGTGAAAAGCTCCGAGCGGGCGGCCATTGTCTGCGATTCGCTGGACCGCTTTCACATCGTGGGCAAGCGCGACCTGTACCCGAGCCAGCTCTCCGGCGGCCAGCAGCAACTGGTGGCCGTGGCGCGCGCCGTGATCGCCAGCCCCAAACTGATTTTGGCCGACGAGCCCACCGGCAACCTCCACTCGAGCCAAGGCAAGGAAATCATGGAGCTGTTCAAGAAGCTGAACGAGGAAGGGACCACCATAGTGCAGGTGACGCACTCGCATGACAACGCCGCCTACGGCCACCGCGTGGTAAATCTGGCCGATGGTTGGATCGTGTAATTCCCGCGGCGCGATGCTGTCCCAAATTCCATGGAACGTATTACGGGACTAGGCCGCACCGTGAGCGTTGGTATTATGGAGAATATGAGTTTCTTGTATAAATTGCTGATAATCGCGCCAGCCGCTTGTCTGCTGGCGCAGACCCCGCCGGCCCCGGCCCCCACGCCGGCTCCAGCCGCGCCTCCGGCAGCCGCGCCGGCAGCCCCGAAGCTTGCTACGCCGGTTCCTCCCGGATTGCTCATGCCCCCACCCGCGCCGCCGAAGCCGGTGGTGGTGCCTCCCGACCGCGTGGTCCTCAAGGCGGGCTCGGTGACGCTCACGGCGGCGCAGTTCGACGATATTATTAAGGGGCTTCCCGAGAGGTTCCAGGCGATGTACCGCGGCCCCGGCCGCAAGCAGTTTGCCGATACCCTGGTCCAGTTGTACATCCTGTCCGACGAAGGCAGGCGGCGCAAGCTGGATGAAACCCACGCCTATAAGGTCCAGTCCACGCTCAACGACGACAACGTGCTGGCCAGCATGATCAGAGATCAGGTCGTCGCCGAAATCAAGGTCGACGAAGCCGACGCGCGAAAATACTACGACGACCACAAGGACAGCTACGAACAAGTTACCGCGCGCCACATCCTGATCCGCGCCAAAGGCTCGCCCCGGCCGGTCAAGGCGGGAGCCAAGGAGTTGAGCGACGAAGAAGCTCTAGCCAAAGCCAACGATTTGCACAAACGCATCCTGGCCGGCGAGGACTTTGCCACTCTCGCCAAGGCGGAGTCGGACGACACCGGGAGCGCCGACAATGGCGGATTGCTTCCTGCTTTTTCACGCGGGCAGAACGTTCCGTCATTCGACAAGGAGGCTTTCAAGCTCAAGCCCGGTGAGGTGAGCGAGCCCGTGAAGAGTCAGTTCGGATACCACATCATCAAGGTCGAAGCGCATACCACGAAGACCTTCGAGGAAGTTCGCCCGCAAATCGAGAAGCTGCCGGTGCTGGTTCAGGCGAAAGTGAAGAAGACCTTGGAAGACATGACCAAGGGCGCGTTCTACGATCCGGAGTTCTTCGGTCCGCCGGTCGCGCCGCCACAACCTAACTTCAGGCCGGCTGCTCCGCCTGCAACCCCGCCGGCCACACCGCCGGCTGCGCCAGCCACCACGCCAGCTCCGCCGGCCGCTCCGCCGGCTCCGGTCAAGCCGTAACGGTGCGGACGCGGAGACTGGAGATCTCCTGCCCGCTGTGCGGTTCGGCGGAAGTGTCCTACACGTGTACGCCGAACTGCTGCTTCAATCACGTGTGCGCCGGCTGTGGAACCACGTTTGAACCGGTAACGCGGGCGACGGGACGCACGGTGGGCGGCATTGTGCCGCCCGACCCGCTCCCCGAGCCCGCCGACCCAACCGTGGCGTGCGCGCGCTGCGACTCCACTGAAGTTTATCTGACCGCCGAAAACGCCACCGTGTGCGCCCAGTGCGGAGCCGTGCTCGAAGTGGAGCTGACGGAAATCCATCCAGGGTAGGACAGACGATCGGTTTCTGTCGTCTGTCAAGGTCTCGTGTTGTCGAGAACTCTGACAGACCACGAAAAACGATGGTCTGTCCTACTTCCTACTTCTTGATCGCTTCGATCAGCGCGGGCACTACCTGGAACAGATCGCCCACTATCCCGTAGTCGGCGACCTCGAAAATCGGGGCATCGGGATCTTTGTTGATGGCGACCACGGTGCGCGCGCCCTTCATACCCACCAGGTGCTGGATGGCTCCGGAGATGCCGATGGCCATGTACATCTTCGGGGCAACGGTCTGGCCGGAGCTACCCACCTGGCGTTCCATGGGAAGCCAGCCCGCGTCGCAGATGGGCCGCGAGGCGGCCAGCTCGGCTCCCAGCGCCGCGGCGAGCCTTTCGATCAGGGGAATGTTATCGGCTTCCTTGATACCGCGGCCGAACGAGACAATCAGCTCCGCCGCGCCCAGGTCCACCGTGTGCTGCGATTCGCGGACGGGCGCGAGCGGCCGCGTGCGAATATCGGACGGCGAGAGACTGGGCGTGACGACCTCGACCGTGGCGTGGCCGTCCAGAACCCGGTCGGCGCGGTAAGCGCCGGCCTGCAAGGACGCGAAGTGCGGCCCATCGCCGGAGAATCGCACATCGGCATTCACTTTGCCTTGGAAAAGCTGCCGCACCAGCGTCAGCTCGCCGTTCTCGACGCGATGCGAAACCACGTCGGTCACGGCCGCGCGGTCGAGCCTGGTGGCCAGCTTGGGAAGAAAATCGCGAACCTGGTACGTGTGCGGGAACAGCACGATCGCGGGTTTGAAAAGATCGATGTGCTGCGCCAGCGCTAGCGTGTAGCCATCCGGCGTGTATTCCTTCAGCAGCTCGTGCTCGAATGCGTAGACGGTTTCGAGCTGCTTGGCCGCCAGCTCATTCCCCAGCGCGCCGATGTTGTGCCCCAACACGGCGGCCGAGACGGTGGCGTCCAGTTCCCGCGCGATTTGCTGCGCGGCCGCCAGCGTCTCGAAGGACATGCGATGGCACTCGCCGTCGCGCTGCTCCAATACCGCCAGAACGCTCATATTACCCGCGCCTCGAATCTCAGCTTCTCCACCAGTTGTGCGGCGGCCTGCTGGGGATCGCCCTCGAACAATTGCGTCCGCTTGGTTCGTTCAGGCAGGTAAATGCGTTGGAGAACGATGCTGGGCGCGGCCGGCGCAACGCCCAGACTGGCGGCCGTGACGCGGCGGACTTGCTTGGACTTGGCCTTCTTGATGCCCATCAAGGTGGCGTAGCGCAGTTTGCCGATGCCGGACTGGACAGCGAGCAGGGCCGGCAAAGGCATCTCGATGTACTGGGACCAACCTTCTTCGAGCTCGCGTTTGACGCGAATGGCGCCCTCACTCGCCTCCACTTCCATGATGATGGTCGAGTGCGGCACGCCAAGCAGCTCGGCCAGAATGACGCCAGTCTGGCCCAGCCCGAGGTCCTCGGATTGCAGGCCGGTGAGCACCAGGTCCGGCGATTCGCTCTTCACCGCGGCGGCGAGCAGCCGGGCGCGGGCGAGCGGATCGAGCGCGGCCGTGTCCTCTTCGATATGGATGGCGCGGTCGGCGCCCTTGGCCAGCGCTTCGCGGATGGCTTGCCCGGCGCGCTCCGGACCCGCGCACAGGGCGATCACCTCGCCGCCGTGCTTCTCCTTGAGCCGCAGCCCGGCTTCCAGCGCGTAGGCGTCCGGCTCGTTGATTTCGAAAGCCAGATCGGCTTCCTCGATCCACTGGAGGGAAGCGGCGATGCGCAATTGCGAGTCGCGCGCCGGAACCTGTTTGATGGCGACGATGATTTTCATAGATCATGGCCACGAATGAACACGGATGAACACAAATATAAAAACAAAAAGCCTTATCGGTGTTTGTCTGAGTTCATCCGTGGCTCGCGGCTTCCCTATTCAGAATAGCGCTTGAAGATGAGGCAGCCGTTGGTGCCGCCGAAACCGAAGCTGTTGGAAAGCGCGTAATCGATCTTCATGGGCCGGGCGTGGTTGGGGACGTAATCCAAGTCGCAATCGGCATCGGGAGTTTCGTAGTTGATGGTGGGCGGCGCCACCTGATCGCGCAGCGCCATCACGCTGATGCCGGCCTCGATGCCGCCGGAGCCTCCCAGCAAGTGTCCGGTCATCGACTTGGTGGAGCTGACGGCCAGTTTGTAAGCGTGGCCGCCGAAGGCGCGCTTGATGGCCGCGGTCTCGGCGCGGTCGCCGACCTCGGTGGAAGTGCCGTGGGCGTTGATGTAATCCACCTCTTCTGGGGCGATGCCGGCGTCGCGCAGAGCATTGCGCATCACCCGGTAGGCGCCTTCGCCATCGGGCGACGGCGCGGTGACATGGAACGCATCGGCGCTCATGCCGTAGCCGACGAGCTCCGCCAGAATGCGCGCGCTCCGCCGGCGGGCGAATTCCAATTCCTCGAGTATCAGGATGCCGGCGCCTTCACCGACCACGAAGCCGTCCCGGTCGTGGTCCCAGGGGCGCGAGGCGCGTTCCGGCGCGTCATTGCGCGTGGACAGCGCGCGCATGGCGGCGAAACCGCCGATCGACATCGGCGTGACCGCGCCCTCCGTGCCGCCGCAGATCATGGCGTCGGCGTCGCCGCGCTGGATCATGCGGAAAGAATCGCCAATCGAATGGGCGCTCGTGGTGCACGCGGTAGCGGTGGCGGAATTGGGTCCCTTGGCGCCGGAGCGAATCGAGACATGGCCCGAGGCCAGGTTCACGATGGTGGCGGGAATGAAAAAAGGGGAAATGCGGCGCGGGCCGTGTTCCAAAAGGACCTGGTGCTCACGCTCGATCACTTCGAATCCGCCGATGCCGCTGCCGATATAGACGCCCACCATTTCTTCGGTCTCCGGCGTCACCTTCAGGCCGGAATTCGCGAGCGCGCAGTCCGAGGCCGCGATGGCGAACTGGATAAAGCGCCCCATCTTCTTGATTTCTTTTTTCTCGATGTACCGCGCCGGATCGAACCCTTTGACTTCTCCGGCGATGCGGCAGGAAAAGGCCGAGGCATCGAACTGCGTGATGGGGCCAATGCCGCTCTTGCCGGCGCGAATGGCGGCCCAGGAGTCCTCGGTCCCGATGGCTAGGGGCGTCACCAATCCCACGCCGGTCACTACCACTCTTCTCGTCAAGTCTGGTCTCCGTGAGAAAAGCGGCTACTTTTTGGCGGTCTTGTTTTCGATGTAGTCGACAGCATCCTTGACGGTCTGGATCTTTTCGGCATCCTCGTCGGGGATCTCCAGCTCGAAGGCCTCTTCAAAGGCCATCACGAGTTCGACGATATCGAGCGAGTCCGCGCCCAAATCGTCGACGAACGACGCGCTGCTGTCGACCTGGCTCTCGTCGACGCCCAACTGCTCGACGATGATTTGCTTTACCTTCTGCTCTACTAATGCCATGCACTCCTCCTGGGATATGTGAACGCGTTGATTTTAGCTGCCTTTGCGGAGATTTCGCAAGTGATGGGCCTTATGAAACGGCCCAGCCCCATGCTGCGTGCCCATGGGTGAATCCGGAAACTCCATTCTGCCACATTTCACGCGGGAACTTTTGGCTGGCCGCGGTGTCCATTTCAGCATGGATCAGGAACAGGCGGGAGGGGACCCTCCGGTGCTTGAGGCGCGGGCGCTGACCAAGCGTTACGGCGGCTTCCGGGCAGTGCGCGAGGTGAGCTTTTCGATTCGGCCGGGCGAATTGCTGGGCGTGGTGGGGCCTAACGGCGCCGGCAAGAGCACCATTGTGCGAATGCTGACTGGCCTCGCCGAGCCGACCTCCGGCAGCGTGCTGTTTCGCGGCGAGCCGATCTCGAGAGACCTGGAGACCTACAAACGCAGCCTCGGCTATGTGCCGGAAACGCCGGACCTCTACGGGTTTCTCACCGGCTGGGAGTATCTGGAAATGGTGGCCACGCTGCGCGGCCTGGAGCGCCACCGGTTTCGGCGCAAGGCCGAGGCCATGCTCGACGGCCTGACCCTGTTCCCCCACCGTCACAACCTCATCGCCGGTTATTCGAAGGGCATGCGGCAGCGCATCGTGGTGATTTCGGCGCTGTTGGACGATCCCGCGCTGCTGATCCTGGACGAGCCATTTTCGGGCCTCGATGTAACCAGCGCGCTGGTGTTGCGGCGCCTGATTGGGATGCTGGCGCGCGCCGGCAAGGCCATTCTTTTCTCGTCGCCGGTGCTGGAACAGGTGGATCAACTGTGCTCGCACCTGCTGTTGTTACGCCACGGCGCGACGGTGGCCAGCGGGACGATGGAGGAAATGCGCGCCGGCTCCGCGGGGCGCGCCGGCGAGCTGAGCCTGGAAACGCGGGTCATGCAACTGACGGAGCAGGTGGATGCCGGTGAAGTGGCGAAGAATCTTCTCGATGCGGCGATGGCGCCTTCGCGCTAGCCGCCTGGCCCGCAGGCCGGTCTTTCGCTTGACACGCCACTTTCTCGCCCGGCTGGTCGATGGCGGCCAGGATGACGGGTCGGACTTCAACCTGGGCGCTGGCGCGCTGCTGGGACTGCTGGCCGCTCCAGGCGCCTTCCAAAGCTTCGTCATGATCAACAAGTACTCGACGTTGCTGGACTTCTTTGCCCACCGCCTGCACCCGGATTACTACCTCCGTTCGATCCCGGACAAATACCTGTTCCTTTCCATTGCGATGGCCGTGACGGGAATCGTGACGGTTTTGAAGTGGGACCGCATCCTGCCCGATGCACAGGATTACACGAACCTGGCGCCGCTGCCGATCCGGGCGCGCACCATTCTGGCAGCCAACGTGGCGGCAATCGGGACTGCGGTTCTGTTATTCGTGGTGGTCGCCAACGCATTCTCCACGCTGCTGTTCCCCGCGTTCGTCACGGCCGCGGCACAGACCGGGCCGGCCGAGCTCTTGCGGTTCGCGGGCATCCACGCAGCGGTGATGGCGCTGGCCAGCCTGTTCACCTTCTGCACGGTTTTCACGGTCTTGGGAATCTTCGCGGGGGTGTTGCCGCGGCGGGCATTTCAGGCCGCGTCGTCCTGGCTGCGCGGCATCATGGTGGTGGCATTCCTCATGATGTTGCCGAGCGCCGAAGCGGCGCCGGCGCTGCTGCGGCAATTGGCCCAGAACCCGGATTCGCCGCTCCGCTGGCTTCCCTCGTTCTGGTTTCTGGGTCTCTATCAATCCTGGCAACACAAAGCCACACCCGCGCTCGATCAATTGGGACAAATGGCGCTGCCCGCCACCGGCGCGTTGTTCCTCTCGATGGCGATAGCATACGGGCTCAGTTACCGGCGGCGCTTCCGAGCCGTTCTCGAATCCACGCGGCGCCGGATCGGCTTCCGCGGCTTCCGGCTGGTGCCGGCGGTGCTCGACCTGTTTGCCGGCCGGACGCAGGGGTTGGAACGCGCCTGCCACCGATTTGCGGCGCGCGCCCTGCTGCGCAACGAAGCCCATCGTCTTTGTCTAGCGGTGGCACTAGGGCTGGGATGGCTGCTCGAGTTTCAAGGCATCATGGACTTCTCCGGCGGCGAGCGGCCATCCGTGGCACTGTTGGAGGGCCCGCTGATTGCCATCTACTTGCTGGTGCTCGCCCTGCGGCTTGCATTTGAGATTCCGGCCAATTTGCCCGCGAGCTGGATCTACCGTTCCCTGCTGGACCCGCTCGGAAACCAGACCCTGGGCGTGGCGCGCCGCGTGATGCTGGCGTTTCTGGTTCCGTCTGTGCTGCTGCCCTCGGCCGCGTACTTCTGGTGGAGGTGGAACTGGGGCGCCGCGCTGCTCGAATTCGGATGCCTGCTGGGCCTTTCCGCGTGCCTGATCGAAATACTGCTGTCCGGCTACCGAAAGGTTCCGCTGACGTGCCCACTGCCCGGAATCCGCCAGAACTTCCTGGTGCTCTGCATCACGCAGTTCCTGGCATTTGAAGCGTTCACGCAGATCGGCGCCGGTTTCGAACGGTGGATCTTCGATCATCCCCAGCAGTTCGTTTTGCTGCCGGTGGCGATGCTGGCGGCGTGGGCGTGGCGTCGCCACCAGCAGCGCCTGGCGGTGGAGGCGGGAGAAGCCGAATTGGGGATCACGTTTGACAGCGCGGCGCCGCCCGACGTGGTGCGGCTGAACATCTTGAGCGGTGGCTGAAATCCACCAGCGGCGGTGCAATAGGGCCAGTCTGGGCCAGCCTCAAGCCTTTGCGATCCAATCGTTTGCATTTGGTGAAACAGATGCAGTGGGTAGCTGCGTCGAAAGCAATGAGGGACCCAAGTATGCAACGCATCTCGCAAATTGCGATAGTTTTCGTAACTGCTTCCGGCCTGGCGTTGGCGCAAACCCCTGAGTGGCGCCACGTAGGCGATCCGGCGCCCGCGCCGGCCGCGCAACAGGCGCAGGCACCAGACCAGGACCAGCAAAACCCCGAGCCCGTGGCGCAACCCGATCAGGAAGGGCAGCCGGCTCCGGCTCCGGCGCCAGCTCCGGCTCCGACGCCGGCGCCACAGGCAGCGCCGCCGCCGCCGATGGCACACATCAGCCGTCCCGCCTACGGCCTGCCGGCGGAGTTGACGATTAAGCCGGGTACGTACATCTCGGTGCGCATCAATCAAGCGCTCTCGACCGATCATAACCAGGCGGGCGATCCGTTCACGGCCACGCTGATGCAACCGCTGGTGGTGGATGGCGTGGTGGTGGCGCATCGCGGCCAAACGGTTTACGGCAGTGTGGCGGAAGTGCAAAAACAGCACTCCAGTAAGCCGTCGTTGCTCAAGCTGGAGCTGACCAGCTTCACGCTGGCCGATGGCACGCAGGTTGCGGCGCAAACCCAGTTGGTGGCGCGCCAGGGCGGCAGCACGCCGTCCGGCGTGCAAGCCGGAACCGTGGCGGGGACGACGGTTGCCGGCGCGGCGGTGGGCGGCGCAGCGGATTGGGGCCAGGGCGCTGCCATTGGGGCCGGCGCCGGAGCGGCGGCTGGCATCGTCGGCGTGATCCTCACCCGCAACCATCCCACGGTGATTTATCCGGAAACCGCGCTGACCTTCCAGATGATGGCGCCGGTCACGATTTCGACCACGCGCGCGCCGCAGGCGTTCCGCTATGTCGGACCCGAGGACTACGACCACCCGGCGATGCAGATGTCGGCCGGCCCGCGGCGCGTGGCGCCTCCGGCCTACTACTATGGCCCGGGTTACGGGTATCCGTATCCGTATTATTACGGCTATCCGTATTACTACGGGTATCCGTTTATGGGTCCGCAATGGGGCTTCGGCGCGATCATTCTCGGCGGCCATGGCTGGGGCCGCTGGCGCTAAGGCTGGATGACCGCTCCCTTTGGTCGCGGCTCCGTTAGCCGTCGTTCGGAGCCGTGACTCCAACCTCACCAACCCGAAAAATTGCGAGCCCCGCACCCACCTTGATACGATGAGAATGTCCCTTTCACGGTGGGTGTAGCTCAGCTGGTAGAGCGCTGGATTGTGGTTCCAGTGGCCGAGGGTTCGAATCCCTCCACCCACCCCATGAAATCGGCCCGCGCGCAGTCCGACATCCCAACAAGCTTGGCCCACCCTGCCGCCGGTTTCATGGCCCTATTGAGCTAGCAACTTCCAGCACGGCCGGCGGGTCGGGAACGGTATAATCCGAACCAGTGGGCCAGCCGCAGCGCGCCCGCGCTCGAAAGAATCCGCGCCGCCGGGTTTCTCGCGGAAGGAGAGTTTCATGCGCGCTTGGCCTTTTTTCCTTTTCGCCGCCGTGCTGGCTGCGCAGACCCCCGGCGAGATAACCACCCGTGAGGAGACGCCCACTTTTCAATCGAGTGTGAACCTGGTGCGCGTTCCTGTGGTGGTCCGCGACAAGCAGGGACAGACCGTCGGCAGCCTCCAAAAGCAGGACTTTCACATCATCGATCACGGCAAGCCGCAGGAGATTGCGCAGTTCACCATCGAGGGCAGCGCCGTCCCGAAACCGGCCGCGCAGCCGTCCACCCAGGCGGAGATCCCGTGGGCGCCGGCCACCGAGGGCTCCAAGCTGGTGGTGCCCACCCGCTTCGTCGCGTTTGTCTTCGACGACGTTCATCTCACGTTGGCCGATTTCATGAACGCCCGCGCGGCCGCACTGAAACACGTCGAAAAGGGGCTGCCCCCGCAAGAGCGCATCGCCCTGTTCACGCTTTCCGGCAAAATCTCGCTCGAGTTTACCGATGACGTGGCGAAATTCCGCGAGATGCTGATGCAGATCGTGCCCATACCGCCGCCCAAGCACTTCCCTCCCGCCAGCTTCTACACGGCCGACCAATACGAGAAGAATCCTGGCAGTGAAATCGCGGGACTCGGCGATCCTTCGTTGCCGGAAGTGCTGACGATGCAGACCCTGGTTACTCTCGATTGCTATCCAGGCATGACGGCGGATGTGGCTATTAACGTCGCCAGGGATACTTTCCGCGCAGTCTTCAATGAAGGCACCAGCGCAGCCGTCAACGCCTTCCGCGTGCTCACCAACCTGGTGCGGCTGCTCGGTTCCATGCCCGGCGACCGCGTCATTGTTTTCGTTTCACCCGGCATTTACCTCAACGACGAGTTGCAGAGAAACCTCAGTGAATCTATCGATCGCGCTACCCGCTTGGGCGTCGTCATCAACACTCTGGACGCGCGTGGCGTCTATGCCGCCGACAACATTGACCCAGTTCCCGGCTGCCATCTGACGAGCCCCCAGACTCTACAGGAAGTCACCCGGTTCGACAGTTTCAGCATTTCCTCCCAGGGGCTGATTCTGGGAGATCTGGCCCATTCGACCGGCGGCACCGCGCTCGCCCAAAACGATCTTTCGTCCGAATTCAACCGCCTGTCCAACCCGCCGGAATACGTTTATTATTTAGGTTTCTACCCCAAGGACCTCAAACCAGACGGAAAGTTCCATGAGATCAAGGTGACGCTGGCGAACGGCAAGGGACTATCCATTCAGGCGCGTAAGGGCTACTGGGCGCCATCCCATGTGGAGGACGCCGCCGCCACCGCTACACGGGAAATCGGCGAGGCCGTGTTCGCCCGCGATGAACTGCGCGACGTGCCGATCGAGATTCACACCCAGTTCTACAAAACCGGCGCCGACGACGCCAAGGTGAAGGTCACCACCCATCTCGATATCCGGCAGCTTCCTTTGCGCAAGCAGGATGACCGGAACCGCGACGATGTAACCCTGGTTTGCGCCCTCTTCGACCGCAACGGCAACTACGTCAAAGGGACGCAGAAGGTGGTGGAGCTGCGGTTGAAGGACGAGAACCTCGAGCGGCGGCGCAACCTCGGCATTACCGTGAACAGCGACCTGGACGTCAAGACCGGCGCCTACATGATTCGCGTCGTCGTGCGCGACGCCGAAGGCAGGCAGATGGCCGCCACCAACGGAGTAGTGGAGATCCCATGAAAACCGCAAAGAGTAAGCTCTCGCGATATGTCAGCCGCGCGAAGTACGCGGCCGTGCTGTTCCTGTTCGTTCCGCTGCTGGCGCAGACCGGAGGATCCGGCGCTCAAGGTGCGCCGAACCTGCAGCTTAAAACGGAGTCGCGACTGGTGCTGGTCGACGAAGTCGTAACCGGCAAGAAAGACGAACCCATCCACGGCCTGACGGCGAAGGATTTTCACGTTTTCGAGGATGGCAAGGAGCAGACCATCACCGGATTCCAGACTCACACCGGGCCCGCGGCGCCGGGAATCAGCCAGCAGCAGCACTTTCTTCTGTTATTCGATGGGCGGCCCAACCGCAACGAGTCCGCCGACGATCAGAAATGGATCCAGCAGGCCGCCGTCAGGTTCGTCGCCGATAATGCCGGACCCAACCGGCTGATGTCGGTCGCATATTACACACCGGGATGCATGACCATTTCTACGCCATTCACCACCGACGTCGGCCAGCTTCAGAAGTCGCTGGGCGTGTGGCCCAGCGCCTCTCGTTGCGGCCACGTCCCCGATCCGTATGGCGATGTGCGGGCCCGCAACTACTCCCAACTGGCCAAGGACCTGGCTCAGGTACCCGGCCACAAAGTGGTGGCGCTGTTCGCCGCTCATGTTCCGGCGCCGGTGAACGCTGCCAATCAAAAGCCGCAGCCGCCTCCCCGGATCGTGTCGCAAAAGAACCAGCGCCCGAACCGCCGATCGTCGGCGCTCGAGAGGAATGCAACGCTCTCCGATCCGAAAGGGATGCAACTGGACTTTCGCAAGGCGGATGTCTCGGTCTACCCGGTGGAAGGGCAGGTGGGAGCCAAGACTCCGGCGTGGGCGCTCAGCCTGGCGGACGCAACCGGCGGCCACGAGCTCAACCGCGGCAATGACGTCGTGGCTGTTTTCAACATTCTGGCGCGCGAGCAGGACGAATCCTACACGCTGGCTTACGTGCCGAAGGAATCGCCGGAGGGAAGCTGCCACCCGCTGAAGGTCACCGTGGACCGCTCCGACGTGAAGGTGCGCGGGCGCAATCTGTACTGCAACGTCCGCGAGGCGAGCCTGGCGTCGGCCAGTCCGTTGGAGAACGAGTTGGCGAATTTGCCGGCCTCGCGCGCCAACACCGTGGCGTCGGCGTCGGCGCCCTTCTTTTACGAGACCGGCGGCGACGTGCGCGTCGACTTGACGATCGAGATTCCTTCTCCCGTTCTCAATCCCACCGAGGCGAACGGCAAACTGCACGCCTCAATGGACGTGCTCGGCCTGGCCTACAACCTTGGCGGCGCGGTGGCGGCGCGGTTCAGCGACACGGTGCGATTCGATTTTGACAACCGCCGGCAGTTCGACGATTTTGTCCAACACCCGCTCCGCTACGAGCACCAACTGAAGATCGCTCCGGGCAATTACAAGTTCAAGCTGATTTTCCGCACCGCCAAGGACCGCTTCGGCGTGGTGGAAACGCCGCTGGCCGTCGAGCCGTTCGACGCCGAACAGCTTAGTTTGAGCGCCATCGCCCTCAGCCACGACGTGCAGCCGGTATCGCAAGAGGCCGTGCAGGAAGAGACCGAGCAAGGGAAAAAGCCGCTGATCTTTCGCGGCAACCGGATCGCCGTCTCCGGCTCCGATGTGCTGTCGAAAACCGGCGTCGCCGAAGCCTACTTCGAGATCTACTCGCCGCCCGCCGCCGGTGCCGAGCCGCTCCAGTTGACCATGCATCTGCGCCTGCTCGACGCGCAGAGCGAAGAGCAAAAGTGGGATTCCGGCGATGTCGATTTGAGCGCTCTGGCCAAGTCCGGCAACCCCGTGATTCCGGTGGCTCTCAGATTGCCTGTGGCGAACCTTCCGCCGGGAACCTATCACGCCGAACTTACAGTCAAAGACTCCGCCGAAGGCGAAGCCGCCCGCAGCGTCGAATTCCGCGTGGAGTGAGTGGGGAGGAGTCAGGAGTCAGGAGTCAGGAGTCAGAAGTCAGGAGTCAGAAGAAGACGCAAGGCCAGGGAGTCTGGTGGTCTTCCTGTACGAGGGCACGGCTTCAGCGGTGCCGGAACGGGATGAACCTGATGGGCCAACTTCGGAATTCGGACTTGCTCTTTCCTCCTGACTCCTGACTTCTTACTTCTGTCTTCTTACTCCTGACTCATGTCTTCTTACTTCTGTCTTCTTACTCCTGCCTCCCGTCTTCCGATCAGAACTTCAGGTGCAGCGCCACTTGCATAATGCGCGGGTCGGCGGTGCTGGAGATTTGGCCGAAGCTCTGGTCGCCGATGTTCGTATCGGGATTGCCGAATTCCACGTTGTTGAATACATTGAACGCATCGACGCGGAATTCCAGTTCGGTAGCTTCACGGAGCCGGAAGGTCTTGGCGATCGAGAGGTTGGCGTTGAATGCACCCGGGCCGCGCAGCGCATTGCGGCCGAACGTCCCGTAGGTGAACTGATTCAGCAGAGTGGCGGGGTCCACCGTAGTAGCGGCGGCGTTGAGCGCCACTTCGCGCGCGTTGGAAAAGCTGTTCGGCGTGAACCAGTAATTTCCGCTTTGCTCGCCCGAGCCGTTGGTGGTGACGTTGATGGTTCGGAAGGCTCCGGGGTCCATGTACTGAATCGGCGCCACCAGGTCGGAGCGCACAACCTGGATATCTCCGGCGCCGGATGGACCGGGGCTGGAGATGGAAGACTCGGCGCCGGGGCTCGCCATTACATCCAGCGGGAAGCCGGAGCGCCAGGTGACGATTGGGTACAGAGTCCAGCCCTTGGTGAACCAGCCTGCGTGCGTAGTCAGCCTCTGGAAGGGCAGTTCCCAGCCGCCCGATAGCGAAAGGAACTGACGGACATCGGCATCTCCGGAGGACCAGAACTGGTTGTGGTTGTAGTAAGGCACGAAGTTGTTGCGCTGCCGGTAGCCGGACTCGTTATCGAGCTCGTGAGACCAGGTATAGGCCAGCGTGAAAAACGTGTTGCCGAATCGCGAATCCGACAGACGCTTCGTCAGGTTGGTCTGCAACGCGTTGTAGTTGGCGCGGCCGACATTCTGAAACTCGTTCATAAAGGTGTAATCCCCGTCGAGTCCGGGTTGCAGGTCCAGAATGCGGGTGCTAGTGCCGGGCTTGAAGGGGTCGATATCCGTCAATCCGGTCAACCCGTGCGCGATGTAGCCGATATACCCGGCCTCCAGCGTCAGATTGTTGGCGAACTGTTGCTGCAGGGAGAGGTTGTACTGGTAAATGCGGGGCGTTCTCAGATTCGGATCCACGAAGAAGGGATTGCCGCCGCCAATGGGAAGGTCGCCGGCATTGGCGAAATTCACTTCGTGGTCGACCGGTTTCGAGGGGAACGGATTGGGTTCGCCGGCTGCGCCGAACGGATCGGACAGAATGCCGGGATCGGAAACGAACCCGCCGGAGGGCGGGCTGAACGTCAGGAACGCCGAGGCGAAGAACGGCGCCTGCCCGTTGAACTGAAGGTTGTCCTCGGCCTTCAGAATGTCGTAGAAGATGCCGGCGCCGCCGCGCACGCTGGTTTTGGCATTACCGAAGACGTCCCAGGCGAAACCCAGCCGCGGGGCGAAGTTGGTGCGGTCGGGCCAGTTCGCGCCGCGCGGAGCGCCCTTGTCGCCGGGGAAGACCAGCCCTAGCGGAGCGTCCGGGAACACGGTCGACTGCAATCCCGGAATGAAGGAGAACGAGCGGCCCTGCGTGTCGTACTTGGGCTGATTGTATTCGTACCGCAAGCCGTAGTTCAGTGTTAACCGGGGCGTGACTTTCCAGGCATCCTGCGCGTAGCCGGCGAAGGAATGCGAGCGAATATTGGTGGGCGCGTTGGGATACTCCTGGAAATCGTCGGGCAGTCCCATCAGGAAATCGGCCAGATCGTTTCCGGAGCCGATCAGAGTTGACGGGCCATAAAAGTCGAATTCGCCGTTCAGGTAATAACCGTAAATCATCGCGTCGCGATACGCGGAGAAAAGGAAGCCGAACTTCAGCGAATGGCTGGCACGGGTCCAGGAGAAGTCGTCGGTGAAGGTGAACGTGTTGTCCACGATGTTGGCCGGGCCGAAGGGATTGTAGCCCGCGAACAGGCCGCTGCCTTCGAGAAAGATGTTGGTCGGCCCGTCCACCAGATCCGGGGTGATTCCAACTCCCAGTTGCGAAGGGCCGGGTTGCGTGCCGATGGGATAGTTCTGCTTGGTGTTGTTCCGCTGCGCGGTGAACCGGGCCACGTTTATGGTGGAAGGCGAAAAGCTGTGAGTATAACCCACATTCCCCATATACGCGGCGACATCGTCGGAAATCGGGAAACCATTCACCGTGGTGGCGCCCGAAGAGCCCGAGAACGGAACCGTGCTCGGCGTATCCTGCGCCGCGAAGGTCGCGCTCAGCGTATCGCGCGAGCCGATGTTGTAATCGAGTCTGCCCAGGTATTCGGAATGGTTGCTGATTGCCGCGGCCTGCGGGAACACATAACCGGCTGCCGCGGTGGGCAGCAGCCCGTTCTTGAAGTAGTTGAGCGCCACCGGACTGATGCGGCTGGGATCGATAATGGCGTCGCCGGCCAGCGTGGGGCTGGGCTGAAAATAGGGATTGGCCTCCAGGAAGCTCGCCACCGTGGGGTCCGGACCGCCATTGACGGATTGCGAAAAGTTGCCCTGCGCCTCGAGCGGCGTGAACGTAGTGATCTTGCCGGCTTGCGAATTGGCGTTCTGCTTCTGGCCCTCATAGGCGAAGAAGAAGAACAGCTTGTTGCGGCCGTCCACCAGGCGCGGCAGCCAGATCGGCCCGCCCACCGTTCCGCCGTATTGGTTGCGTTTCAAGATCTGGCGTGGGACGCCCTGCTCGTTATTGAAGAACGTGTTGGCATCCAGATCTTCGTTGCGCAGATAGTCGAAAGCCGTGCCATGGACGGTGTTGGTCCCGCTCTTGATGACGATGCTCACGATGCCGCCGCCGCCGCGGCCGTATTCGGCCGCGTAGTTGCTTTGCAGCACGCGGAATTCGGCCACCGCATCGGGATTGGGGTTAATCACGATGTCGTTGTTGATGAGGTGGTTGTCCAGGCCGCCATCGAGCAGATACGTCACCGAATCGGAACGCCCGCCGCCAATGCTATAGGATCCGGCCTGCCGGGGCGCATCGCTGTCTTTCGGCGTGACGCCGGTCTGTGTGGCGAGCAGATCGAGTGTGTTGCGCCCGTTCAGCGGCAATTCCGAAATTGCGATGCCGCTGACAGTGGCGCCGATGGTCGAATTCTCGGTTTCCACCGCGCTCGCCCCGCCTTCCACGTTAACGACATCCTTGACGGCGCCCACCTGCAGCGTGATGTCGATGCGCAACGACTGGTTGATTTCGAGCGAGTTCTTGGCGCCCACCACCATCCGCGAGAATCCGGCTGCTTCGGCCGCAACCTCGTACCGGCCGATCGGCAACTCCAGCACCTGGTAGTAGCCCTGCTTATCTGTCGAGGTCTGCCGGGAAACCTGCGTACCGGTATTCGTAACCGTCACCTTGGCGCCGGCAACCACGCCGCCGCTGGAATCGGAGACGATGCCGACAATCTTGCCAGAGGTATCCTGCGCAACCACAGGGTACCCGGCCAGAGCCAGAATACAGATCGCGTATCGAAGTTTGGAAGCTGCTGCGGATAATCGCATCTTTATACCTCTAGCTGTATTGATATGCGGAATTTGCCGGGGCGGATCGCTCATTTGATCATCTTCCCAAGAGACTGCGGATCCAAAACAGGTCAACCGCGACAATCAGGCCGGGCGAGATCGCCACTCACACGGCGGCATGATGCGATTCGGGACGACGGCGTGGTCGCCTGCTGGCAATTCCAGAGTATAGTATCACGATTGCGACAATTCGAACATCGTTTTGTGTCGTCCTTGTCAGGTTGGCTGAGAAGCACGGCGATTTGCGTTAGAATCAGCCTGACGCGCTCGCGATCCTCTACGGGACAGCTCCGCCAGCCGAGGATATTTCGCTTTCGCCGCCGGCAGAAACCATGGAACCGACCACATCCGGGCCCACCATCGCCGCCACGGCAAGCGTGCACCCCGCGGCGCGCATTCACCCGACCGCGGTGATCGGCGCATACTGCATCGTCGAAGACGAAGTGGAGATCGGGCCCCACAACCGGCTGGACCCCTTCGCGATCGTGAAACGTTATACAACGCTCGGAGAAGGCAATCATATATATTCGGGCGCCCAGCTCGGCACCGACCCGATGGACAAGAAGTTTCGCGAAGAGAATTCCAGCTACCTGCGGGTGGGCAATCACAACGTGCTGCGCGAGTCCGTCAACATCTCGCGCGGCACCAAGCCCGGCGCGGTTACCGTGCTCGGCGACGACAACTACGTGATGAGTTGCGTACACATCGCGCACGACTGCCAACTCGGCAGCCACATCACCATCGGCCCCAGCACCAGCCTGGGCGGCTATGCGGAAATTGAAGATAGCGCTTTTCTTTCGGCCGGCGTCGGCGTGCATCAGTTCTCCAAGGTCGGGCGCCTCGCGATGGTGGCGGCTAATACCCGAGTGGCGCAGGACGTCCCGCCGTACCTGCTGGTCTCGGAATTCGACTGTGCGGCGCACGGCTTGAACCTGGTCGGGCTGCGCCGCAGCGGCGCTTCGCGCGAGACGGTCTCGGTGTTGAAGCAGGCCTACCGCCTGCTGTATCGGTCGGCGCTCGCGCGGAAGGAGGCGCTCGAGCGGATCGAGGCACTGGCAACGCCGGAAGCGCTTCACCTGGTCGAGTTCATCCGCTCATCCAAGCGAGGCATCTGCCGCGATCACCGCTCCAGGAGTGCGGCCTCAGCCGCTTCGAGCAGCGAGGACTAGCGCCGCATCTAAGCCTTCGGATACCGATCGCTGCACGCCTTCGAGCAGAAGTGTATGACTTGGCCATTCACCGTGCGCGTGAGGCTGGCCGCAGTCGAGACATAGGTGCCGCAGACGGGGTCCTTCTTCAATTCGCCGCCGGCCTGGACCGATGGCACGCCCCGAGTACGGCCCGCGGCCGGGTTGCGGTACCGGGAGAGGAAATTGCCGAGCAAAGACCGGATGACAAGGAACAGCAGGATGGGAAAAACAAACTCGACGAAGAAGGCTCGAATCATGAGATCGGGGCAGAGGCGCGCCGCCTCTGCCCCGGATTATGCGCGCTGCTACTGCGAAGTCGATTTTTTCTTCTTTTTGCCCGCGTCGGGGTTCTTGTACTCCGTCTGGAGCGTCGAACCAAGCGTGGCCAGCAGCGCTTTGGCTTCCTGTGCGTGCGGGCCATCCGGAGTCAACTCCAGATATTTTTGGAAAGCTTCGGCGGTTCCGGGGACGAAGATCGTTTTGCCGTCCTTGTCCAGCGTCGCCTTGGCCATCAGGGTGAGGCCATACTGATAGAAGGCCTCGGCGTACGGCGGCGTGATGGTGATCGCCTTCTTGAAGGTTTCGCTGGCCGCGTCGTTCTGGCCGGCGTTTACTTCGAGCGCGCCCAGGTTGTAATAATACTGGCCGGCGCCGGCCGGGTTGATGGTGGCGGCTTTCTCGAGCTCGGCCTGCGCTTCGGGGAACTTCTTACCTTCCGCCAGCACCAGCGCGTAATTGTTGTGAAGGCCGGCATCGTCCGGGTTGAGGGCAATCGCCTTGGTCCAGGAGTCGGCCGACTTCTGCATGTTGGTGTCAAAGTCGGCGCCCGTCTTGCTCTTGGCAAGCCCCTCGTAAGCCTGCGCCAGACTGGCCCACACAGCGCCCTGCCTGGGGTCGATCTCCCCCGCCTTATTGAAGTTCTCGATGGCTGTGTCGTATTGTTTGGCGTCCAAGGCGGTCTTGCCCGCGTTAAACGCGTCGTTGAGCGCGGCGTTCTTCTTTATGTTTTCTTTCTGCTTGGCGTAATACTCCTCGATCGCCTTCCGCTGCTCGGGGGTCATGCTGCGTTCCTGGTCTTTGGAAAGGCCGCCGCCGGTGGTCGCGGCCTTTTGCAAGGCGGCCTGCTGAGCGGCAGCCTGCCTGAGGTCGAAATTCTGGAACTTGGTGGCGGTCGGGTCGGTTTTCACGCCGTTGACATGGTCTTTCTCCACGTCGTCCACAATACACTTGATGTTGTACGTGCCCATGATCAAGCCGTAAATATAATGGCCTTTCTTGTCGGTCTTGGTCACGTACGGCTTCTTGGTCCTGACGTCGCTGCGTTCGATCTGGATCACAGCGCCCATTAGGGGCTTGCCGTCCAGGCCCGTCACGACTCCCTCGATCGACGTGATCTGGGCCAACGATGGCAGCGCGCACAGCAGCAGCCCAGCCAGGGTCATAGTCGTAGTGCGAATCTTCATGGAACCTCCAACTACAGAGTTACGTGTATGAAATTCGAGTATACCGCAATTGACCTGTATCACCCTTGCAGCGGCCCACGCAAGTATGAGAGGGGTGGGCGATTACGCCAGACCCCTATTCGCCGAACAGACCAATTTGCGTTTCGGGCGTGGCCCTTCCCTTGCGCCGTTTCAGCGGACTGCCCACCACCCCCAGCACCTCCACCGAGCGCAAGGCCGGGCGCGGCACAAACACGCGCTGCTGCGCGCTATAGGGGTGGGGTGGAATCACGCTGAATCCGTATGGTTCGACCGGCAGCAGGTTGTTCGGGAGGATGCCTTCCATGACTTCCCCGTCATGAAAGGTGAATCGTATCCAGAGGCCCTCCATCTTGGGGCGATTGAGGAACACCGGGCGTTCGACCTCCGCCGCCGCGTCGAAATCGCGCACGAACGAGACGCTCTTGATCTCCGCATAGGGCACGTTGACGACCTGGCCCTCGGCGGAGAGCAATTCAACTCCCGCAGGTTGAAGATAGGAAAGGGGATTGACGTAACCGGCCAGACTTTCCCGCTGGAACCGGCGGATCACAGCCTTTTTGGTGGTGGAAGTGGCCAAGGGTCGCCCTTTTTTATCAATTATGTTTCAATCATTTCGGCGCTTATTGTATCATTGGCACGATGGCAGAAGCGCTGGCGGAGGAAGCGGCAGGCCTGAAAGGCCATGCGCGCGCGTTTCTCAACTATTGCCGCGTGGAAAAAGGCCTGTCGGCCAACTCGATCAGTGCCTATGGTGCGGACCTGGAGCGGTTTATCGTCTCTATCGGCGCCCATGCGGACCTTCCCGGACCGGAATTGCCGCGTCTCTATATTGATAGTTTATACCGGGGTGAGTTGAGCAATCGTTCGGTGGTCCGGCATCTGGCGACGCTTCGCTGTTTTTTTCGGTTCTTGCTGCAAGAGGGCGTCATCGGCTGGGACCCGGCCCAGGAGTTGCGTCCACCAAAACAATGGCAGACCATCCCTAAGTTCCTTAATCTCGGGGAGATAGAGAAGCTGATCCAGGCACCCGATACGGCCAGGCCCACTGGCCTGCGCGACCGCGCCATGATTGAGCTGCTCTACGCTTCCGGCCTCAGAGTTTCCGAATTGTGCCGGGTGGGGGTAAGCGACCTGGATGCCCGCATGGGCTACGTGCGGGTGACCGGCAAAGGCAACAAGCAGCGCCTGGTACCGGTGGGGCGGGAGGCGATCGGCGCCGTGGAGCGGTACCTGGCGGAGGGCCGCGGAGCCCTCCTGAAGGGCCGCGCCAGCCGCTACCTGTTCGTGACCGCGCGCGGCGGCTGCCTCACCCGGCAGGCATTTTGGAAACTGCTCGCCGGTTATGGACGCAAAGTGCAAATCTTCCGCGGCTTGACGCCCCATGTTCTGCGCCACAGTTTCGCGACCCACCTGCTGGACGGTGGAGCGGACCTGCGCAGCGTCCAGGTCATGCTGGGCCACGCCGACATCTCGACTACTCAGATTTATACTCACGTCATGCGGTCGAGACTGAGGGAAACGGTCCAAAAGCATCATCCCCGCGCCTGAGGGTCATTACAGGAATTGGGGCGCGGGCCTGGTAGGTAAGTTCGAGAGCGCACTTCGATGAGCGACTACATCTACATCTTGGAAAGCCACCTCAGCCCGGACCAGAACCAGGTTCTGGGCCAAGTCATGGCCGCCGCAGGACAGGCCAACCTCAACCTATTTCTTACCGGCGGCGCGATGCGCGACATGCTGGCTGGTTTCCGGATTCGCGATCTCGATTTCGTGGTGGAGGGCGCGGCCCTGAAACTCGCCAAGACGGTGGCCGAACGCTCCGGCGCAACCGTCGTGTCGGCGGATGAGAACCGCAAGAGCGCGGAGCTCGAGTTCCCCGGCGGCGCAACCGCGCAAATAGCCATGGCGCGGCAAGAGAAATACCCGCGCGGCGGCGGCAAGCCGCAGGTTTCGCCAGCCACCATTCAGGAAGATCTGCGCGGCCGGGATTTCACCTGCAACGCGATCGCGCTTTCGCTCAATAAGACCTCGCGGGGGTTGCTGCTGGACCCGCTGAATGGCCTGGCGGACATCGAGCGCCACGAGCTGCGCGCGGTCAGCTCCTATGGATTTTACGACGATCCCACGCGCCTGCTGCGGCTGGTGCGCTTGGGCGTGCGGCTGGGCTTCGTGACCGAGGAGCGCACCGCCATGCAGGTGGCCAACGCCCGCGAAGCCGAAGTGGAAAAAACGATTCCGCCGCGCGGGTTGGGAGCGGAATTGAAGCTGATCGGCGCGGAGGATTCGGCCGCGGCGATCGTCGAAGCGCTCGCCCAGGCCGGATTGCTGGCCCTGTTCTCGCCTACTCTGGCGGAGGGTCACGCGCACCGCGCCGGGCTGGCAAAATTCGACAAGATCGCCCGCATGCTGCCGGATGACATCGAGGCCCGCGCCGCCCGCTTCGGGCCCTTCATGTTCGCCCTGACGGAGAAGCTGAGCCCGCGCGAAAAGCAGGCGCTGGCCAAGCATCTCGAATTCTCGCGAGCGGACACAAATCAGTGGCTGCAACTGGAAGCGAGATCCAAGAAACTGGCCGCCGCGCTGCGTTCGCCGCGCATCCGCAAACCGTCGCAGGTTTACCACTTGCTTTCCACCGCTGCGCCGGACCAGGTGATGTTTCTGCTGTATGCTTCGCCGCTGAAGACGGTGCAGGATCGCCTGCGGGCATACTTCCAAAAGTATCTGCCCGCGATCGAGGAAATCGCGCCCGAGGAGTGGGCCACGGTGGAGGCCAAGCCGGGCCGCCAGCAGAAAGCCCGCGAAGAATTCATCGCCAACCGGCTGGACCGCCGTCCGCCGCGCAAACCGGCGCCCGAGCCGCCTCCACCGCCGCCGGCCCCCGAACCCTTCATGGCGCGCCGCGCGAGGTAAGTTGTGGCGCGGGCTGTCTTGCCCGCTGAGCCGAGACTCATCTCGGCTTTTTCCTTTTGTCGGGTGCATCTGTGTTACAAGAAAAGTCGAGACGAATCTCGATTCATCAGGCTCGACAGCCGCGCCACGATTTTGGGTTGGATTTAGCGCGGCTCGATCACGCCTGGGCCGCCGCCCACGCGGGAGAGAAGCGGTGGTGTGGACCGCGTCCCATTGGCCAGGGCCAAACGCCGCTCCATCACCGTCCCGGCCGTGCGGAACTCGTGCTGCATCATGCGGATGGCCGTGCGCCGGCCATCCGAACGGACAATCTTGCCATAGACCAATAGTTGCAGCGGGGCCACATTATGCAGCATCACGGGCCAGGTGATCGAAAGCTCCACGTTGAGTCCCGCCGGCAGCGGGCGCCCGGCATCGAAGAGGATTCCGCCGCTGGACACATCCAGCGTCCGGCCCTCACCGCTTTCCAGCACTCGGCGGCGCCGGATCAGTTTCCAGCGCAAATCCAGTTCGAGCCCATAGCGCCTGTCGCGACGCCGATCTCCGGCGATCGTGTCGAATTCCTGGATAGTCTCGTCCCAGTTGTCTGCGGCGCGCATCGTGGCCTATCTCGGTGCCATCATCAGGAGTAGTCTACATTATGCGGACCCAGCGTAGGCGCCAAAAAGTCATGGCAGTACGTACGGGGTAACAACGGTTCTACAACGTTACCTGTTAACCCTACTGCCCAAATATCAGCGGGAGCCCTGCTATCCTCAAAGAAAGTGCAGGAGCAACAAACTGTGATCGGACATCGTTTAACCCTGGTATTGCTGCTCGCGACCGCTTTCCTCCACGCGCAGGACCTGAAGGAGTTCGAGAAGAAGGTTACGGAATTCACCTTAGCCAACGGTTTACACTTCACCGTCGTGGAGCGGCACGAGGCCCCTGTTGTATCTTTCCACACCTTCGTTAACGCGGGCTCGGCGAACGATCCCGCGGGCGAAACCGGTCTTGCCCACATGTTCGAGCATATGGCATTCAAAGGCACCGAGAGTATCGGCACCCGGAACTGGGCTGCCGAGAAAAAAGCCCTGCAAGATGTGGAAGACATTTACGACCAACTGGAAGCCGAACGCAACAAAGGGCCCAAGGCCGACCAAAGCAAGATCGGTTACTTCGGGATGCAGCTCAAACAGGCGATCAATGTGGCGCAATCTTACGTGGAATCGAACGAGTACACGCGCATCATCGAGCGAAACGGCGGCGCCGGCCTGAACGCCGATACCTCCTACGACTACACGGAGTATTTCTACAGCCTGCCTTCCAATCGCATCGAGCTCTGGTTTCTCCTGGAGTCGCAGCGATTTCTGCACCCGGTGTTCCGCGAGTTCTACCAGGAACGCGACGTGGTGCAGGAGGAAAACCGGATGCGCAACCAGCCCGGTTCGGAGGGGCAGCTCATGCGGGATTTCGTGGCTACCGCTTTCGCGGCCTTTCCGTATCGCAATCCGCCGGGCGGCTGGCCCAGCGATGTGGATAACCTGCGGCGCGGCATGGCCCAGGCGTTCTTCGACAAATACTACGTGCCCGCCAACATCAATCTCGCCATCGTGGGCGACGTGGATCCCGCCCAGGCCCGGCGCCTGGCGGAGCGCTACTTCGGCCCCATGCCCGCGCGTCCGCTGCCGCCGCTGATTCACACCGTCGAGCCGGCCCAGGACGGTCCGAAAACCGCAGTCGTGGAGTCGCAAAGCCAGCCGCTGTTCGCCGCCGCCTTCAAGCGGCCCGGCCAGGACGACCCCGACGATCCGGTGTACGAAGTCCTGTCGCTGATCCTCTCGGTCGGCCGCACCGGCCTGCTCTACAAGGATCTGGTGCAAGAGAAGAAGATCGCGATCGCCGTGGAGGCGTCGCCGGCCTACCCGTCGTCGCGTTATCCAAACCTGTTCGTCATCTTCGTCGCGCCCGCGGTGGGGCACACGGTGGAGGAAAATCGAAAGGCGCTGGAGGATTTGCTGGCGCGGTTTACAGCGCAGAAAGTCGATGCGGAGACCTTGCAGCGCGTGAAAACCCAGGCTCGCGCGGCGGTGATTCGCCGGCTGGACAGCAACTCCGGCCTGGCGTCCTTACTGGCGGCGGATTACGGCAGTTACGGGGATTGGCGGAAGCTGTTCACCCAGCTCGACGATCTGAACAAGGTGGCGGCCGAAGATGTCGAGCGGGTGGCGCGTAGCTGCTTCGTGGCGCAGCACCGCACGGTGGCGTTCACGGTGGCTCCGAGCTCGCTCGGTCGCGCCGGGGAGAGCCGGCAATGACCAGGCTGTCCGTCCTGATGCTGCTGGCCGCCGGTTGCGTGGCCGCCCAGGTGCCACTGCCGCAGCAGCCCGCGGCGCCGCCGCACAAAAGCATCGCCTCGCCAGCGCCGAAGGCCGCTCCTCCGCCATCGTGGCAGGACCTTGTCTACCCGCCGCTCCATGCCGTCGCAATTCCCAGCGTCGAAACCATCACCCTGCCCAACGGCATGAAGCTCTATCTTCTCGAAGACCACGAATTGCCGCTGGTTCACGGCGCGGCGCGCATCCGCACCGGCAACTTGTTCGATCCGCCGGAGAAGATCGGCCTGGCCACTTTGACCGGCATGGTGCTGCGCACCGGCGGAACGCGCACCAAGACCGGCGAGCAGCTTGATGAGGAACTGGAGAACATCGCCGCCAGCGTGGAAAGCAACATCGACGAGGGTTTCGGATCGGTGAGCTTCTCCTGCCTCAAGGAGAACCTGGTCGAAGTGCTTGACCGTTTTCATGACGTGCTCACCGGGCCGGAATTCCGTCAGGACAAGCTCGACCTGGCCAGGACCGAGATCGGCGGCGGCATCGCCCGCCGCAACGACGACGCACACGACATCGCCGAGCGCGAGTTCACCAATATCGTGTACGGCAAGAACACGCCGTATGGCTGGCAGGAGGAATACGACACTATCAACCGCGTCACCCACGCCGATATGGTCGACTTCTACCGCCGCTATTTCTTCCCCGCCAATACCATGCTGGCGATCTGGGGCGATTTCAGCGCGCCGGAGATGAAGGCCCGCCTCGAGAAACTGTTCGCCGATTGGACCGTGGAACAGCCACCCGTGCCAGCCTTTCCGCCGGTTTCGGCTAAACCGGCCGCCGGAACATACCTGGCAGCCAAGTCCGATGTGACGCAGACGTTTTTTTCGATGGGGCAATTGGGCGGCGTGCTCCAGGACATGGACTACCCCGCTCTCGAAATCATGGCCGACATTCTGGGCGGCGGATTTCAGAGCCGCCTCTTCCGGAGGGTGCGCACGGAGATGGGGAACGCGTACGAGATTGAAGCCGACTGGGACGCCAACTACGATCACCCTGGCTTATTCTTCATTTCCGGCAGCACCAAGTCGGTATCCACGGTGGAAACGCTGCAGGCGATCCTCGAGGAAGTGGAGCGCATCCGCTCGGCCGAAGTCAGTGAAGAGGAACTCAAGACCGCCAAGGACACCGCGCTCAACAGCCTGGTGTTCGCCTTCGACACCAAAGCCAAAACGCTGGGCCGTATTCTGAACTACGAGTATTATGGATACCCGCGCGATTTCATCCAGCAATACCAGCGGGCGATCGAAGCCGTGACTCGCGGCGACGTGCTGCGCGTCGCCAAACAACATCTCGTCCCGGCGGATTTCACCATCGTGGCCGTGGGGAACCCCGAGCAGTTCGGCAAGCCCCTCTCCAAGCTCGGGCGGCCGGTGACTGCCATCGATCTCACCATTCCCGAGCCCAAGAAGGAAGCCGCCCATCCGGATGCGGGCAGCCTGGCGAAAGGCCGGGAGATTCTGGCGCGCGTACAGCGCGCGGTGGGAGGCGCCGGCAAACTGGCGGAGGTGAAGGATTTTACCGTAACCCAGGACGACCGGTTCAATCCCAGCGCCGGGCGGACGGATTCGAGCGAGACGGACCGATGGATGGCCCCCAGCCACTTGCGGCAGGACAGCCGACAGACCGGCGGGCCGGTCAGCTTGTACTGCGATGGCAAGCTCGGCTGGATTTCCACCCCGCAGGGCGCCGGGCCATTGAGGGGCGCGATCCTGGGGGAGATGCGCAACGAGGTGTTCCACGTCTACTTCAGCCTGCTGCTGGCCGGCGGCGAGACCAGCGTGGCCGCGGTGGACGACCGCACGGTCGAGATTTCCGCCGGCGATGAAACGGTTCGCCTGGTGATCGATCCGGCCACCGGGTTGCCGCAGCAACTGCTCTACGATTCGCCGCAGCCCAACGGCCCGCCGCAGCCGATGGAAGAAGAGTATTCCGATTTTCGCGAGGTGAATGGAATCCAGGTGCCTTTTCACACGACGTATCATCAGGGTGGCAAATATCTGGCCGAATCCGCGATCAGCCAGCTTCAGATCAACACGGGCCTCCAACTGGAGGATCTGGAGCGGCGCCCATGAAAGCGACCAGCAATCGTGCCGCACGCAGTTCAGAGGTAGGAAAGACGATCGGTTTTTGTCGTCTGTCAATGCGCGGCGCTTTGGCGAGACCTGACAGACCGCAAGAGACGATGGTCTGTCCAACCGGCGGCGGCAACCGAGCCCCTGGAATAACGAAGCTGCTCCACTGCCTGCTGATTTGCGCGACGCTGGCGGGCGGCCTGTGGGCGCAGCAGGAAACGCGCCAGGAGCGCGGCAAGCGCGTGGTCAACGAAGCTCTGGCCGCGCTCGGCGGCGAAGCATTTCTGCGCGTCGCGGACCGCGTGGAAGCCGGCCGCGCTTACTCCTTCTATAACGCGCAGCTTTCCGGGCTCTCGGTGGCCACCGTCTACACACGCTACCTGGTACCGGCGCCGGGCAAGCTGGCCCAGCGCGAGCGCGAGAATTTCGGCAAAAAACAGGACGAGGGATTTGTGTTGTTCAGCGAAAACGGCGCTTGGGAAGTCAACTTTCATGGCGCCAAGCCGCTCGAGGACGACCGGTTCAAGAGATACCAGGAGAGCGAACTGCTGAACATCCTTTACATCCTGCGCCAGCGGCTCTCCGAGCCCGGCCTTTCGTTTTACTCGCAGGGCTCCGACGTCTTCGAGAATCAGCCGGTGGAAATCGTCGATATCACCGACGCCGACGGCCGCACTGTCACCGTCTACTTCAGCAAGTTCAACAAGCTCCCGCTGCGGCAGAGTTTTCGGCGCCGCAATCCGACCTATGGCGACTTCGACACCGAAGTGACGGCCTTCGCCAAGTACCACCCCACCGGCGGCATACTGTGGCCCTATGACATCCGCCGCGAGCGTAACGGCGACAAGATTTTCGAGATGTACTCGGAAACCGTGGAGATCAACCAGAGCCTCGGCGATGAGTTGTTCACCTTGCCGGCCAATGTGAAGCTGTTGCCGAAGGACAAGTAGCGGCTACTGCAACGCCCCGAAACCAAAGCGGCGTTCCCGCCGATTCGACAGGCGGATGCCTGACCGCTTCGCCAAAGGCGGCGCCTCGAGTTTCCACTACTCCGTCTGTTAGTTGGACTTGGCGGCAGCGGCCTGGGCGGCGAACCGCGCGCGGACGCCCTTCATACGCTCGCGCATGGCGGCGACCCGCTGGCGGCCCTCGGGCGAGGCGTCGATCAGCCGTTCCAGGTTGACCAGGTAGTTCGACCCGAAGCTCGCCCGCAGTTCGGCCAGGAATGACTCCACTTTCAGGAAGACGCCGATATGCTCGCCGTTGGTATCGTTGAACAGGTCGAGGCTGATGGCGCCGTGGTTGACCAGCGCGGCGGCCATGTCCCAGTAGGTCCACACCATCCGCGCGTAGCCGCTGTGTTCGCTGAACAGCGCCTTGGTGACGTCCTCGAACGATTCGGGATTGAAGTCCCGAAAATACCAGTCGCGCGCCTTGCGCATGGTGGCCTCGCGGCGCAGGTCGTAAAGTTTCAGAATCAGATCGGCTTCTTCATGCTTCGACATAGACAGCCCCTCAGTCTCTTGAGTCGGACTGCAAAGCGCCGCCAATCGGCGCTTGCAGAGTCATCATAGCAGAACCGGCAAGCACCGCCGCTGTTATTCCGCGGCCGTGTTGGAGCCAAATAGAAAGTTCCTACTCCCGGCCAAGTAGAAAGTTCCTCTTATCGGTGTCGCTCGCCGACCCTCATGGTATGGTCGCATAGCCGCAGCGGGTCGCTTCCGAGGCGGCGCCCAAAGCCGAGGCGACGGAGTTGGCTCCGGCAGCAGTCGGCACGAGGCCCTCCCACAGCGATTACAATCCGGGTAGTCCCAACCGGTCGCCGAAGAGGGCCTTTCGTTTTTGAGAATGGATTGCTACTGGTGAAACTCCCGAGCGGAGGCTTTGGGCTTGAAACGCGAAGACCGCCGGGCCGCTTTTGCCCGGCGATCCAAATTGCCCTTTAATCTTCGATCAGCTTCCACAGCGGTGGGCTGGGACGGCTGAAGAATCCATCCATCCAGCGACTCCGGCCTCCCGCATTGTGATCCTTGCGCACCGGCTTGCTTGCCGGCGGCTGAATCGTATCCACGCGCACGCGGCACTCTGCGGCAGCAAGGTAGCGGCCTTGATAACACGCCTTCAACTCCCCATCGAGCCGCAACTCCACGCGTAAACGCTGCCGGCGCATTCCCGCTTGCACGTCCGCGCGTTCGATCTGATACCGGCGGCCCGCGAAAGAGAACGTGTAATCGTTACCGATCACCCGCTCCTCCACGTGACTCAAAATCGCCTCGAGATTCAACTGCGGTGTCAGCGGCCGATGATGATTGGCAAAATCCGCCACCGGCGATGCGAAATGCTCGTTCCACTCGGGCCAATACTCTTTCTCCAAGTACTCGTTGGCGGCTTCCAGGGTGGAGATTTTCGCCAAACGCAGATGCTTCACCAATCGATCCTGCGCCGTGCGAAAACTCCGTTCAATGCGTCCTTTGGCTTGCGGCGAGTACGCCAGGATGGAGCCGATGCCCAACTCTCGCAGGGCGCGTCCCAGTTGCGTCAGCCGGTCTGCCTCACGCTGTTGCTCTTTGCTTTCTCCGGGCCGGGGCGCGACCGTAAATATCGAATCCCGGTCGGTGTAGACATCCACCATCCGACCATTCTTTTCCAGATATTCCCAGAGCACGCCCATGTTCTGCGGGGTCGCATCACTGTCCACGAATCGTCCCCAACTCCAACTGGTCGCATCGTCGATCATGCGCACCAGGTAGCGCACGGGGCCGCGACCTTCGAGCCAGTCGTGATCGGACGTGTCCCACTGCACCAGTTCGCCGAACCCCGTTCGCCGCGGTCTCCAAACGTGAACGTCCTCGATCGTTTGCACCTTGCTCTTCCACAGTCCCGCATCGATCATCCATCGCCGCAAAGTCTCTTTTCCAACATGGATCTGATGCCGTTTGGCCAACTGTTCAGCGGCGAAGGTTGGTCCGAAGTCGTGCCACTCCGGCTTCTTCAGAATCGCCAGCGCTTGCCTCTGCGTCTGGTCAGAAAGCTTCCGGTTGGAACTGCGCCCCCGCAGCCCGTGGACCACCACCGCATCGCCTTGCTTCTTCATCCGCTTGACGAGCTCGCGCACCCACCGAGCCGTCACGCCCATCTTCTCAGCGGCCTCCCGCTGAGTCATGCTGTGTGCCTCTACCCGCTTCAGCCAGTGCAAGCCGTCCCGTTCCGATTGGCTCATCGCGATTCGTTCCATCCTTCAACCTTGCGGTTGTCAAGAGGAACTTTCTACTTGGCTCAAAGCGGAACTTTCTACTTGGCCGCGACACTCGGGCAGGCCGAAGCGTGCCCTGCCAGTCCGCTCCTGGTAGAATTGGAGGGTTCCGCCATGGCTCTCGATTCGACGGAAGGGTCGCTGAAGGAGCGGGGGGTTCGCCTCACCCGCCAGCGGCAGATTCTGCTCGAATTGATCGACCGCACGGGCGCCCACCTGGATGTCGAACAGCTCTACCGCATGGCCAAGGAACGCGACCCGAAAATCAATCGCGTTACGGTCTATCGCACGGTGAATATGCTGAAGGCGGGCGGGCTGGTGGACGAGCTCGACCTGATGCATTACGAAGGCGACCAGCACTATTACGAAACCCGCCTCAAGCAGGAGCACGCTCACGTGGTCTGCCTGCGTTGCGGCCGCGTGGAGGAATTCTTCGGCGAGCCGCTGCAGCGCCTGCGCAAGCAGATTGAAAGCCACTTCGGGTTTCAGATCCTGGTGGCGCGCACGGAAGTGGGCGGCTACTGCGCGCATTGCCAGACGCTGCGGTCGCGCGAGATAGAGACGGTGCGCCGCCAGGTGAAATCCGTTGCCAAGGCGCCCGCCGCTCGAGCTCGGACGCGGCGCGCCCACGCCCGGCCGAAGTAGATGGAACCGGCCGCTGCTGTTTCGCCCGCCGCCGAGCCGGCTTCTCTGATCGTCACCGATCCCGGCGGCCACCGCACCCGCGTCTCCATCCATCCGTTGCCGTTCCTGATCGGCCGCCAGCCGCAAAGCAACCTCATCCTGCGCGACAGCCGCGTTTCACGGTCGCACGCGCGCATCGTGTTCGAACATGGCGGCTACGTGCTCGAGGACACCGGCAGCCGCCACGGCACTTTCGTCAACGGCCAGCGCATCGAGCGCCAGGCGCTGGCCAACTCCGACCGCATCGATTTCGGCGCGCAGGATTCCTACCAGCTCCTCTTCATGATCGATGGCGCCGAATTGCGGCGCTTGATGGAGCAGATGGCCGCTCCGGAAGCCACGCCCGGCGCGCCCGGCTTGGGTGCCGGCCTGGCCCGGCTGCGCGCCGTGCTCGACCTGGCGCGGACGCTGCAAAGCTCGTTCTCGCTCGAAGACGTGCTGGTCCAGGTGGTGGATACCGCGCTGGCTGTCACCGGCTCCGAACGCGGCTTCCTGCTGCTCAAGGCGGGCGACGATCTGGAGACCCGGGTGGCCCGCCATCGCCGCGGCCACAAGCTGCCGCTCGACGAGCTGCGCGTGCCGCGCGCCGTCATCCACCGGGCCTTGCAGCACCGGCGGGAGCTGCTCTTCATGAATTTCGACTCGAGCGCTGTTGGGACTACCGCCGAGCACACCGTGGCCGATCTCGAGCTGCGCAGCGTGGTCTGCGTGCCGCTGGTGCGCATACGCGCCGGGCAGGGCGACACCACCAGCCTGCTCACCACCGGCGCCGAAACGGTAGGCGTGCTGTATCTCGATTCGCGCCTGGCCGCGGCCGATATGGCGGGCGGCAATCGCGAGCTGTTGCAGACGCTGGCCATGGAAGCCTCCACCGTCCTCGAAAACGCGCGCCTGCTGGAGGAAGAGCGCGCCAAGCAGCGCATGGAGGAGGAACTCAAGGTCGCCCGCGATATCCAGCAAAGCCTGCTGCCGCGCACGCTGCCTTCCGCCGGCTGGCTGCGCGCGGCGGGCAGCAGCGTGGCTTCGGCGCAGGTGGGCGGCGACTATTACGACGTGATCGCCGTCAACGAACGCTGCTGGGGCGCCGTGGTGGCCGACGTTTCGGGCAAGGGCGTCAGCTCCGCGCTGCTGGCCGCGCTGCTGCAGGGCGCTCTCATTCCCGCCAGCGATCACGCCGACGTGCTGGCGCGCCGCATGGAGCGGCTCAACGCGTTTCTCCTGGATCGCACCGGCGGCGAAAAGTACGCCACGGTTTTCTACTGCCTGCTGGATCAGAGCGGGCGGCTCGATTACGTCAACGCCGCGCACTGCCCGCCGATCGTGGTCCGGCCCAACGGCGAAACCACGGAGCTGGCAGCCACCGGCGTTCCGGTGGGACTGCTCGAAGGATCGAAGTATGAGCTCGCCGGGCGCCAGCTTTCGCCCGGCGAGAAGATTGTGATTTACACCGATGGCGTCACCGAAGCCCAGGACGCGCGCGGCGCGTTCTTCGGCCGCAAGCGCCTCTTCGACCTGGTCCGCACCCACGCCGCCGCGTCCTCCACCGAGCTGCACGACGCCATTCAAGGCGCCGTGAGCGATTTCACCGAAGGCGCCCCCCAATCCGACGACATCACGCTGGTGGTGCTGGATTACAGGGGGTAGGGGTGTGGGCTGGCCGGCGCCGGCGGTTGAATCGATGCGGGCCGTGCTTGTGGCGGCGGCTGGCGGTAAACTGTCGTAAGGCCGGAGAGGCCGTAACGAGAATCGAGGCCCCACTCTTCCCGCAGGATCTCCCGGGCCGCCAGCGCGATGGTTTGGCACCACAATCAGGATAAAGGAGGTTGAATATCCGCTATGAGCCTCAGTGACGAAGGCATCCGCGGCGCCTATGCGGCGTCTTGTTGCAAATTGTGGAAGAACTTTGGAACCGCGAACCTCGAGGACGTGAAGAAAGGGCTGATTGTCGCCGCGAATACCGCGTTGGTGACTTCGGGCGTCCCTAAGTTGGAATATGGGCTGGAGCTGGGCGGCGGGAACATGGGAGCGTTCTATTTCACTACCTGGAAGCTCATGTTCGGCGGCGCACTCGTAGTAACCGACAGAACCAGCGATATTTTCATTGAGATGGTGGATACGGTTTACCACGAGTCCCGCCATTGCGAGCAGTGGTTTCGCATCGCTCAGGCACTGGCGGCTGGCACGATCAAACGGCCGCTGATGATGACCGTGGCGATACCGGCGAAGGGCGATAGCGCGAGCATCGCAACGTTCATGGCGATTGAGCTCCGGATCGCCCAGAAAGCCGTGGAAAACGCGAAGCTCCAGGTTGCACTTTCCTTGGTGCAAGAGTGGTTCAGATCGATTTATGGGTCGGGGTCCAAGCCGAGGGAGAACCGTCTGGCCGACGATGACCGCTACGAAGACTACCGCAAGCTCCCCGAGGAACAGGACGCCTGGCCGCAAGGCGAGAGGGCGGGCGAGGCGGTCCGCGTGGCACTCAACCTGAAATACCCGAACCTCTACGACTGGAAGCTGCTCACGAGACTGGATTGGCACATCCGTTGCGGCCTGCTGGTAGACGTCGACAAGGCTCTGGAGACCTATCAATCCAGCCGCAACGACGGCAATCGCACCAAGCTCAAGGATGCGTTCGACAAGTGGTACAAGGATAAGTCGGACGACGCCAAAGCGCGGAACAAAGCGGAGTGCGTCACCAAACTGGGGGCTTGGCTCGCAAAGTCCAAGGGCGAGCAGATGGGCGGCTTCAAACTGGTCTGACCGGACTTCGGCGCTATTTCGCGGAAATCGTGAACCCAATGGCCCCTTCGGGCGGCCGTGGGTTGAATATCAACTGCGGCGGGGGCGTATCTCAAAGCCCACGCCTTCCTGCGCTTGAAGATGTGCGAGGACGCCGAACAGGTTCTTGGCCGAAGGGTTGCCATGCGGCCCAAACATCCGCATGAGGCTGGTGGCCGGGATGGATGTCGCCTCTTCCAACCGCCGAAAGCCGACCGTGGCGTTGATGTAGTTGCGCAGGATCGCGCGGCCCGTCTTCTCGTCGCCGGAGAGCATGAGTTCGATCGCTTCCCGAAGCAACGCCTGGCGGAATCGCGGTTCCCGCTGGGCGCGTTCGCGGATCGTCTCGCGAAAATCCTTGGTTAGTGGCACCGTGAATCC
>Ga0371490_1000094_pt1 | contig 96591 bp, 85 predicted proteins | sample MB2SIPfraction_FD_207959 | JGI IMG/M metagenome (GOLD analysis project Ga0371490, IMG submission 207959) | Lab enriched peat soil microbial communities from McLean, Ithaca, NY, United States - MB28FN SIP fraction | ecosystem: Environmental > Terrestrial > Soil > Wetlands > Peat | place: USA... | reverse complement strand
GGCGGCATATTCCTGGCCGGCGGCGGCGCCAAGTTGGCGGAGATCCTCGACGTGGCGGCGGACGAGTTGAAGTGCCGGTCGCGATTCGGAATCATCGAGGGAATCGCGGATTGGCCGAAGGCGATGAACGACGCGGAATGGTGTACCGCTGCCGGATTGGCGATGTACTCGGCAAAACTGAAGGCGCAAACCCAACGGCAGCGGGCGGCGGTGGGCTGGTTGAACAAGATTCTCTAGGGAGGCGAAACGAAATGGGGCTGATGGACTCGCGTATCGACGACTTTAAATACGAAATCGCGGAAGAAACTCGCCTGGCAACCCAGATCAAGGTGGTTGGCGTGGGCGGCGGCGGGTGCAACGCGGTGGCGCGCATGGTGCTGGAAGGCGTGGAGGGCGTCGACTTCTGTGTGATGAACACGGACGTGCAGGCGCTGGAAGCGGTCGAGGTTCCCCACAAGCTGCAACTGGGACCGAAGCTCACACGCGGGCTGGGCGCTGGCGCCAATCCGGAAGTCGGCCAGCAGGCCGCGCTCGAAAACACCGACCACATTCTGGAGGTGTTGGAGGGCGCCGACATGGTGTTCGTCACCGCGGGACTGGGCGGCGGAACCGGAACCGGCGCCGCGCCCGTGATCGCCAGCCTGGCCAAGGAAATGGGCGCGCTGACGGTGGCCGTGGTCACCAAACCATTCGGATTCGAAGGCCCGCGGCGTATGCGGCTGGCTGAAGAGGGGCTGCGCAGATTGGCCGCGGCAGTGGATACGGTGATCGCCATCCCCAACGACCGCCTGCTGGCGCTGGTTCCGCGCGGCACCAGTTTCTTCGAGGCGTTCAAAGTGGCGGACGACCTGCTGCGGCAGGCCGTGCAGGGCATCAGCGACATCATCACCACGCCGGGGCTGATTAACCGCGACTTCTCGGACATCAAGGCCACCATGCTGGGCATGGGCTACGCGATGATGGGCACGGCGGTGGGACGCGGCGAGAAGGCTGCCGTGGATGCGGCGCGCCATGCCATCAGTTGCCCGCTGCTCGAGGACTCGCGCATCGCCGGCTCCAAGGGCATTCTGATCAACATCACCGGCTCCAGCCGCCTGGGACTGCACGAAGTGAACGAGGCGTGCTCCATCATCCGCGAGGCGGCCGAATGCGAGGACGCGCAAATCAACTTCGGCGTGATCCTCAACGAGAGCCTGGCGGATGCAGTGAAAATCACCGTGATCGCCACCGGATTCCAGCCCGAGCAGAAAGCCGCAGTGGCGGAGCCGGCGGCGGTGGCGTCGGAGCGCAGGCCCGCCGGTGCGGTAACCAGAGTGCGGTCGCTGGGCGCGGACCCGGAGCCGATTCCGCCGCCGGCCGCGGTGCTGCCCGAGCCCTCGATCGCTATGTCGGCGCAGGTCCATGCACCGGCAGCGGCCGCCGAGGAAGAAGGATCGATGGAATTCGATCTGGAAGACCTCGACACGCCGGCATTCATGCGTCAGGGCCGGCTGCTGAATTGAAACTGGTTTCGTGTCGCTACCCCAACCGCTCCCTGACGGTCGCGGCTTCGTTACGCGTTCGGAGCCGCGACCGTCAGGGAGCGGTTGTCAGGGATTGAACTGGTTTGTTTCCTGACAGGCTCCGAAGCGTGCAGCCACGCCGCCGGTTATAATCTAGGTTCCCCATGAAAGCTCGCGTATTTGTTTCCTTGAAAAGCACGGTGCTCGACCCGCAGGGCCAGACGGTGCGCGCAGCGCTCCAAGGCCTTGGCTATCCGGCGATAGAGGCGGTGCGCCAGGGCAAGTTCTTCGATATCGCCATCGCCAGCGGAGTGACCCGCGAACAGGCGCAGAAGGATATCGAGACCATCGCTCACGACGTGCTCGCCAACCCGGTGATCGAAGAGTACCGCGTGGAATTGTTGGACTGAGCGCTGTGGCGCAGGCTGTCCAGCCTGCTGAGCCGAGAGTCGTCTCGGCTTTTCTTGCGCCGCCATCCAAGGGAACGGGACGCGTGCCCAGCCTATGCTATACTCGAATAGTTTCCCGTTCGCAAGGACCCTCGGAAATTCTATGCCTAAACTCAAGACCCATAAAGGTGCGGCCAAACGGTTCCATAAGACCGGCACGGGGCAAGTGATGCGCAGTCACGCCTTCGGCCGGCACATCCTGACCTCGAAGCCGCATAAGCGCAAGAAGAAGCTGCATCAGAGAGTGCTGGCCGATCCGACCAACCAGCCGGCTCTGAAGCGCATGCTCCCCTATTAAACGGGTGAGCGGCGAGCGCGGACGGTGCGCGTGGCACGTGCCCGTTCCGCCAAGTCCATTCCAAAGGAGATTGAAACGTGCCCAGAGTTAAACGTGGTACCCACCGCCGGGATGCCCGGAAAAAGACGCTCAAACAGGCGTCGGGTTATTTCCTCACAAAAAGCAAGCTGAATCGCGCCGCGCAAGAGGCGGTCGAACGCGGCCTGAAGTTCGCTTACGTCGGGCGCAAGAATAAGAAGCGCGAGTTCCGCGCGCTGTGGATTGTGCGCATCAACGCCGCCTGCCGGGAGGCCGGCATTTCCTACAGCCGGTTCCTCAACGGACTGAAGGCCGCCCGCCTGGAACTGAACCGCAAGGTGCTGGCGGATGTGGCGCTGCACGACGATTCGGCGTTCCAGCAACTGGTTTCGGTGGCCAAGTCCGCGCTCGAAGTCAAGGATTCCGCCCGCGCGGCGCTGGAAAAGAAATGACGGCCACCCACCCGCCGGATCCGCTCGCCAGCCTGGAGGATCGCATCCAGCAGGCGGTTCAACTAGTGGGCCGTTTGCGTCAGGAAAAAGATGCCGCGCTGGCCCAGGCGGCGGAAGCGCGGGCCGAAACCGGGCGGCTGGCCGACGAACTCGCGGCGCTTGAAGCCGAGCGCAAGCAGGTGCGTACCCGCATCGAAAAGCTGCTCGAGCAGATCGAGCAATTGAGCAACGGGTAGCGGATTCCGATTGCCGGAGCGAAGCATGGAAAGCTCTCCTCCCGAAAAACAGACGGTTCGGGTCACCATCCTCAACCGGCAGTACACGCTGCGCGCCGCGAGCGATCCCGCGGAAATCGAGCGCACGGCGGCCCAGTTGGACGACCTGATGCTGGCGCTAGCCGCCAAGGCGCCGGCGAATGCGGATTCCACGCACATCGCGGTGCTGGCATGCCTGCATCTGGCCGACAAGCTGACGGCTCTCGAGCGGGAAATGGACGCGCTGCGCCAGAACGTTGACCAAACGAGCGAAAAATGCCGCGGCATGATCGAGAAACTGATTGCCACGGCGGAAGCTGACGTATGATGGCACGCATTTTGCCGGGTCTGGTGGCCGCGCTGGCGATGTCGGCGGGGCCGGCGCTCGAGGATGAAATCGCGCAGTGGCGCGCCGCGCGGGCATCCGCGCTCCAGGCCGAGGGCGGCTGGCTTACCGTGGCCGGCCTCTTCTGGCTGCATGAGGGCGCGAACCCATTTGGGAAAGATCCCGCCAGCGAGATCGTGCTCCCCGATGGACCCGCCCAGGCCGGCGTTTTCGAACTGCGCGCCGGTAAGGTCGTGGTGACCATGCAGGGCGAAAGCGCACGCCGCGAATTGCAACCGGATTCCGCCGACGTCGTCAAAGTGGGCCGCCTCAGCTTGTTCCTCATCAAGCGCGGCGACCGGCTCGGCATCCGTCTCAAGGACCCCGAGAATCCGGCGCGCAAGGCCTTCCACGGTCTGGACTATTTCCCCGCCAGCGAGGCTTACCGCGTGACGGCGCGCTGGGTGGCCTCGCCGCGACAGATTCCCGTTCTCAACGTGCTGGGCCAAACCGAACCTTCCCAGTGTCCCGGCTACGCCGAGTTCCGCATTGGCGAGCAGGATCTGCGCCTTTACCCGATCCTCGAAGAGCCGGATGCCCAGGAGCTGTTTTACATCTTTCGCGATCAGACCAGCGGCCGGGAAACCTACCCAGCCGGCCGCTTCCTCTACTCAGCCCTGCCCAAGGACGGCCGCGTGGTGCTCGATTTCAACAAGGCCTACAATCCGCCCTGCGCTTTCACGCCCTACGCCACCTGCCCGCTGCCGCCGTCCGAAAATCGCCTGCCCGTGCGCATTGAGGCTGGCGAAAAGAAATATCATTAAACTCGATTCACATTGCCCACTCCGCCATAACCAAACGCTGCGGCGGGTGTTAATGTGAAACAGGAGGAAAACATGCGAAACACCAAACTACCGATCATTCTTGCTGTCGCGGCGGCTCTCGCCTTTTCCACATTGGCGTTTGCGGGACGCCATCCGCGCTATCTGCACGCGCGGACCGATCTCCGCACCGCGCTTCTTCTGCTGCGCGTCCATGATGAGCCCAACGTCATGCGGCACGTGCACCAGGCCGATTGGGAAATCGACCAGGCGGTGAGAGAAATCGACCACGCGGCGGTGATCGACCACAAGGACCTCATAGACAATCCGCCCATCGATCGCAACCTGGACCGTCCCGGCAGATTCCGCAAGAGCTTGGAATTGCTAAGAGCTGCCCGCGCCGATATCGGCCAAGAGGAAGACAACCCGCGCGCCATCGGCTGGCGTGACGCCGCCTACCGCCATATCGACGCTGCGATTGACCAGATCAAACACGCGGCGCGCGATCTGCACTTCGACCACTGGGAAGGCTACTAGCCGCGCGCTCTATCCATCCCTGGTTGCACTAACAAAGAGGCTCCTGGCGGACGAACAGCGCCGCCACGAGCCTCTTGCCGTCTGCGACCGCGCGCGTCCAGGTGTCTTTGCACGTATAGCCGCGCGCTGCGAAGGCCGCGATCAGGTCCTGACGAGGCACCAGAGTGGCGTGCGCGATCTCGGCGGCCTTGGCGAGCGACGGTGGAATTCGCCGGCCGGGTGTGATCGCCGACGTCATGCCCTCCGGGTTCTCTTGAATGACGACGCCGCAGGCGGCGGGGCAGAGTCCTGCAATCGCCTCGACGCCGCGGCGCCAGTCGATGTGCTCCAACAGAAGCGTGGCCAGCAGCAGATCCGCGCCGGGTTCGATCGCCGTCTGCTCGATATCGTCTTCGAACACGGTAGCCAGAATACCGTGCTTCGCCAACCGTTGCGCCAACTGTGCAAGAAATGTAGGGTTCAGGTCAGTGAATGTCAGGCGGAACGGCCGGAAGATGCCGGGGTCCGCGAAATCGAGCGCCTGCCCGGTGCCGGCGCCGGCGATTACTACTCGGCCGCCCGCCGGCGGATCGGCGGCGCGGAGAATCTGACAAGTGAGGCTGGCGCCCGCTTGAGCTTGGCCGATTCCAGCCATGTGCTCGTCATAATCCTCGCCCGTGACGATTTGCGTCCAGGCGCGGCGGAGACCGGGATCCATCTTTCGTATTCTAACGGAAATCTGAATAGAGGACCGCGATATCCTAATCGGACAGACCTGTGCCGTTCGCAAGTTGTTGCAGGGAAATGGTGGCGGCGGGGCGACTCGAACGCCCGACCTACGGATTATGAGACCGTCGCTCTAGCCAGCTGAGCTACACCGCCATCAAGGTACAGTGTAACAGACCACTTTCCTCTCGTGTGGCCCTCGGTGGCATAGGGTATTCACCTGAGTAGCCATGTGGAAATCCGATGCCACCACCAGTCACTCGTGTTAACCAACGTGTAATGAATTCGGTGTGCTTGGCGATCTGGTGTCAAGCAGCTTATTCCAAAGCGTTTAGTGAAATATGCTGCCGCTTGCGGCAAAATGTGGTAAGTGCTTTTTTAATGGTAGTTTAATGCTTGTGGCTAGGCGCTTTCCCACAAAGTTTTCCACAGCGGCTGTGGATTCTGTTACCGTACTTCCCCTCAATTGTGACAGCGTCGTAACCCTACCCGTCAGGCTAACTTGCCGGCGCGGCGCAGGCGCACTTCCAGCGACTCGGGGATGGTCGCCTCCACCAAGCAGTGGTTGCCGGAGTAACGGGTCTTGATCACTCGTCCGAACTGATGGAGCAGCGCGAGCGTAGCGCCGTCGGCCGCGGGAAGGCGCAGAGTCACCGACAAAGTGAGATCCACTGGGAGCGCCACGTCAATTGCGTCCAACAGGTGGCCGATACCGTCTCCGGTGAGAGCAGAGATGGCGACCGCGCCGCCGGTTTCGCCGGGAGCGGCGGCGGAAAGGCGGCGCGCCAGCGGCTCGGCTGCATCGCCGGCACGGTCCATTTTGTTCAACACCAGGATGCGCGGGACGTGGGCGGCGCCAATTTCATCCAGCACTTCGCCAACGCGCGCGGCCTGTTCCATGGCGGAGGGCGAAGCCATGTCGACCACGTGCAGCACCAGCGCGGCCTCCTGAATCTCCTCGAGTGTGGCGCGAAAAGCTTTGACCAACGTAGTGGGCAGGTTGCGGATGAAGCCCACCGTGTCGCTGACCAGCACGCGGCGGTGGGAGGGGAGCAGCAGCGGGCGGACGGTGGGGTCGAGGGTGGCGAACAGGCGGGCGTCGGCGAGGACAGTGGCCTGGGTGAGCCGGTTGAAGAGGGTGGACTTTCCGGCGTTGGTGTAGCCCGCCAGCGCCAGCGTGGCCAGCGGAACCGCGCTGCGGCGCCGCCGGTTGAGCGCGCGGCCGGTGCGCACGCTCTCCAGTTCGAGTTTGATCTTTTGGATCCGCTGGGCGATGCGCCGGCGGTCGGTTTCCAGTTGCGTCTCGCCGGGCCCGCGGGTGCCTATGCCGCCGCCCAGCCGGGACATTTCGACGCCGCGGCCGGACAGGCGGGGCAGCAGGTAATTGAGCTGCGCCAGTTCCACCTGGAGCCGGCCTTCGCGCGTTCGGGCGCGCGCCGCGAAGATGTCGAGGATCAACTGAGTGCGGTCGATCACCCGGGTGCGAATCGATTTCTCGAGGTTGCGCTGCTGGGTGGGGGTGAGCTCGCGATCAAAGATGACGACGTCGGCCGCCCCCGCGCCAACCGCCGCGCCTAATTCGGCGGCCTTGCCGGGCCCGATGAAGGTAGCGGCCTCGGGAGCATCGCGCGATTGCAGCACGCGCTCCACCACTTCCGCGCCGGCGCTCGAGGCTAGCTCCGCCAGTTCGTCGAGCGATTCTTCGCTGCCCGCCGGTCCCCAACGCACGGAAGCGGAGCGCGATTTCCACTCCAGCCCCACCAGGATGGCGCGCTCGCGGGACGGTCCGGTCGCCGGCGTGTGTTATGCCTCCGATTCGGTGTGCACCGGCGCGCTCGGAGTGCCGGCCGCAGTTCCGCTCGAAACGGTGGCTTGCGAGTTGCCGCTGTAGGAGTGGAGAGGCTTCTGTACCACCACGGTGGAAACTGCGTGCTTAAAAATCAGTTGCTCCTGATTGTTGGTCTCCAGCACCAAAGAGTACTTGTCGAAACTCTTGATACGGCCGGAAAGCTTCACGCCGCTCATCAGGTATATGGTGAGGACGATCTTGTCCTTGCGCGCGTTGTTTAAGAAACTGTCTTGAATGTTTTGCGCCGGTTTTTCCATCGCACCCCCAAAAAGAACCGCATCGGGAAAGAACAAGTGTAACTGCGGCGTAAGTAATTGTACACCGAATTGCGGCTCAAATTCAGTAGTGCCGATGGTAGCCCTCTTAGCCCAGCCCGGCGTGACGATCCGCATCCGGAGTTCAGTTCCGTTCCGCCGGGACCGGCTGGCGGAGCGGAGCGGAGTACCGATTCACCCGCATTGGTGATACATTGGAGATACGGAGTCGCTCGATGATCAAGAAGCTGACGAAGCACGGAAACAGTCTGGCGCTGGTGATTGATCGCCCCATCCTGGACCTCCTGAGAATCGATCCGGAAACGCCGCTCGATATCAGCACCGACGGTAAACAGTTGATCGTCGCGCCGGCGAAGGCCTCGGATCGGCGAAAAAAGTTCGATGCAGCGCAGGAGTGGGCGCACAAGCGATATGGAAAGGCGTTCCAGAAACTGGCGGAGTGAGTCCCCGGGATAGACCTCATGGAGCCCGTATTCCTCTCGCTGGATGAAGTTCTGGAGATCCACGAGCAACAGATCGACCGCTACGGAGGAACGCAGGGATTGCGAGACGCGGCCGGACTTGAGTCCGCCGTGGCCACGCCGCAGGCGACATTCGGCGGCGAATTCCTGCACACCTCCATCCCCGCTATGGCAGCGGCGTACCTCTTTCATATCAGCCAGAACCACCCGTTCCTCGACGGCAACAAACGAGCCGGCGCGAACGCGGCCATTACATTCCTGCTGATGAATGGTTGGGAGCCGAACTTCGGTGAGGAGGAACTGGTGGAGGTGGTGTTGTCCGTCGCTTCGGGTGTACTGGCGAAGGCCGAACTCACCGGCATCTTCGAGGCCCGCTGCCGTCCGCTGGAGGGCGGTTAGGCTGCGCCCAGCCGGGGATGGGTTGCAGGGCGGGGGCCTGCACCACTTCTCCTGCACGCTTCTGGCCGCGCCGGCGTCAAATCTCTTGTGAGCGTAGCTCGCCTATGGACGGGACTGCTGGCGGTGTCGGCATTTGCCGCCGATCCGCAGTTGGGCCATCTGCTGGCTGCCGTGGAGGCCCGGTACAACCACGCGAAGACGCTCGAAGTCGTTTTTCAAGAACAGTATACGAGGCAAGGCGAACCGCACCGCGCGGAGGGTGGACGGCTCCAGTTGCGCAAGCCCGGGAAAATGCGATGGGATTACACCCAGCCCCAGGGCAAGCTGTTCCTCTGCGACGGCAAGTATCTTTACCTGTATACGCCGGCGGACAACCGGGCGCAGCGGATGAAGCTGAAGGAAACCGAGGACATGCGCGCGCCGCTGGCCTTCCTGCTGGGCAAACTGCATTTCGAGCGCGAGTTTCGCAATTTGCTTGGCCGCAGCGACGGCGGGAACTGGCGCATCACGGCCGAACCGAAAACCGACGATCTGCCATACAAAGCGGTGGAGTTCACTGTAGCGCAGGATGGGCGCATCGAAGAGGTCAAAGTGACCAGCTACGACCAGGCGGTGCTGGATTTCCACTTCGACCAGGAGAAGGTGGACCCGCCGCTCAGCGCCGGGCTGTTCCAGTTCCAGTTGCCGCCGGGGGCGCAATTGACCGAGGGGGACCAGTAAGCCATGGCTGAATTCGTCCTCAAATACGCCGATGGGCGCGGCGAGATCCACCAGCAGGTGGCGACCGCCGGCTCGGAAAAGGAATTGCGCGACCGGTACACTTCGCAGGGCTTCCTGGTGTATTCGGTGAAGACGCGCAGCGCGGGAGGCGGCTTCGGGCGCAAGAAGAAAATCAACCTGGAGAAGTTCCTCATCTTCAACCAGCAGTTCGTGACGCTGATCCGCGCCGGCCTGCCGATTCTGAAGGGGCTCGATCTGCTGGCCGAGCGGCTGACCGATCCCAAGCTGGGCCCGTACATCAAGGCGGTGCGGGATGAAGTGCACTCGGGCACGCTGCTCTCGGAAGCCTTCCGCCAGCAGGGCGTGTTTCCTAAGATTTACGTCACTTCGGTGATGGCGGGAGAAAAGAGCGGCAGCCTGACGGAAGTGCTGGACCGGTACATCAGCTACCAGAAGATCTCGCTGGCGGTGAAGAAGAAGGTGATGGTATCGCTGCTGTATCCGAGCGTGCTGATCGTGCTGGTGATCGTCCTGATGGTGTTTCTGGTGACCTACGTGGTGCCGACATTCGCCACGCTCTACACCAGCATGCACGCGCAACTGCCGGCGCTGACGGTGTTCCTGATCTCCATCGGCACCGCGGCGCGCAGCTACATTCTGGTGTTGGCGGCGGCGCTGGCCGGCGGGATCGCGGGCTTCCGTTGGTGGTCGCGGCAGGAAGCGGCGCGCAACCGGCTGGATCGGATCAAAATGAAGCTGCCGGTGGCCGGCGAAATCTGGCTGAAGTACCAGGTGGCGCAGCTTTCGCGGATCCTGAGCACGCTGCTGACGGGCGGCATTCCGCTGGTGCAGTCGCTCGAAACGGCGGCCGATTCGCTGTCGACGCCGGTGATGCAACGGGCGATCGAGACGGCGGGCAGGATGGTGCGCGAGGGGCAGCCGCTTTCGGCCTCCCTGCGGGCTTCGAAGATGTTCCCCCCGCTGGCGCTCGATATGATCGAAGTGGGGGAATCGACCGGCGCTCTGCCGGCCATGCTCAACAGCGTGGCGGAGTTTTTCGAGGAGGACGTGAATACGCGCATGACGGCGACGCTCTCGCTGATCGAGCCGGCCATCATGATCGTGATGGGCTCGGTGGTGGCGTTCGTGCTGATTGCGCTGTATCTGCCGATATTCTCATTGGCGGACACGATCCGGTGAGCTGACCAATGGCGAGCATAGATAGAATCCGGCTGATCGATCCCCTGGCGGAGGCGCAACAGGCGCGGGCGATGGCGGAGCGCTACCGTTCCGAGTTCGTGGATCTGCACGAGACGGCCATCGACCACGACCTGTTCCGGTCGATTCCGGTGGACCTGATGTTCCGCTACAACTTCGTGCCCATCCAGGCGCGCGACGGGACGCTCGAGATCGCGCTGGCCGACCCGCGCAACCTGACCCTGATCGACGAGCTGACCGGCCTCTTGCACAAGCGGCTGCGGGTGAAGGTGGCGACGCTCTCGCAGATCGCCGAGCTGCTGAAGAAAACCGAACAATCGCAGCGCGTGCTGGAAGAAGTCACCGAAGGCTTCACGCTGGACGTGGTGGCCGAAGACGGCGACACGGACGAGACGCTTTCGATCGACAAGCTGACCGCGGTCGATAGCGACATCGCGCCGGTGATCAAGCTGGTGGACACCACCATCTTCAACGCGCTCGAGCGGCGGGCCAGCGACATCCACATCGAATCGCGCGACCAGGAAGTGGCCATCAAGTACCGCATCGACGGCGTGCTGCACTACGCCATGCCGCCGATCGCCAAGGACTGGCAGTCGACCATCATTTCGCGCATCAAGGTCATGAGCGAGCTGGATATTGCGGAGAAACGTGTCCCGCAGGACGGGCGCTTCCGCGTGCGCTACAAGAACCGGCTGATCGATTTCCGCGTGTCCATCATGCCCACCATCCACGGCGAGGACGCGGTGTTGCGCGTGCTGGACAAGGAATCCATGAGCGAGAAGTTTTCCAAGCTGTCGCTCGACGTGGTGGGTTTCTCCGATTCCGACCTCAACAAGTTCCGCCGCTACATTCTGGAGCCGTACGGCATGGTGCTGGTGACCGGGCCGACCGGCTCGGGCAAGACCACCACGCTCTATGCGGCGCTGAGCGAAATCAAGAACGACGAAGACAAGATCATCACCATCGAAGACCCGGTGGAATACCAGATCAAGGGAATCACGCAGATTCCGGTCAACGAGAAAAAGGGGTTGACCTTCGCGCGCGGGCTGCGGTCGATTCTGCGCCACGATCCGGACAAGATCATGGTGGGCGAAATCCGCGACCAGGAGACGGCGCAGATCGCCATCAACTCCGCGCTGACCGGCCACCTGGTGTTCACCACCGTGCACGCCAACAACGTGCTGGACGTGCTGGGGCGCTTTCTCAACATGGGCGTGGAGCCGTACAATTTCGTATCCGCGCTGAACTGCATCCTGGCGCAGCGGCTGGTGCGGGTGATCTGCGAGCACTGCCGGAAGCGGGTGAAATACCCGGAATCGATGCTGGTGGAGAGCGGTCTGAACCCCGACGAGTGGCGCGATTTTGCGTTTGTCGAAGGGGCGGGGTGTTTCGAGTGCGGCGGCACCGGGTTCCGCGGGCGGTCGGCGATTCACGAGCTGCTGGATTTGAGCGAAAAGATTCGCGAGATGATTCTCGACAAGCGGTCGACTTCGGAGATCAAGCGGGCGGCGCGTGAGGACGGGATGACGTTCCTGCGCGAATCGGCGGTCATGAAGATGCGCGCCGGGGTGACCACGCTGCGCGAAATCAACAAGGTGACGTTCATTGAGACGTAAAGAAGAAAGGTGGGACAGACGATCGGTTTTCGTCGTCTGTCAAGGCGCCGGCATGACAGACCACAAAAAGCGATGGTCTGTCCTACCTAGGCGCGGCGGAGGCGTATGGTCCTGCTAGACCGCCTCAAGGCCTACATCCAGGACCCGCCGCCGGATCTGGCGGTGGAGATTTCCGAAGCCGGCCTCGCCGGAGCGCGGCTGGGAGCGCGGACCGAGCTCGGTTTCGCGTCTCTCAAGGCGGGTGCGCTAGCGGTGTCGCCGGTGCAGGAAAACGTGATCGATCCGGATGAATTCTCGCGCGCCGTGCGAGCGCTCGTCGGCGTGGAAACCGGCCGCAAACGCCGCGACGTGGCTCTCATTCTGCCCGATTACTGCACGCGCATCGCCGTACTGGATTTCGATTCGTTTCCGGGCGACGCGAAAGAGCAGGCGTCGCTGATCCGCTTCCGGCTGAAACGGAGCGTGCCGTTCGACGCCGAATCGGCGGCGATGAGTTTCTGGCCGGAGCCGGGCGCGGCGGGGAAAAAAGTGGACGTGCTGGTGGCCATGGCGCCGCTCGAAGTGGTATCGCGCTACGAAGCGCCGTTTCGCGCGGCGGGAATGAATCCGGGGCTGGTGATCCCGTCGTCGCTGGCGGCGATTGAGCTGGCGCCGGACGGCGGATTGAGCGTGCTGGCGAAACTCACCGGGCGCGTGCTCACGGTGGTGGCGCGCCAGGCGGATGTGCCGAAGCTGGTGCGCTGCCTGGAGCTGCCGGTCTCCGACCTGGAGGAGGTAGGCGCGGTGCTGGCGCCCACCTTCGTCTACCTGGAAGATAACCTGGGAGGCAAGGCGGAGAAACTGTACCTGTGCGGCTTCGGCGCGCAGACCGACGAAGCCGGGCGGCGCTTCGCGGAAGAACTGGGCGTGCAGGTGGAAACGGTGCGGTCGCCCTTGGGCGTGCCCGGGGAAAGCGACGCCGGCCTGCTGGGCTATCTGCGATCCATCGCGAGAAACAATTGAGATGAGGATTCCGATCAACCTGGCGAGCCAGCCCTTCCGGCGCGACCGGCCGATGCTGGTGGCGTCGGCGGTGGTATCGGCCGCGCTGCTGGTGACGCTGGCGCTGCTCGCGTACCTGACGTTGCTGGACCGGGCGCAGCTCGAGAGCCTGCGCGGCGAGATAAGCCACCTGGATGGCCGCCTGCGCGTGGTGCGGGCGGAGCAGGCGCGCATGGACGCCGTGCTGCGCCAGCCGGAGAACGCGAGCGTGCTGGAGCGCAGCGTCTTCCTCAACGATCTGATCTATCACAAGGCGATCAGTTGGAGCCGCATGTTCGCCGACCTGGAAAAAACCGCGCCCTACAACGTGCGCATCACCGCGCTCCACCCGACCATCAATTCGCGCAACCAGGTGATGCTGGATATGACGGCGGCGTCGGACCAGCCGGAAGGGATCGACGATTTGCTGAAGGCGCTGGAGGCGTCGCCGATCTTCGGCTACGTCTACCAGCACAGTACGCTGCCGCCCACGCAGGCCGAGCCGCAATACCGCAGCCGCATCACGGTGCCCTATGACCAGAAACTTTAGTTGGGCCAAAATCGACAAGATCAAGGAGCCGCGCGTGGCGATGCGCGCCTTGATCGGCGTGCTGGTGGCGGCCAACCTGGCGGCGGCGGTGATGGCGTTCCGGCCGTTCGGCGGCTCGGCGGAAGATCTGCGGCGGCGGACCGCCGATCTGCAGGACCAACTGGCCGCGGCGCAGGCGCGCGTGGCCATCACGCGCAAGCTGGTGGACAAGGTGGAAGGGGCGCGCCGCGACGGCGACCGGTTCCTGGCTCAGTACGTGGTGGACCGCCGCAAGGCTTCGTCGGCGCTGAACGAAGAGTTGTTCCGCATGGCGGCGGAGGCCGGCGTCAAGCCAGGGCAGATTGCGGACGAATATGAGGCCATCGAAGGCAGCGACACGCTGCAGATGGTGAATATCCAGGTAGCGTTTGAAGGCTCGTACCAGAATCTCACGCGGCTGGTGGACCTGATCGACAAGTCGCCGCGGTTTCTGATGATCGAAAGCATACAGGCGGCCGCGCCGCAGGGCAAAACGGCGGTGATGGACGTGCAATTCAAGATCCACACGTTCGTGCGGGGCGCGCTGGAGGATGCGCCGTGAAGACCGGCCTGGAAGATAAGCGAAAGGTAGCCGCGCTTACCGTGTTGGGGCTGGTGGCGGCGTATGCCATCTACCACAATGTGCTGGCGCCGCAGGGCACGACCCAAACCAGCGGGCCCGCGCCGGCGGTGAACACTTCGCCGGAGTCTCCCGCGGATGTCGCGGCGGCCCATCCCTTGGTTCGAGCGCCGGCAACCGAGCCATCGCCGCATGCGGCAGGGCGGCCGGCGCGGCCCGCGGAGCGCAACCGGAGCGAGGAGTTTCATCCGGTGCTGCATTCCAAGAATCCGGAGGACCAGATCGATCCCAACACGGTGGATCCCAGGATCCGGCTCGACCTGCTGGCTAAACTGCAAAGCGTGGCGCCGGCCGGCGGCGGGCGCAACCTTTTTCAGACCGGCCCCGCGCCGCCGCCGGCGCCCAAGGGACCGGAACCGATCATCAAGCCGCAGAAGCCGCTGCCTGGCCCCCCCGACGTCTTTCACACGGAACCGGTGGTCGCGGCGGGTCCGCCGCCGCTGCCGCCCATCACGTTCAAGTATTATGGGCTTACCACGATTCGCCGGAACGGCAAGCGCACCGCATTTTTTATGAGCGGCGAGGAGATTCTCATTCGGGCGGTGGGCGACCTGGTTGCGGGCAGCTACAAACTGGTGAGTATCGGCCTGACTTCGGCGGTGGTCGAGGATACCCAGTCGAAGCGGCAACAGACGGTGCCGCTGGCCGAGGAAGCGCAGGTATGACGGCGATCGCGCCAACGCATCGGAGCCGGGCCCAGAGGGCACCCCGTCAGGGAGCGGTTGCTACAGCCATCACCGAAAACCGCCCTAAGGCCCTGCCCCACGACGGCGAGCGCGGCTTCGCCCTGCTGCTGGTGTTTCTCATGGCGGCGGTGATCGGCATCGCGCTTTGGGCGGAGCTGCCGCGCGTGGCCGTCCAGTCTCAGCGCGCCAAGGAACAACTGCTGATGGAGCGCGGCGAGCAGTTCAAACGCGCCATCCAGCTTTTCCTGCGGGCCAACATAAACACGCGGTTCCCGGCCGATATGGACGATCTCGACCGGGGCTACAACAACCTTCGTTTCCTGCGCCATCGCTACAAGGACCCGATGACGGGCAAGGACGAGTGGCGCATCATCCACATGCAGGGCGGCGTGCTCACCGATTCGCTGCTCACCAAACCGAAGGACAGCGATAAGCCGGAAGCGTCCACGCTGGGGCAAAACATCAGCGCGCAACTGGGGCTGGGGGAAACGGCCAACGCGGGCCAGGCGCAGCCGAACGCGATGAACCGGCGCCGGCCGAGCGAAGGCGGCACGGGCGGAGGACTCGGCCCGGACGGGCAGCCGATTCAGCCGGCCGACCAGGCAAATGGGACACAGCCGGGCGTAGGACCGGACGGAACGCCGCTACCGTCGCCGCCGCCGGGCACTCCCGGCATGCCGGGCGGCCCTGCCTCGCCCTTCGGCGCTGCGCCCGGCGCGGCCCCTATTCCTGGGATGCCAGGCGCGCCGGGCCAGTTTCCAGGCCAGTTTCCGGGCCAGCCGCCAGGCGTGCCCGGGCAATTTGGATTGCCGGGGAGCAACCCCGGCGCAAACGCCGGCGGGACGAATGCCGCCAACGCGGGAGACAGCGGGTCAACCGTTGGCAGCTATGGTTCGACGGTGGGGAGCAGCGCGGCGCCGGCCAACGCGGCGGGGCTTTCCGGCGGGCTGAATCCGGCAAATGCCGGCAGTGCGCCGAACGGGATGGTGCCGGGGCAGAACAACGCGGCGACGAATATGCTTCAAAACCTGCTGGCAACGCCGCGGCCGAACGGCTTTCCGGGAAGCGCGCAAGGTCAGGGCACGGTAATCGGCGGCGGCATGGCTGGCGTCGCGAGCAAGATGGATGCCGAGGGCCTGATGGTCTATAACGACCGCACCAATTACAAAGAGTGGGAGTTCGTATACGACCCCAGCAAAGACCGCCCGCGCCCGGACCCGCGCAACATGCTGGTCGGCAACCAAATGGGCACGCCCTCAAGCTGCACGTCATGTGCGAGCACGCCATCCAGCCAGCCAGGTATGTTCAGCCAACCCGGACAGAGCGGGACCAGCGGACAGATGGTAACCAACGCGCCGGGCGGCACGAGTGGAACCAGCGCGCAAACGGGATCGAACGGGCAGACCGGCGCGCCCTCGGGCACGGGCACCTCCAGCCAGGGCCCACCGATCGACATCCGGCCAGGGAAAAAGTAAGGCGCGGACACGTCTAACCCCAATATTGTCATCTAGTTCGTGGCGCAGGCTGTCGAGCCTGCCGAGCCGTGAGTCGTCTCGGCTTTCCACAACCATTCTCCCCGAGCTTCTCAAGTAACCCACAAAAAGTTCTTTACAAAGAACATTATGTAATGTATAAATAACTTAAAGTAGTTTTAATTTAACATCAGGGAGTTTTGAACATGTCAGATTCGGAAAAGTGGGCTCGTTGGACGTTGGGAGTGGTGGCGCTGACCATCGCTGCCTATGGCGCCTTCGTCGCATTTCTGGGGCACGGCCCGGCCACCTTTTCGGTTTTCGCGCTGTTGGCGCTGACCAGCGTTCCGGCTTCCAGCCGGCGCTATTTCAAGGGCCGAAGGTTCGATGAGCGGGAACAACAGATTGCCAGCAAGGCGAACCGGGCGGGTTTCGGTGCGTTCTGGGTGGCGTTCGTTGGCCTCATTATGGCGATCTATTTCATCAAGGGATGGAATGCCACCCTGGCCGTGCCGGTTTGGACCCTCACGGAAACGCTGATGTGGGGGTTCATTCTCATTGTGGGTGTCGAAGCCGTGACGACCATCATGCTCTATCGCGGGGGACCCCGTGCCTAGCGCAGAACCGGAGATCGTCAACCACATCCGCCGGTTCCGTTTCGAGCACGGAGAAATGACCCAGGAGAACCTGGCGGAACAGGCGGGTGTGACACGCCACACCATCATGGCGCTGGAAGCTGGCAAGTATTTCCCTTCGCTGTTGCTGGCGTTCCGCATCGCGCGGGTTTTCGGAGCGCCGGTCGAGCAGGTCTTCGAGTACCACGGCGAGCCGAAGTGAGGATCGAGGACCTCGCAGGCCGGGGCCTGCGCCACCTACATCCGGTGGAAGGCCTTCAGGATTTCGCGCGTCGAATAGTGCATGGCAATCGGGCGGCCATGGGGACAGCTCATGGGGCAATCGGTCTCGGAAAGCGCGCGCAGCAGCCATTCCATTTTGGCGGCGTCGAGGCGGGTGTTGATCTTGATGGCGGCGCGGCAGGCGATGCCGGCGGAGATCTCGCGGCGCAGATCGTCGAGCGAGCGCTGCCGCAGTTCTCCCTCGGCGATCTCCAGAATCTCAAACAGGATCTGCTCCAGATCGGCCGCGCCGATAGCGGCGGGCGCGGATTTCACGGCGATGGTCCGGTTGCCGAACGGCTCGGTTTCAAAGCCGGAGGCGCGCAGCTCATCGGCGATGCGGGCGTAATCGATCTGCTGTTCGGCGGTGAGCGTGAGAATCATCGGCATCAGCAGGCGCTGCGTTTCCACGCCTCCAGCGGCGCGCTGCTTGAGCACCTGCTCGAACAGGATGCGCTCATGCGCCACGTGCTGATCGACGATCCACAGACCGTCGCGGCCGGCGGCGACGATGAAGCTCTCGTGGATCTGGCCCAGCGGACGCAGATCGGATAGCACCGAAAGCGACATTTCGGGCGGCGGGACGGCCTCCGGCGGAAATTCGCCGTGGGCATCCAGATGGCGCGAGAGTTTTCCGGAAGGACGCGGGCCGGACGCCACTTCGAGCGGAGGCGCGCTGAAATCGAGGCGCGGCGGGGGGCCGGCGGTGGGACGCAGGGCGAACTGCGGCAGCGGCGGCTCGCCGGTTGACGGGGGCGTTTCGAGCGGCGCGGCTTCGCCAGCCGCCGCTGGAACCTGCCCGGCTGGAACGGGCTCGGCGTCAACCAGGCTGGCCGCGTCGGGCGCCTGGTTTTCGATCATCTGGCTGAACTCGGAATACGGCAGCCGCGCGGCGGGCTGCCCTGCGGCGGAGCGCCCGGGCTGGAACGAGGGCGCGGGGCGGCTTTCCATCAGACGGTCGCGAATCGTGTCACGCACGAAATCGTGGACGAACGAACCGTGCCGGAAGCGGACCTCGGTTTTCGATGGATGCACGTTGACATCCACCTCCTCGGCGTCGCAAGCGAGAAACAGCAGCGCGAACGGGTAGGCGGCCGGCGGCATCAGGTTGTGATACGCCGCGGAAAGCGCGTGCAGCAGCAGGCGATCGCGAATGAGCCTGCCGTTGACGAAGATGAAGACCGAATTGCGATTGGCCTTCTGCACCTGCGGGCGGGAAAAGAAACCGGTGAGGCGGAAGCGGCGGGTGGGCGGCTCGTCCGGCTCGGCGCGGTATTCGGCAATGGCCTGCGTGGGCGGCGCGCTCGGCTGGGCCACGAACAGATCTTTCTCGCGCTCGCCGATCTCGACCAGGTCCTCCAGCGTGCGGCCGCCGAAAACCTGGTAGACGCGTTCGGCGAGGGTGGCGACCGGCGTCACGTACAGCAGCTCACTCCCGCCGCTGATCAACTGAAAGGTCTTCTCCGGGTGGGCGAGGCTGTAGTGAGTGACCAGGCTGGCGATATGGGCGAGCTCGGTCTGCTCGGTGCGCAGAAATTTCTTTCGCGCGGGAACGTTGTAAAAGAGGTCGCGGACGGTGATGGCCGTGCCGCCGCCCAGCGCCGCTTCCTCGCAGCGCAGCATCTTGCCGCCGGCGATTTCGATGCGCGTGCCGGTGGTCTCTTCGGCGGAGCGCGTTTCGAGCAGCAGCCGCGAGACGGAGGCGATCGAAGGCAAAGCCTCGCCGCGGAAGCCGAGCGTGGAGATCGAAAGCAGGTCCTTGACGTCGCGCAGCTTGCTGGTGGCGTGGCGCTCGAAGGCCAGCAGGGCGTCGTCGCGCAGCATGCCGCAGCCATCGTCGGCGATGCGGATCAGGCGGCGTCCGCCGGATTCGACCTCGATGTGCAGCTCGGTGGCCCCGGCGTCGAGCGAATTCTCGAGCAGCTCTTTGACGACCGAAGCCGGACGCTCGACGACTTCACCAGCGGCGATCTTGTTGGCGACCTGGTCGGGCAGGATGCGGATGCGGCCCATGGGCGATCTTATAGTCCACTATAGCCCACAGGCGCTTTCGGAGCGGCGGAAGATACTTCACGCCGGGCGTCCTCTACGGCTTCTTCGTGTCGCCGAAGGTGATGGTGGATTCGCCCGCGTACTTGTGATAGTTGCGGAAGTCGATCACGTTGCGCTGGCATGAGTCGGAGCCGCGGAAGCAGGTCAGATTCTCCGAGTGAACCGGCAGCAGGTACTTTCTGGCATCGCCCATTTGCACATACTCGTAGTCGGTGGCGGATTCCACGTGGTCGGAGGGGAAGTCGGACGGGAAACCGTACGCCCGCTCCTCGATGCGCAGCACGCGCGCCGTCAGCGGGTCGATCCACACCGCCCCCTTGTACGGCGGCATGTAGCTTTGCGACGACACGATGATGTTCCAATGCGAATGCGGGTGATCCACCGTGAAATCGTAGACCCGCGCGTTGACGCCCGCGATGCGATCCGTCTGGCGGAAGCGGAATTGGGCGTCGCTGGCCGGCGAGAACAAGTCGATCAACAAAGTGCCGAATTCGCCGGTGGACCAGGCGCCGTCGGTATCCTTAAAGCTATCGCGCGGCTTGTTATTCACCTTGATATTGCGGTAGTCTTCTTTGCCGTTCTCATAGATCACGGAGGCCGAAACCAGGTCTACGGACTGCCAGTTCGCCGGCCGGGTGTCGCTGGCGTAACGGGCGATCTGCTCCTGGCATACGTAATTGGGCAAACCCTCTGTGAAATCGAACGCCGCCCCGGCGGCCCTGCGGATCAGGTCGTCGCCGTGCTGGGGACGCGCCTCGGGAACGGTCTCCTCGTCGGCATCCCGGTAAGCCGGGGCCGGAGGCCTCGCCGCGGCCTCGGTGGTTCCGGCCTGCGGAGCGGCAACCGGCTGCGCGTTGCCGGCCGTTCCGGTTTCCGCGGCCGGCTCCGGCGGTGGCTCGGGAGCATGCTCGCGCGACACGTCGGCCGGCTTGCCGCGGTGCAAAACGGGCGGGCCGGGATCGTCGGCGTCCGGCTTGAGCGGCGGCGGCGCCACGTGGGTAACCGGCGCAGCCGCCTCCGCGTTGGCTGGAGCGGCTTGCTTCGGATTGTCCTTCCACGTGTCGACCGCGCCCGAGTCTTTGTCCTTCGTGGCCGCGGTTTGGGCGCTCGCGGGTTTCTCCCAATACACATTCACTGCGATCAGGTAGCCCTTCTCATCCTCCGGGCCCTCCACCGACAATTGGTCTCCGGCGGCGAACCGCGGGTTCTTGACCTCTTCCCCGTTCTTGAAAAACTTGGTCTTGTCGTTGCGCTTGAAGTCCACCTGGCGGTCGTCGTCGAGCGCGATGGTGATGGTCTTGTTGTCCATCTGCTGCAACTTGCCGCGGAAGCTGGGCATGGGCTGCCCCTTGGTCGAGCTGTTGGGATTGGTCTTGCTGCGCCCCAGTGGAATGCTGGGGCCGCTTGGATAGTTTCCCGGGTTTCCGTTGGGATAGCCGCCTGGCGGGTAGCCCCCCGGAGGATAGCCTCCGGGCGGATAGGTTTGCGCACTCGCGGCGCCGGCCGCAAGCAGCCAAATGGCGAAACAACCGGCAGTGCGCAAAACGGCGCTGCCGGCGGGAGACACACTTCGGGCAGGCTCTCTCTTTTCCATCACCACATGAGATGCGGCGCGGCCGGCCGAGGTTACCTGTACATTCCCGCCCATAAAACGCCGCTAAGAGTTCCAACCGGGGAACTTCGTCGGCTACAGTGAAGGTGAGAGATGCTGTGAACCCCAGCCGGTTACTGGTCTTCGATACCGATCCCGCCCTCCACGAGCTTCTCGTCCCCCTGTTGCAGCGTGAAGGACGCTCCATTCAGGACGCTTACGACCGCCACGAAGCGCTGGAGGCCCTGCGCCATTCCGCGTGCGACCTGGTGCTGGCCGGGCAGGGCCGCAATGGCGACGAGGGGCTAAAGCTGCTCCGGCGCGTGCGCTCCATCCGTCCCGAGGCCAGAGTGATCTTGGCCGGCAGCCGCGATCCGGCCGGGGCGCTGGCGGCTATTCGCGAACGCGCCTACGCCTATTTTCATAAGCCGATTTCCACCGGGCCGCTGGCCGACATGGTGCAACTGGCGCTCGACGCCACGGCCTGGCGCGACGACATACGCGTGGCTTCCGCCCGTCCGGAGTGGATCACCCTGGAAGTGCGCTGCAAGCTGGAAGCCGCCGAGCGCACCACGCAGTTTATCCGCGAAATGCTGGCGGACCTGGAGCCGCAGACTGCCGAGGACATCGCCATCGCGTTCCGCGAGCTGCTCATCAACGCCATCGAGCACGGCGGCAAATCCGACGCCCACAAACGGGTGCGGACCTCGCTGCTGCGCACGTCGCGCGCGGTGATGACGCATATCGCCGATCCGGGCAGGGGCTTCTCGCTCGGGGCGCTCCCGCACGCCGCCATCTCCAACCCCGACGGCTCTCCAGTGAAGCACCTGGAATACCGCGAAGAGCAAGGCCAGCGCGCCGGCGGTTTCGGCATCCTGATGTCCCGCCACCTGGTCGATGAGCTGCTCTACAATCAGCGGGGAAACGCCGTGCTGGCGGTGAAGTACCTGAGGTAGGCACGACGTGTATCGGTAGGGCATGCTTTAGCTTGCCCGTAAGCTCCTTTTTTCGGCGATTCCTGCTATCATTCTGCCGGGTGACGTCGCGGACGAGCGCACCCGGGCGTAGGCCGTTCGGCCCGCGTCCCGCACCGCGGGTGCTCAGCATTGGTATTCCGGAACGGTGCGGACAGCTCTTTCAGATTGGAGACAAGGAAAATGCCGGGTTCTTGGGGATTGATTTGCGTCGGATTCGCCACCTTCAGTCTGCTGCTAGGTGTCTCGTTCGCCGGCGGCGCGGTGGGCAGCGCATCCGGCACGCTTCAGGTGGGCGCGGAGCGCTTCGTTCTGAAATACGCCTTCGCGGCCATCGAGCAGAACGAAATGGCTCACGGCAACAAGGAGGAACTCAAGGTTCTCCTGTCGGATCTGCCCGTGCCCGACGATCTGCGCAAGGCTTCCAACGACTGGCTCTACTGGGCCGATAAACAGGCGCGCGGCGGCACGCTCCACGGCGTGGTCCTGAACATCGATCCGGCTAGCAGCGTCTGGAGCGGCGGCCAACTGCTGACGCGGCAGGGCGCCGAATTCTATTCGGAGAGCGTGTCGTCTCCGGAATTGAGCGATTTGCGATTCGCGCCGGCCGGGCCGATCGGCGACCAGGTGGCCGGTAAGGTGTCGATGAAAGCGACGATGAAGGGCGCGCACGATGAAACCGGCGCCTGGCGCGTCGAAGCCGAGTTCCACGCCGCCGTGATCCGCCCTGCCGCAGTAAGCGGAGTGCTGACCGGCGCAGCGGCACAGAACAGCCCGCAATACAAAGCGGTGCTGGCGTTTCTAGAAGCATCGCGGAAGAAGGACCTCGATGCCATCATCAACTGCGTGGATCCGCAGTCCCGCGAGTCGATGGCGGAGATGTTCAAGAGCAACAAGGCAGAGGCGCTCAACATGTTTGCCGGTATGGCCGCCGAAGCCGCTGCACTCAAACTCAACAAAGTGACCGTCCGCGGCGATTCCGCCGAGATCGATTTCGGAGATGGCAAGCCAGGCTCGGAGCCCAAGCAGAGCCTCAGAGTGGTGCTGGCCAAGGGTGAGTGGAAGATCGCGCAGTAAATCGCGGCGGGGCCGGGCGCGCAGGCGGAAACGGCGGGCATAAGTACGGAGGAGGGTGAAACGGAGAAGTCTCCGGCGAGAATTCGTCTGCGCCCGTTTCCCAATAGGGAACTTTTCCCCGCGCCGCGACATTAAACAAGTAGAAGCATGACTAGCGACGAGTCCCTGATGCTCGAATTTCAGCGCGGGTCGCGCGAGGCGTTCGACGAGCTGTTTGCCCGCTACCGCCATGCACTCTACGGTTATTTCCGGCGACGCCTGGACGACCGCGAGCGTGCCGAGGATCTGACTCAGGAGACATTCCTCGCGGTGATCCGCGCCACCGAGCGATACCAGCCGCGGGCGCTGGTCCGGACGTACCTACACGGAATCGCGATCAAACTACTCAGCGCGGAGCGCCGCAGGCCGACGCGAGCCGATGTTCCCGCTGAGCTGGCTGGAGACGACCGGCGCGACGAGGCGCTCTGGGTGCGCCAGGCGCTGGACCGCCTGGAGCCGGTGGAGCGCGAGATCCTGATGCTGCGGGAGTATGAGCAATTGAGCTATGCGGAAATCGCCGATCTTCTGCGCCTTCCGCTGAACACGGTGAGGACGCGGCTCTTTCGTTCGCGCATGGCGCTCAAGAGCCGCCTGGAGCCGGCAAGCAATGAGGCCTGAGATGCACCCGATCGAACCCGAAGAATTGATGGCCTATCTGGACGGCGAGTTGGCGCCGCAACGCGCATCCGAAGCGGCCCAGCATCTGTCGGACTGCCGCGAGTGTCAGACCGCCGCGGCCGACCTACAGAGCGTGTCGCGGAGACTGCTGGAATGGCAGGTCGAGGAGTGCGGCCCGAGGGTGGAGCGTGTCGCAGACTCCGCGCGCCCGCCGGAACCAGTCCGAACAGCCTGGAGGCGGAGCGTACCCTGGCTCGTAGGACTGGCAGCCGCGGGAATTGTGCTGATCCTGTTCGTGCCGGCGAAGCGGCACGTTGACCTGATGCGCGCTTCGCCGGCCAACTCAATGGCTGTGCGGTCACGACTGCTAAGGGACTACGGCACTCGCCTCAAGGCGGAGTATGCGGAACCGGCAAGGTCCATGGATCTGGGAACCTATACTGCGGCAGTGGGTATGAATGAGCAGCCGAGGCCGCAAAGCTACATCGCGGAAGTGGCCCGCTCGCAGGAAGCCCTGGTCATCCGTAGTGCGCAAATCACGCTGATCACAGCCGACTTCGCCAAGGTACGGGGCTCGCTCGAAGACATCCTGAAGCGGCATGGAGGTCACGTTGGCAACCTAACGGTCGCAGCTCCGGCCGATTCGGGGCAGACGTTGGTGGCCACGTTGCGGGTGCCCGCCTCTCAACTCGACGCTGCTATGGCAGAGATCCGCCATCTCGGCCGCGTGGAAAACGAGCAGCAGGGCGGCGAGGAAGTAACCCAGCAGGTGGTCGATCTCGAGGCCCGCCTGACTAACGCCCGCAACACCGAGCGGCGGCTGGCCGATATTCTGAATCGTACTACGGGAAAGATCGCGGACGTTCTGACCGTCGAAAAAGAAATCGACCGCGTCCGCGGCGAAATCGAGCGCATGGAAGCCGAGCGCAAGAATCTCGGCGATCGCGTCAACTTCGCGACCCTCGATGTGCGCATCAACGAGGAGTACAAAGCTCACCTTGCGGTAGCTGCGCCCTCCACCTTCAGCCTGCTGCACAATGCCGCTGTGGATGGCTATCGGAACATGGCCGACAGTGTTACCAGCGTCGTGATGTTCCTGTTATCTTACGGCCCGGTCCTCGTGCTGTGGATGGCGCTCCTATTCTTCCCTATGCGCTACGCCTGGCTAAGACGGAGTAAGACAAGGGCTCGGAAGCTAACAGAGGAGCGCCGGTAAGCCCAACCTCACCGCGCCTCGAGCCCATACCCTTCCCACCGCGCTACGACCGCGCTGGCGAGGCAGTTGCCTAGGACGTTGATCGAGGTGCGAGCCATGTCGAGCAGCGCGTCCACTCCCAGCAGGACCGCGATGCCTTCCATCGGGAGATGGAACGTGGCGAGGGTTCCGGTGAGGATGACGATGGCGGCGCGCGGCACGCCGGCCACGCCCTTGCTGGTCAGCATCAGGGTCAGCATGATCACCAGTTGCTGGCTGAGCGATAGATGGATGCCCGCTCCCTGCGCCACGAAGATCGCCGCAATCGAGAGGTACAGCGTGCTGCCATCCAGATTGAAACTGTAGCCGGTGGGAATCACGAACCCGACGATATGCTTGGGGACGCCGAACTCTTCCATGTTTTCGAGCGCCAGCGGCAGGGCGGCTTCGCTCGAAGCGGTGGAAAAAGCGATCAGGAACGGCTGCCGTACCGCGCGATAAAAGCGGCGCGCCGGAATGCGAAACAAAATCACCACGGGAACCAGCACCAGCAGCACGAACAGCGCGGCCGCGACATACATGGTGCCGATCAGCTTGCCCAGGCCGAACAGCACGCCGACGCCCTTGGAACCGACCGTGACCGCGATGGCCGCGCCTACTCCGAGCGGCGCCAGATACATCACGTATTTGGTGTAGCGGAACATCACTTCCGCGAGCGACGCGCAAAACTCGACCACCGGCCGCGACTTCGCGCCGATGGCCGCGCAAGCGGCGCCGAACAGGAAGGCGAAGACGACCACTTGCAGCACGTCGTTGCGCGCCATGGCGTCGATGATGCTGGCCGGGAAAACGTGTTCGAGAATGCCGCCGAGCGTGGCCGGCGGTGCTTGTGTCGCACTCAACTCCGCACCGCCGGCGCCCATCGGAACGCCCTCGCCCGGCCGCGCCAGGTTCACCGCCGCCAGGCCCAGGAACAAGGCCAGCGTGGTGACGATCTCAAAATAGACGATGGCCTTGACGCCGACCCGTCCCATGCGCTTCAAATCGCCCGCGCCGGCGATCCCCGCTACCAGCGTCGCGAAAATCAGCGGCGCGATGATGGAACGAATCAGCCGCAGGAACACGTTGCTGACTGGCGCCAGTTGCCGGGCGAACGCAGGAGCTAGCGCGCCCACGGCCACGCCGGCCGCCATGCCGATGAAGATCCACGCCGTCAGCGACGGCCGCTTCATCGCTTGCCCCAATCCAGCTTCTGCCGCAGCACGTCGAAGAACCTGGCGTGCGGCGGCCGGATCAAATGCAGGGCGTAGTTCGAGGCGCGGCACACGATCGCGTCGCCGTCCACAATCGGGCCGCCCACCTGGCCGTCAATCGTCAGGTAAGTGGATTCGTTCGGGTTGTGCGCCAGGATGCGGATCACGCTGGTTTCCGGCACGAGCACCGGGCGATTGGTGAGCGTGTGCGGGCAGATGGGCGTCAGGCAAATCGCCGGCACCGCCGGGAAAATCACCGGACCGCCCGCCGACAGCGAGTACGCCGTCGAGCCGGTGGGAGTGGAAATGATCAGCCCATCGGCCTTGTACTCGCAGACGAGCTGCTGGTCCACCCAGGCTTCCAGATCGATCATGCGCGCGATGGCGGCTTTGGTCAGCACGGCGTCGTTGAGCGCCTGGTAAGACGCCACCACTTCGTCTCCGCGCACCACTTCGGTGGAAAGCAGCTTGCGCTTGGCGATGCGGTGCTCGCCGCGAAAAGCGCGCTCCAGCTCGGGGTAAATTTCGTCGATGGTAATGGCGGTGAGGAATCCCAACCCGCCCAGGTTGACGGCAAACAGCGGAATCTCCAGCTTGCCGATGGCGCGGGCCGCGGACAGCAGCGTGCCATCGCCGCCGAGCACGATCACCAGGTCGCAGCCCGGCGGAACGTCACTGCGGGGCCAGCCCAGCGCCGCCGGCGCGTAAGCGGCCGTCTCCATGTCGCAGCGCACCGCGATCGAGCGCTTCTGCAGCCACTCGAGCAGCCGCGGCACAACGGCGAGTCCTTCCGGCGAATTCGGCTTGGAACAAATGCCGACGGTACTAATGGTGGGCATAGAGCAGGAACTCCTTGTTCCCTTCGGCGCCGAGGATGGGGCTTTCGATCACATCGGTGCGGAAGCCAAGATCCGCCGCGGCCCGTTCGACCCGCTGCAAAGCCGCCTGGTGAACTTCGGGCCGGCGCACGATGCCGCCCTTGCCCACTTGCCCGCGGCCAGCTTCAAACTGCGGTTTGACCAGTATAACCATTTGCCCATTCGGGCGTAACAGCGGCGCGACGGCCGGCAAAATCAGCGTGGCCGAAATGAAGCTGACGTCGCAGGTGGCCAGATCCACCGCTTCGCCGATGTCCCCGGAAGCCAGATGGCGCGCGTTGATGCCTTCATGCACCACCACGCGCGCATCGGTGCGCAGTTTCCAATCGAGCTGCCCCGCGCCCACATCCACCGCGTGAACGCGCGCGGCGCCCGCTTTGAGCAGCACATCGGTGAAGCCGCCGGTGGAGGAGCCGACATCCAGGCAGACCCAGCCGGCGACATCGATATTCCAATGCCGCAGCGCCTCAGCGAGTTTGAATCCGCCGCGGCTCACGTAAGGCGGCCGCGCCAGCACCTCGAGAGCCGCCTCAGCCGCAACCGCCTGGCCGGGCTTGGCCGCCTTGTGGCCATCCACCAGCACCTCGCCGGCCATGATGAGCGCTTGCGCCTTCTCGCGCGTTTCGGCGAGGCCGCGTTCCACCAGCAGCCGGTCCAGCCGCATCTTCATGACTTGCGACGAACAATCAGGTCGGCCAGTTCGTGCAACCGCGCGGCGCGCTCGCCGAATGGCGCCAGCACACGGTGCGCGTGGGCGCACTCGGCCTCGGCCATGGTCCGCGAAGCCGGGAGGCCGTAGACCGCGGGGAAGGTGATCTTGTGCTGGGCGGCGTCCTTGCCGGCGGTCTTGCCGAGCGCCTCGGAGGATTCTTCCACGTCCAGTATGTCGTCGACGATCTGAAACGCCAGGCCGATATGCTCGCCATAACAGGAGAGCGCCGCGTATTGCGCTTCGCTCGCGCCCGCGTAAATGGCCCCCATCCGCAAGCTGGCACGCAGCAGCGCGCCGGTCTTGGCGCGATGGATGCTTTCGAGCAGCGCCGCATCGGGCGGCTTCCCTTCCCCTTCCAGATCCGCCACCTGTCCGCCGATCATGCCGCCCACCGTGCCCGACGCGGTGGCCAGTTCCGCCATCAGCCGTGCCTTGCGATCGGCCGGCGCGGGCAGCTCCGCTAGCACCTGGAACGCCAGCGTCAGCAGCGCATCGCCCGCCAGAATCGCCATCGCGTCGCCGAACACTTTGTGGTTGGTGAGCTTGCCGCGCCGGTAATCGTCGTTATCGAGAGCCGGCAGATCGTCGTGAATCAGCGAATAGGTGTGGATCAGCTCGAGCGGGCATGCGGCTGTCACCGCGCCTTCCGCGTCGCCCGCCACCGTGCGCACAGCTTCCAGGCACAGCACCGGCCGTATACGCTTGCCGCCGGCGAACAGGCTATAGCGCATGGCGCGGTGAATGGTCGCGGGAGGCGTGGTTTCGGGCGGCGCCAGGCGGTCCAGTTCGGCATCCACCAGATGTTGCTGCACGGCGAGGTAGTCGCGCAGGTTCATTTTTCCGCGTCCTCCGGACGGAACGGCTCGGCGGCGATCTTGCCTTCCTTGCGCAGCAGAATCTCGACCCGCGTTTCCGCCGCCTCGAGCTGCTTGCGGCATTCGTCGGAAAGACTGATGCCGCGTTCGAACAGTTCGAGCGAACGCTCCAGCGGCAGATCTCCGCCTTCCAGTTCCTTCACCACCTTCTCCAGTTCCTCGAGACAAGCTTCGAAGGATCGCACCGGTTGTGGCCCGGTATTTTCCGCCATAGGTAGATTCTAGCAAGCGGCCCAGCGGGGCAGGCCGGATTGCCGCACCGCTGGCTGACGCGCGCGGCTCCGATCTACCACTTGGTCCGGTGAAGGACGATCGGCGCGGGCGTTTGCGGCCCGCGGCCTCCGCCGAGGCCGACGAAAGCTGGATGCGACGGGTCCGAACCGTCCGGCGGCGGGCCGATAGCCGGACGCGGTCCGGAGGGCTCGGATGGGGCGGGGCGCTCTCGACGGTCCGGCTCGCCACCTGTTCGTTGGAGCTCGATCACGTCTCCTTTCAGCTCCCCGGTATAAGCAGCGTTGCCGGCTTTGAAGGAGATGTTAGCGCCACCCACGCGTCCCTCTTCGATCGCAACGGTTGTCTCGCCGCCGCGTCCGGAGCTCTCGATGGTCCCCGTGAGCAAACCTCCGTTCTGCCGGAAGGTGAAGACCTGGCTGGCTCCGAAACCGCCCGGACCCTCGGCAGCGGTTGCAGGCCTCCACAGGCCTGTGATGCCAATGCCGGCGGGGACCTCGCGCTCCCAAACCGCAACCTGCGGGCGCAGCTTCACGGCGTTCGACACGATCGTGACGCTGGCCAGCGCCAATCCGGGCGAGCTTGCTTCGACCGCGATGTTCCCCGCCGTCTTGGTGGATTTGACCAGTGCCATGCATAGCCCGCCAAAAGCTTTGCGCGAGCTGCCCTTATCGGATTCGTGGCTGGCCGGGTCGCCGTTGCCGGCGCCGATTACGCGGCCCTCGCCGTAAACCCGGAAAGTTACCTGGTTATCGGCGATCGGCACGCGATGGCCCTGCGTGTCCTGCACCTCGGCCGCGAACATCGCCACGTCTTCCCCATCGGCCGAAATCTCCGCGCGATCCGCCGTGAGCACGAGCTTCGCCGACGGTCCGGTGGTCTCGCGCCTGGCTGTCATCACAGGGTAACCGTCCTTGTGTCCCCGCGCCTCGATGACGCCAGGTGCGTATTTGACGTTCCACGCCAGGTGCGAGTCCTTCTTCATGTCCTTGCGGCCGAGGCTCTGGCCGTTGAGGAAGAGCTCCACCGTGTCCAGATTCGAGTACACCCAGACCGCGATCTCTTTGCCTTCGTACCCCGGCCAGTTCCAATGCGGGAACAGGTGCAGCACCGGTTCTCCCGTCCACCACGATTTGAAATAGAAGAAGCTGTCCTTCGGAAAGCCGCACGTATCGATAATTCCGTACTGCGAGCTGATGTTGGGCCAGCCGTACGGCGATGGCTCGCCGCGGTAGTCGAAGCCGGTCCAGATGAAGCCTCCGGCCAGCCACGGCCGCGCGTTGCAGAAGCTCCACCAGCCTTCGCAAGAGGCGCGGCCGGTGGTGGTGTAGGGATCGTACGAGCCGACGAAGCCGTGCTGCGGGTCCATCACGTAGATGCCGCGTGTCGCCACGGCGCTGACCTGCTCGGTGCCCATCACGGGGACCGTGGGATTAGCTGCGTGGAACGTGTCGGCCGCGGGATCGGCGTAGTTGTAACCCTGCACATCGCACGCCGCGAACCCGAACTTGCCCATGTTATTGCCGCCGAGCGGCGCGATGGAGACCGGCCGCGAGCCGTCGTGTTCGGTGGACACGGCTTTCATCGCCGTCAGAATCGGCAGGCCCTTTTCGGTGGCCGCCGCGCCCTCCTCATTGCCCATCGACCACATAAAGACGCTGGGGTGGTTGCGGTCGCGCCGCACCAGGTTCTCGAACTGGTGCAAGCCTTCGGGGTTCGACGACATCATGCGCGTTTCGTCGAACACCAGCATCCCCAATTCGTCGGCGGCGTTCAGCAGCTCCGGCGTGGGCGGATTGTGCGAGGTGCGCAAAGCGTTGCATCCCATCTCCTGGAGCTTGCGAACGCGGAAGTATTGAACCGCGTCCGGCAGCGCGGCGCCCACGCCAGCGTGATCCTGGTGGTTGCAGGTTCCCTTGAGCTTGACGGATTGGCCATTCAGGAGGAAGCCCTTCTCGGCATCGAACGTACAGGTGCGGATGCCGAACCGCGTCTCATAACGATCGGTGACTGCGCCGGCCGCCTCGATCTCGGTGACCAGTGTGTACAGATTGCGCTGTTCGAGCGACCATAGGGCGGGCGATTTCACCACCACCTGCTGCTCGTAGGCATGCTCGCCGCTCTCCGCAATGGGCTCGGGTGGCGTAGCCGTTTTGCCGACAACCTTGCCCGCGGGGTCGAGAATGGTGGAGATGACGCGCGTGCCGGGCGCGCCTTTGCCGTGGTTTTCCACCTCCGTGCGAATCCGCACCAAGGCAGAATCGCCCAACACTTGCGACCGCACGAAGGTTCCCCACTTCTTCACGTGCACCGGCGCGGTCTTCACCAGCCAGACGTGCCGGTAAATGCCGGCGCCTTCGTAGAACCAGCCGTCGCTTTCGGTCGCGTTGACGCGGACCAGCAGCACGTTGCGGCCGCCGGGAGCCGCAAAATCGGTTACGTCGAAGCTGAACGGATCGTAGCCGCCGATGTGCCTGCCGATGTAGAAGCCGTTGAAGATGACGGTGGCCTCGCGATAGGCGCCATCGAATTCGATGGTGATGCGCTTGCCGGCGTCGGAGGCCGGGAGTTCGAAGATGCGGCGATACCAGCCGATGCTGGTCGCCGGGTATGCGCGCCCCAGGGGATAGAAGCCCTTGCTGGCGAGCGCGGGATCGTTCTGGAAGGGCAATTCGATGGCCCAGTCGTGAGGCAGATCGACGGCCTGCCAGTCGCTGTCGTCGAAGAGCAGGGTGCCGGCCGGGCTGAAATTGCCGGTCTTGGAGAAGTTGCCTCTGAAATTGAAATCCTGCGCCGCGTCGGCGGCATGACCGAGGTGGAAGCGCCAGCCGAAATCGAGCAGCAGGCGCTCCCGGCCGGACGCTGGAGCCTCGGCCGCAAGCGGAGCGGCTTGCTTCGGGGCCTCCTCGCCGATCGCGGTCTCTGTCGCCGCCGCAGCCGCAGCCGGCGCAGCCAGACTGGTCTTCAACAAATCTCTGCGCGTCAAGTCCATACCGATCTCCAGTGGGCGGACCGTCCTGGCCGGCGACGCCGGATCGCGGCGGTCATGCCTCACTATAATCCGATTCAGTGCAACGGGACCGAAGCGCGGCGAGCCGCCAGGAGAGAGAATAAGGTTTCGAAATGGAAGGTCCGACATGAAGGTGATCGCTTTCAACGGCAGTGCGAGAAGAGGCGGCAACACCGCGATCCTGCTTCGCTACGTGCTCGGCGAAGTGGAAAAGGAAGGCATCGAAACCGAACTGGTGGAGATGAGTGGATCGAAGATCCATGGGTGCCTGGCGTGCCGCAAGTGCTCGGCGCGCAAAGACGGGCGCTGCGCGCAGGGCAACGACGATGGCAACGCCTATATCGAAAAAATGGCGGCGGCGGACGGCATTCTGCTGGGTTCGCCGACCTATGTAGCCGACGTCTCGCCGGAGATCAAGGCTCTCATCGACCGCGCCTGCATGGTCGGCGGCGCCAATGGCGGCATGTGGCGGCGCAAGGTGGGGGCAGCGGTGATCGCCGTGCGCCGGGCGGGAGCGATGCACGCGTTCGATGCCCTGAACCACTTTTTTCTGATCAGCGAGATGATCATACCGGGATCGTCTTACTGGAACATCGGGATCGGCCGGGAACCCGGCGAAGTGGAAAAAGACGAGGAAGGCATCCGCACCATGAAAGTGCTGGGGCGGAACATGGCGTGGCTGTTGAAAAGACTGGGATCGTGAGTGGTAGGACAGGCCATCGCCTTTTGTGGCCTGTCGCTGCCGCCGAAAGACAGGCGACACAAACCGATCGCCTGTCCTACCACCTGCCATTCAAATTTGAGGTATACCTTAAGACTTGGTAGACATTCATAGCCATATCTTCTGGGGCGTGGACGACGGGGCGGATACCCGCGAGACCACGCTCGAGATGCTGCGGGTGGCGAGCGAAAGCGGCACCACGGACATCGTTGGCACGCCCCATGCGAACGCCGAGTCGGTGCCCGACGCGGAAGTGATCGATCGCCAGCTTGAGGATCTCAATCGCGCCGTAGATGGCAAGCCGCGCATTCATCGCGGCTGCGAATTGCACGTGAGCTTCGACGCGATTCAGGATGCGCTCGCCAATCCGCGAAAGTATACCGTGAACGGCAAGAATTTCCTGCTGCTGGAGTTCGCCGCGCAGATCCCTCCGCACGCGGAGGACCTGCTCATGCGGCTGGCGGACGCGGGGATGGATCCCATCGTCGCGCATGCCGAGCGGAACCCGGTGTTGGCCCACAAGCCCGATCAGTTGGAAAAGTGGTGCGAGCGTGGCGTGCTGGTGCAGATCACGGCGAAGTCGCTGGAGGGAGGGTTCGGTCCCAAGGCGCTGGAAGCGGCGTGGCGGATGCTCTCGCGCGGACTGGTGCATTTCGTGGCCAGCGACGCGCACGATCCCGAGCACCGGCCGCCTCGCCTTGATCTGGCGCGCGAACTGGTCCGGCGCAGGCTGGACGAGGACGCGGCGGACCTGCTCTTCACCGACAATCCGCGGAACGTGGTGGAGGGCCGCAATGCGGCCCTGGTGCGTCCGCCGGCGGCGCAGCCCCAGCCCTGGTGGCATTCGTTGATGGGCCGGTAGTAACCGCTCCACGGGCGAGCGCTCGCTAAGGGCTCGTTCCGTAATAACCGTGCCGGCGAGTGCGCCGGTTATTTCATGACAGGCCCCGACCGCCCGGCAATCGCTCCCTATCCTTGTGGGGGCTTCCCGAGGTTCAACATCCAACGGATGCCGAACCGGTCCGTGAGCATCCCAAAGCGAGTGGCCCAGAACGTCTCCTGCAAGGGCATCGTGATCTCGCCGTTTTCGCCGAGTGCCGTGAACAGTGCGTCGATTTCCCGCAGGCCTTCACAATGGATCGTCACCGAGAAGTTGTTGCCTGGCTGGAAGAGTCTGCCGGATATCGTGTCCGCCCCCATCAGAATCGTAAGCGATCCCTTGGTAAGCGACGAATGCATGATCTTGCCCTTCGTTTCCTCGGTCACCCAGGGCAAATCGCCCGGTGCTTCCGAGTACGGCAGGAGGAACAGCTCGGCATCGAAACATTTCTTGTAGAATTCCATGGCTTCGCGGCAGTTGCCATCAAAGTTTAAAAAGGTGACGACTTCATTCATGATTGGCTCCGTTTCAATATTCTATTCCGCCGGGAACTTGCCCGGCCAAGGGGTCGTTCCCAAAAGCGATCCCAGGACGAGGCGTCCGCTCCACTATTCTATGCGGCCTTGGGTTTTGCCAGCAGTCCGACGGCGGTGATGTAGCCGATGGCGGCCAGCGGGACGACGAAGCCGATCATCACCGAGCTGTGGTCGGCGACCAGGCCCATCAGCGGAGGCAGAATGGCGCCGCCGACGATGGCGGTGACCATCAGGCCGGAAAGCGGGTTGGCGTATTTCGGCATGGCGTCGACTGCGGTGGAAAAGATGAGCGGGAAAATGTTGGCGAATCCCAGCCCGATCACGAAACAAGCCGCGGCGGCAACGGCGGCAACCGGCACGAACAGCCCGAGCAGTCCCAGAATGGAAAGCCCGCAGGTGAGGGCCAGAAACTTGCGCGGCGCCATCCAGTTCAAGATTACGCCGCCGGAGAAGCGCCCGATGGTGAGGGCGGTGAAGAACAGGCCGGTGCCGAGCAGGCCCAGGCGCGCGATATCGATATTGAACTGCTCCTTAAGAAACAAGGGAATGTAGGAGCTCATGCACACTTCGGCGCCGACATAGAAAAAGATGGCGCCCACCATGGCCAGTACGTAGCCGTCGCCGAGCAGAGCCAGGCTGGAGGAGAAAGTGGCGGCGTGGCCCTCTCCGGTATCCTCTTTCACGTGCAGCGTGCTCACCGCTATCACGGTGATCGCCAGGGCGGCTGCGTAGATGGGAAACATGACTTGCCAGCTCGCGTGGAAGTAGCGGCCCGCGGCCCAGGGAATGATGGGCGCTGAGAGCGACCCGATGGCCTTGACGAATTGGCCGAGCGAAAGATTGCGCGCGTACTTGCCCGGCGCGGAGACGTCACGCATGATCGGGTTGCCGGCTACCTGGAGAATGGCCGCCCCGGCATCGAGCAGCAGCACGGTGAGCAGAAAGCGCGGGAAGGTAGTGAGGCCGAAGCTGGCGTTGAGCAGCCCGACCAGCGCGGTGACGAGTCCGAGCAGCAACACGGTTTTCTTGCCGCGCCGGTCTTGAAACACGCCCATCGGCACCGAGAGCAGGCCGAACATGCTGAATCCGACGAAGGGAATCAGCGAGGCCACCGTGTTGCTCAAGTGAAACTGATCTTTCGCCAGGCTGACGAACGGGCCGACCGCGTCGCCAAAGCCCATCGCGAGGAAAGCCAGAAAAACCGGGAAGGTGCGTATCTTCATAGCCAATCGCTGAATTGTAGCAACTCGCCGCGGCGGTGGAGCAGGCGTTTTCGCCTGCCAATCGCAGCGGCAACTGTTCGCGCTTCAGAGAACGGGATCTGGAGACCTGTTCACTGTCCGTGGAAATGTTAAACTTGTGGCCGTACCCCTACCCGGACGGAGCGTCGGTTGGATTCCCCCCCAGGTGAGATCACGCAGCTTTTGCTTCAATGGAAGCAGGGCGAACCCGATGCCTTCGATCGGTTGATGCCGCTGGTCTATCCCCATCTGCGCCAGATTGCAAGCGCCTACATCCGCAGAGAGAGAAATCCAGGAGTGCTCCAGGCGACCGCCCTGGTCCACGAAGTATACTTGCGATTGATCGGCCAAAAGAAGGCGGACTGGGCGGACCGCGCGCACTTTTACACCTTCGCAGCCAAGGTCATGCGCATGATTCTGATGGATCACGCACGGAGCAACGATGCGCAAAAGCGAGGCGGCGGCGCCGAGCATATCCCTTTGAACGGTCAGATTCCCTGGATCAAAATCGGCGGCGAGTCGATGATGGAACTCAACCGCGCGTTGGATAAGCTGGAAGCGATCGACCCGCGCAAGGTTCAGCTCGTCGAGCTCCGCTACTTCCTCGGATGCACGGCGGAGGAGACGGCCGAGGTCTTGCAGATCTCGAAAGCCACCGTGGACCGCGACGCGAAGTTCGCCAGGAGCTGGCTCTACCGGAGCATCCATGGGGACAGGAGCGTCAATGCGGAGCCGGCCTGATTCATTCGACGGACCATTTGCGCAGACCGTGAGAAGCGATTGCGCCGATCGGGAGTAGCCGATTGCCCCCAGCAGAGACCATCCTGGAACGCTGGCGCCGCGTGGAAGCCATTTTCCACGAAGTGACCGCGGCTCCCCATGAGGAAAGAGCCGCGCGCCTCGAAGCGCTCTGTGCGGGTGACAGCAGCCTGCTTGAGGAAGCAAGGTCCCTGCTCCGCGCCGCGGACGACGAGGAGCGGATCACCGCCTCCTTCGTACCCCCAGGGCCCGCGGAATTCCGGACGCGGCCGGCAATCTCCGCGCTGCTTGCTCAGGCGCTCGCCGAACCTGAAGACCGGCGCGCCGATTGGCTGGAGCGCGCCTGCGGCCAGGATCAGGCCCTTCTGAGCGAAGTCCGTTCCCTGCTGGCTTGCTTCCCAGCCTCGGCGCCCGAACCCGGCGCACCCGCCGCGCTGGCGGCGGCATCGCCCGATTCGCCGCGGCAGCTTGGTCCGTACCGCCTGGTGCGCCAGTTGGGCGAGGGCGGCATGGGCGCCGTCTTTCTCGCCACCCGCGCCGATGCGGAATTTGAAATGAGGGTGGCCGTCAAGCTCATCCGTCCCGGCGCGGATTCCGAGGTGCTGGTGACCCGGTTCCTCCGCGAGCGCCAGATTCTCGCCGGCATGGAGCATCCCAACATTGCGCGCCTGCTGGATGGCGGGACCAGCTCGGGCCAGCCCTACCTGGTGATGGATTATGTGGAGGGCCAGCCGCTGGATCGCTACTGCGACGAAGGCCGCCTCTCCATCCGCCAGAGGCTCAAGCTGTTCCGGAAGGTTTGTGCGCCGGTGCACTACGCCCATCAGAACCTGGTGATCCACCGCGATCTGAAACCCACCAACATTCTCGTCGGCGCGGATGGCGAACCCAAGCTGCTCGACTTCGGCATCGCCACGCTGTTGCAGGCCGACAACCCCGGTGCTGACCTGACCGCGGTCCATGGCCTCTTCCTCTCGCCTCTGTATGCCAGCCCGGAACAGTTGCGCGGACGGCGCACCACGGTGGCCAGCGACGTGTACTCGCTCGGTGTCATCCTCTATCAACTGCTCTGTGGATGCCATCCGTTCCAGGCCGAAACCGGCAACACAGCGGATCTGGTTGCCGCGGTGGTGAAGAGCGACCCGCTCCTGCCCAGCACGGCCGGAGGCCTTGCCGCAACCGCGGCGCCCGAACCGTCGAAGGTAGCCGAGTGCCGCGGCGAAAAGCCGGACCGGCTGCGGCGCATCCTGCGCGGCGACCTGGACAGCATCGTCATGAAGGCGCTGGCGAAAGAACCCGCGGACCGCTACGGGTCCGTCGAGGAGCTCTCCGCCGACATCGGCCGCTACCTGGAAGGCCGGCCGGTCCAGGCGGTCGAGGGAACGGCGGCCTACCGCGCGGATAAGTTCGTGCGGCGGCACAAGCTTGGAGTGGCGGCCGCCGCCGCGCTGGCGCTCTCCCTGATGGGCGGCCTGGCCGGCGTGCTGTACGAAGCGCGGGTTGCCAGCCTGGAGCGTACCCACGCGGAACTGCGCTTCAACGAAGCGCGGCAACTGGCCCACTACCTTCTCTTCGACCTTTACAGTTCGGTGCAGAAGCTGCCCGGCGCGACCCCGGTGCGGGCCGAGATGGCGGCGCGCTCCATGCAATACCTGGATCGCCTGGCGGCCGCCAAGTCCGGGGACGCCGGCCTGCGCGTCGAAACGGCGGAGGGGTATTTGCGCCTGGGCGATGTGCTGGGCGATCCCTTTCAGCCGAATCTCGGCAAGACGCCGGAAGCGCTGGAGAGCTATCGCAAAGCCATCGCGCTGCTCGGTCCGCTGCTGGCCGCAAACCCGGCCGACCGGCGGGCGCGCGCCGCCTATGCGCGCGCCAACGAGGGAGCCGGAGGGATCCTGAGTTTCGGCGGCAAGTCTCGCGAGGGCGTGGCTGCTCTCGAAGCCGCCGTGCGCGATTTCGAACGGCTGCTCGGAGCCGCACCGGACGATATCCCGACGCTCATCCGCGCCGGCGATGCCTACCAGCTCCTGGCAAGGCAACTGAGCACGCAGGGGGGATTTGTCGGGACCGAGAGACAGGGCGACGTGAGGGCTGACATCGACCAAGCCCTGGCCCGTTACGACGCCGCGCGCCGCCTGGCGCCCGGCGACGCCAGCGTCATTCGCAAGATCGCGGGCACCTACCAGGTGCTGGGCAGCATCGTCGCCGTGGCCGACCCCCGGAAAGGCGCCGAGATCTTCCGGCGCTCCCTGGCCACGCTCGATCAGATCGCCGCCGCCGACCGGGAGAGCGTGGATACCCTCAAAATCCGGTCCCAACTGCTGCTCAATCTGGGCTGGACCCTGGGGCAGACCAACGACTACCGGGCCGCGGTCGTCACGCTGGAACAGGCTCGCGACATTTCCGACCGCCTGGCGGGACTCGATCTCGAGGACAAAGCAGCCATGTACCACTCCACCGTCGCCTATCGCGACCTGGGGATCGTCTACGGATACGCTTCCAACCGGCCTAAGGCCATCGAAAACTTCCGCACCGCCGTGGCCATCTTCGACCGCCTGCTGAAGGTCGATCCCGCGAACAACACGTACCGGTCCGTGCAGGCCGACCTCGAATTGCGGATCGGCGATGCGCTCTCCGAGACCGGCCATCCGGAAGAGGCCATGGCTTCCGCGAGCGCCGGCCTCAAATCCATGTGCCGGCTGGCGGACGAGCCGGGAGCGACCGCAAGCACGCTGAGAGCCGCCGCCCGTTACCTCATGACGACGGAGGTGGCGCCGCTGCGCAACTATCCGCGCGCCCTGGCGTACGCCCGCAAGGCCGCCGATCTGAGCGGATACAAAGACTCGCTGGTCCTCGAGTCCCTGGCCGACGCGTGCTGGCGCAACGGCGATTTCGCGGGCGCGCGCGTGGCGATCGGCCGGGCGCTGGCACTGGTGCCCGCCGCTCGGCCCGGAGAGAAGCCGTCCCGCTCCCGCCAGTCCCTGGAAGACCTGGATGCCAAGATACGCGTCAAAGCCAAGCCCGACTGATGGCCTGTTCCCGTTCGAAGGTGCGTTGCCAAGCTTGCGCGCTGCGTCCATTTCGGTCATGATTGTTCGACGAGTTCGCGCCGCATCGTCTTCCGGCGCGGCTGGAACGGAAAGCAGGCAATATGCACCTTCTGTGGTTTCTGATGATTGGTATTGCTGCCGGCTGGCTTGCCGGGCAGTTGATGAAAGGTAGCGGCTACGGCCTCATCGGAGATTTAGTCATCGGCGTGATCGGAGCCTTCCTCGGCGGCTGGCTCCTCGGGGCGCTCGGATTCTACGCCCATGGGCTGATCGGGAGCCTGATCACGGCTACCATAGGGGCGGTGGTCTTGCTGTACCTGGTCCGGCTGATCAAGCGAGCGTAGGTGCGGCTTGCCCGCCAGCTACACTAAGAGCTTATGAAGACGCGGACCATCGGGATTGTGGTTCACGCAGTCGGCACCACCGGAGTGCTGCACCAACTGACTGGCGTGATCGCGCAGCACCAGGGCGATATCACTTCCGTCGAGATTCTGGCGAACCGGCCCGAAGAGGCCCGCACGTACTTCGAAGTGATTCTGCCGGGGGGCGTCGATCCGCTGGTCGAGGGATTGCGTGCCCTTCCCATCGTGCGCGGCGTAGAGGTCGTCAAGCCTTTCGAGACCGTATACGGCAAGCGCATCATCATCATGGGCGGCGGCGCGCAGGTGGGGCAGGTGGCCATCGGCGCGGTCTCCGAAGCCGACCGTCACAACATTCGCGGCGAACATATTTCGGTGGACACGATTCCGCTGGTGGGCGAGCAGAAACTGGCCGATGCCGTGCGCGCCGTGGCCCGCTTGCCGCGCGCCAAGGCGCTGGTGCTGGCCGGATCGTTGATGGGCGGCGAAATTGAAACGGCGGTGCGCGAAGTCCGCGAGCAGGGCCTGCTGGTGATCAGCCTGAATATGGCCGGCAGTGTGCCGGATGCGGCCGACCTGGTGGTCACCGACCCCGTGCAAGCCGGTGTGATGGCCGTGATGGCGGTCGCCGAAACCGCCAAATTCACTCTGGAACGCCTCAAGCGCCGCGTGTTCTAGCGTAGTCGATTTCGATAACGTTTTGTTTTGCGACGTCCGGTAACGCCGGCGGTCTTCGCCGCCGGCGCTTTTGGGAGCGGCCTGGCGGCGCGACCCGAACAGTGGGCGTGGTCGAGCGCGCAAGAGAGACACCGGCGGCAAGACCGCCGGCGTTACCGAAAACGCAACAACTCCGTTGGCAGGATGAATCCTGCGGCCGGGCATGCCCGGCCCGGCTTGGGCGATTCGCCCGAACCGGATGCACTCGGCGGTCGTCACAAAACAGCCGGTTTGGGTTATTGTAACCAGATGAGGTCTATTTCACTCCACTCAGTTAGCGACCATGCCGCGGCGGGTATGCTCGCCGCGCTCCTGCTGGCCTTTGGCTCGTCTGGCGCCGGGGCGCAGGAAACCAAACCTGCGCCTCCGCCGGCTCCTGCCGATGCGAAGCCCGCGCCCGCGCCGGCTCCCGCCGCCGATGCGAAGGATAAGGACAAAGAGAAAGCCGGCGACAAAGAAGCTCCGCTGCCCGCGGATGCGCACGTGGCGCAGAGCATTCAACTGGATGGCAAAACGCTCCACTATACGGTCACCGTGGGCACGCTGCCGGTCTACGACGCCGGCAAGAAGACCGCGGAGGTAGTCTACACGGCGTACACCATGGAGGGCCAGGACCGGCCGGTCGCCTTCGCGCTGAACGGCGGTCCGGGCGCGGCTTCCGTCTTTCTGAATTTCGGCGCCATCGGACCCAAGCGCATCGAGTTCGGCGTGGAGGGAGACAGCCCGTCGGATCCGGCCCAGTTAACCGACAATCCGGGTACCTGGCTGGATTTCACCGACCTGGTATTCATCGATCCCGTAGGCACCGGTTACAGCCGGTCGCTGATTCCGGTGCTCGACGCCAAGATTCAGTTCTTCAGCACCGACAACGACATTCACTACCTCTCGCGCATCATTTACGACTGGCTGGTCGCGAACGGGCGCGTGAGCTCGCGAAAATATTTTGTCGGAGAGAGCTACGGCGGCTATCGCGGCCCGCGCATCACGCATTACCTGCAGACCCAGCTCGGCGTGGCGATGAACGGCGTCGTGCTGGTCTCGCCGTATCTGAATCCGGCGCTGAATGAAAGCGGCGACGTCTCTCCGGTTCCGTGGATGCTGACGCTGCCATCGATTACGGCGGCGCATCTCGAGCGCGAGCACAAGCTGACGCCGGAAGCCATGGCGCCGGTGATTGCGTACACTCGCGGCGAGTATGCGACCGACCTATTGAAAGGCCGTTCCGATCCGGAGGCGACGCCGCGCATCGTGAAGCGCGTGACCGCGCTGACCGGCCTCGAGGAGGAGTTTGTGCGGCGCGCCGGCGGACGGCTGGAGATCGGCGCCTATCTGCGCGAGGTCTTTCGCGAGAGCGGCAAGATCGGCAGCATATACGACTCGAACGTGACCGGGTATGACCCGTTTCCCTACGCTCCGGAGCAGCGCACCAACGATCCGATGCTGGAGAGCATCATCGCGCCGACCACTACCGCGATGGTGGAGTTTGTGACGCGCGTGGTCGGCTGGAAGACGGATGCGCGCTACAACACGCTCAGCCACGAGGTGGGCGCGCAGTGGGATCGCGACAGCCGCGCCCTGCGCATCGGCGCGGTGCCCGATCTGCGGCAGGCGGTGGCTGCCGACCCGAAGTTGCGCGTCATCGTCGCGCACGGGTGGAACGATCTCTCGTGCCCCTTCATGGGCTCGGTGCTGACGGTGGATCAGATGCCGTTGATGGGCGATCCTTCGCGCGTCGCCGTGCACGAGTATCCGGGCGGCCATATGTTTTACAGCCGTCCGGCCAGCCAGGCTGCCTTGCGCAAAGACGTGCAGGCGATGGTAAGCAAGCACTGAGGCCGTTGCCTAATTACTTTGCGGCCGCTCCCCGGCGCCGCGGCTGCGTGTGCCCGCCGCTATTTCTTCAGCAGCCGGTCGATATCGGTAAACAGGGCCTTGCCCTCGAAGACATTGCGCGTCAGGGCGGTGTATTCGTAATCCGCGCGAATGTAGCCGGCTGCATCGATGACATACACATGCGGCATTTCGGCGCTTTGCGGACTGAGGATGTAAGAGAACATCATCTGTCCCTCGTCGAGCGCCACCGGGTAGGTCAGCTTGTGGCCGGCGATGTACTGGGCGATGTTCTGCGCCGAGTCGGTCTTGATGTTGGCCACCGCCAGCACGGCAACCTTGTCGCCATACTTCTGCTGTATCTGGGCCAGCACGTCGGCAAAGGCGGCGCAGTGCGGGCAGTCGGTCTTCAGAAACTCGAGGACCAGCACCTTGCCGCGATAATCGGCCAGATCGTGAAACTGGAGCTTCAGGTCGGGAAGGGCAAAGCCCGGAGCGCGCCGCGGGCCTTCGGCGGCCGCCAGCGCGAGGGAACAAAGAAGAGTAATCAGGATGGTTCGCATTTTCACTTTTCAAGTTACCAGTTTTTTGAGGGATTCTTCATAGGGGGCGCGGGCCACGCCCTTTTCGGTGACGATGGCGGTGACGTAACGCGCCGGCGTGACGTCGAATGCCGGGTTCTCGACCACCGTCCCTTCCGGGGCGATGCGAGTACCGAAAACGTGGGTGACTTCGTCGGCGGCGCGCTGTTCGATGGGGATCGCGTCGCCCGAAGCCAGGCTCAGGTCGAGCGTTGAGACCGGCGCGGCGACAAAAAACGGCACGCCGTTCTCCTTCGCCAGCACGGCTACCGAATAGGTTCCCACCTTGTTGGCCACGTCGCCATTGGCGGCGATGCGGTCCGCGCCCACCACCACGCAGCCGATGCGGCCGGATTTTAGAAAGTGGCCGGCCATGTTGTCGGTGATGAGCGTGGTCGGGATCGAGTCCTGTTGCAGTTCCCACACCGTGAGCCGCGCGCCTTGCAGGAACGGACGGGTCTCGTCGGCGAAGACATCGATCCGCTTGCCGGCTTCCACCGCCGCGCGGATCACGCCCAGCGCGGTTCCGTATCCGGCGGTCGCCAGCGCGCCGGCGTTGCAATGGGTGAGCACGGTTTTCCGGTCCGGCACCAGCGAGGCTCCGTTGCGGCCGATGGCGCGGCAGATCGCGATGTCTTCCTCGCGCACCAACAGCGCTTCTTCCACCAGGCGCCGGCGGATTTCCCCGATCGGCTGGCCGGCCACGCTTGCGTACACCCGCTTCATGCGGTCGATCGCCCAAAAAAGATTGACCGCGGTGGGACGCGTGGCGGCCAGCGTCGCGCAGATCTCTTCCATTTGTGCGTCAAGCGTCCGCGTGTCGAAGTCGGTTTCCGAAGCATGCAGCACGCCCAGCGCCACGCCCATCGCCGCCGCGACACCGATAGCCGGCGCGCCGCGAATCGTCATGTCGCGGATGGCCGTCGCCACTTCCTGGAAGCTGCGGCAGGTGACGTACTTTCGCTCGAGCGGCAGCCTCGTCTGGTCGATCATCACCACCGCGCCGTCAATCCACTGAATGGTCTCGATCATAAGTGGGGCAGCATCCTCTTTTCCGTCAAGAGCGCGATGAAGAAGAGCGAATTGTACGCCGCGTGCATGATCGCGGCGGCCTTGGTGGAACCGGTGGCCTGGCGCATCCATCCGAAGGCCACGCCGGCCATCGCGATGATCAGCGCGTGTCGCCACGAGTTGCCGTACTCCTGAAAATGGAGCAGCCCGAACGGCAGGGCAGCCAGCAGAATGCCGGGCGCCGCGCCCAGGCTGCGCACCAGCACCGGCTGTAGAAATCCGCGAAAGACCAGTTCCTCGCAAAGCGGCGCCAGGGTGACGCCGAGCACGCACATCACCAGGATATCGGCGCGCGACTCCATCAGTTGCGTCATCGGGTTTTCGCCGGTCGGCGTGTGGATCAGGCTGCTCGCCAGCGCCACCAGCACCGCGGTGATCATGCCGCACAACATCACCCACATCACCGGCAGGCGGATCGGCGTCCATCCGAGCGAACGCCAGAACGGGCGGCCGTACCACAACCGGAACATCAGCCGCAGCGAGCCGAACAAAAGGCCGTACAACACGATCATCTCGGCGGCCAGGCTCACCACTTTCAATTTGAGCGAAGCCAACGTAAGCCATCCGACGGCCCAGCCCGCCAGCAGGCTGGGAATCGCCAGGCCGAAGAACCACAGCAGGTCGCCGTAGCCCCAAAACGGATCGCGCTCCGGCGCGGGCGGCGCCCCGGCGGGAAACTCGGCGACCTGCTCCGGCACTACCGGGAGCTGCGGCGCGGCGGCTGGTTCCGGATTCGTAGGCGGCTCTTCCGGCGTCATGAACCCTTCTCGATCAGCGCCGCGGCCAGCAGCGGAATCATCAGCTCGTGATGGCCCGTGATGGAAAGCCCGACGCCGCCCGAGCCCGCGTGCGGACGTTGGACGACATTCATCCGCGGCCGGTAGTGTTGCAGAAAATCGAAATTGGCGGTAGTGAATCCGCTCACCGGGTGGCCCAGGTTGCGCACCGCGGAGACGGCCTTCAGGAAGACCTCGGGCAGCACCACGGCTGAACCCACGTTCAGATACACGCCGCCATCGTCGAGGTCCGCAACATAAGAACACAGCAGCCGAAAATCGTGATGCGAGCCAGCGCCGATGGCCGCCCCATCGGCCGCCGGATGTGTGTGCGGCGTATCGGTTCCCATCGCCACGTGCACGGTAACGGGCACCGCGGCGCGATACGCTTCCAGCACCAGGCTGAACGGCGCGCAGGCCGGAGCGGCAGCCGCTTCCAGGCGCCGGCCCAGCGCTTCGCCGATTCCCAACCCGTCGCGCATGCCTTCGGCGATGGCTTCATTCATTTCGCGGCCCGTTTCTTCCGCCGATCCGAAGCGGCCGTCCGGCAGCGCCGCCTCCACGTCCTCGCTGGTGTGCCCGGCCAGCGCGATTTCGAAATCGTGAATGGCCGCCGCGCCGTTCAGCGCGAACACCGTGGCGTAGCCGCGCCGCATCAGGTCGATCAGAACCGGCGCCAGGCCGCATTTGATGACGTGACCGCCCAGGCCCCAGATGATGGCGCGCTTCTTCGCGCGCGCCGCGGCGACCGCGTCCGCTACCTTGCGCAAATCCGCGCTCGCCAGAATGCGCGGCAGCGAATCCAGCCACGCGCCCATGCCCGATCCCTTGGCGTAAGGCGACGCGAAGTCCGCCGTCCCGATCTTGCCTCCGCGCTCCCGCAACCCCACCGTGTGCAGCCCGGCGAAATCGAGCGGCTGCTTCCGGTACCGGCTCATGCCGCCACTCCTTTGCCCAGCACTTTGCGCAGCGCCTCCGCGGTGTAGCTTTTCTTCGAGCGCGCCACCTGTTCGGGCGTGCCGCAGGCCACCACGCGGCCGCCGTATTCGCCGCCATCCGGACCCAGGTCGATGATCCAGTCGGCGGTTTTGACCACGTCCAGGTTGTGCTCGATCACCACCACCGTGTTGCCCAATCCGACCAGCCGCTGTAGCACATCCAGCAGCTTGCGCACGTCGTCGAAATGCAATCCGGTGGTGGGCTCGTCGAGCAGATAGAAGGTGCGGCCGGTCTGCCGCTTGCTCAGTTCCTTGGCCAGCTTGATGCGCTGCGCTTCGCCGCCGGACAGCGTGGTGGAAGACTGGCCGAGATGCACATACCCCAGCCCCACGTCGTGCAAGGTTTCCAGCTTGGCGCGGATCTGCGGCAGGTTCTCCATCAGCGGCAGGGCGTCCTCCACGGTGGCGTCCAGCAGGTCCGCGATCGAGTACCCCTTGAACTTCACCTGCAAGGTTTCGCGATTGTAGCGGCGGCCGCGGCAGACGTCGCAGGTGACGTACACGTCGGGCAGGAAGTTCATTTCGATGCGCTTCAGCCCGTCTCCCTGGCAGGCTTCGCAGCGCCCGCCCTTCACGTTGAAGCTGAAGCGGCCGGGCTTGTAGCCGCGTTCGCGCGATTCCGGCAACATGGCGTAAAGATCGCGGATGGGCGTGAACAGACCGGTGTAGGTGGCGGGATTCGAGCGCGGCGTGCGGCCGATCGGCGCCTGGTCGATGCGGATCACTTTGTCCAGCAGCGCTATCCCCTCGATCGAGTCGTGCTCACCCGGTTCCTCGCGCGAGCCGTAGATCTCGCGTGCCAGCGAACGGTAGAGTATTTCGTTGATCAGCGTCGACTTGCCGCTGCCCGAAACGCCCGTCACTACGGTCAGCACGCCCAGCGGGATGGCGACATCCAGGTTTTTAAGATTGTGCTGGCGGGCGCCGTGGATGCGCAACTGGCTCTCGCCCGGCGTCCGCCGCTCCCGCGGCAACGGAATCTCGAGCGCGCCCGAAAGGTACTGGCCGGTGAGCGATTGCGGATTGCGGGCGATCGCCGCCGGATCGCCCGCGGCCACCAGCAACCCGCCCAGGCGGCCGGCGCCGGGGCCAAGATCGATCACGTAGTCGGCGCGCGCAATGGTTTCGGCGTCGTGCTCCACCACTAGCACCGTGTTGCCCATGTCGCGCAAATGCGCCAGCGTCTCGAGCAGCCGGCCGTTGTCGCGCGGGTGCAGGCCGATCGAGGGCTCGTCCAGCACGTACAGCACGCCGCGCAGTTTCGAGCCGATCTGGGTCGCCAGCCGGATGCGCTGCGATTCGCCGCCGGAAAGCGTGGCCGCGGAGCGCTCCAGGCTGATGTAATCCAGGCCCACCGAGGACAGAAACTCCAGCCGCCGGCGGATTTCATCCACTACGCGGCCGGCGATTTGCGTCTCGCGATCGCCGAATTCCCAGTTCCGCACCGTCACCAACGCGCGCGCCACCGGCAGCGCGGTGAATTCCGCGATCGAGAAATTCTTCACCTGCACCGCCAGGCTGGCCGGCCGCAGCCGCTTGCCGCCGCACGCCGTGCATTCCACCGGCGACATGTATTCGGTCAGCCACTCGCGATAGCCTTCGGTCGAGTTGTCGTAGGCCTGTTGTAGAATCCCGAGAATCCCCGGCGCGCCGTTGGCGCCGTTCAGCAGAGCCGCGCGCGATTGTTTGGGCAGGCTCTCGAATGGCGTTTTCAAATCGATCTTCGCGCGCCGCGCCAGCGCTTCCAGTTCCTGCTGCATGGTCCAGGAACCGGCGCCCGGTCCGAGCCCGCCATCGAGCAGAGGCTTCGAAGCGTCGGCGATCACCTTGGCGGGATCGAACGTCCATCGGCTGCCCAGCCCGTGGCACTCCGCGCAGGCTCCGTAGGGGCTGTTGAACGAGAACGAGCGCGGCTCCAGTTGCGGAATGCTCGCGCCGCACACGGTGCAGGCCAGCTTCTGCGAGTACAACCGCTCTTCGCCGTTCACCACCGCCACCAGCACCAGCCCGCCGGCCAACTTGGTCGCGATATCGATGGCTGCCTCCAGGCGCTTCTCGATTCCGCGCTTCACCAGCAGCCGGTCCACCACCACTTCGATGGTATGATTGCGCCGTTTGTCGAGCCGGAAATCGTCGTCGAGCGAGCGCAGCACGCCATCCACCCGTGCCCGCACGAAGCCTTGCCGCGCCAGCTTTTCCAGGTCTTTCTTATATTCGCCCTTCCGCCCGCGGACCACCGGCGCCATCACCATGATCCGGTCTTCCGGCTTCAGCGCCAGCACGTGCTGCAGGATCTGCTCGGTGGTCTGGCGCGAAATCTCGTTGCCGCACACCGGGCAGTGCGGCACGCCGATCGAGGAATAGAGCAGCCGCAGGTAATCGTAAATTTCGGTGATGGTGCCCACCGTGGAGCGCGGGCTGCGGCTGGTGGTTTTTTGCTCGATCGAAATCGCCGGGCTGAGGCCGTCCACCGAATCCACGTCCGGCCGCTCCATCTGGTCGAGGAACTGGCGCGCGTAGGTGGAAAGGGTCTCCACATAGCGGCGCTGGCCCTCGGCGTAGATGGTGTCGAAGGCCAGCGACGATTTCCCGCTCCCGCTCAGACCCGTGATCACGGTCAGCGCGTTGCGCGGAATTTCCACGTCGATATTTTTCAAATTGTGCTGCCGCGCACCATGCACGGTGATTCTGTCGAGCATAAGGACTTGCTTCGGCTGGAAAAGGCGAACTTCTTATTGTGACGCCAGTTGTGCCGGTTCCGCAAATTGAGCTACAACCATAGTTGGCACAAGCCCAGTGCGAAAGTGCGTACACTGCGGAGGCAAGCTGCGGCGGATCCACCGAACGCTGATCGAGCGCCTTTCCTATCTGGGGATCTTTCAATGCTGCGTGTGCGAGCGCGAGCAGCACCTGTTCCGGCCGTATCGCCTCCACTTGGGGCCCCATGCGCGCTGCCCGAAGTGCGGAACTTTTCGTTTGAAGCGTCTCGGCGAGCCGGATGTGGTGGACCGCATCCAGGGCGGCTTTTGGAACCTGCTCGAACGGCTGTCGCACGGGAATCTGTATCATTGCAGGTTCTGCCGGTTGCAGTTCTACGACCGGCGGCCGCTCGTGTCGCAGGACCCGGAGCCGCCCTCCGCACCCCAGGCAGTGGCCGGAAACATGCGCGGCTAGGTATCGGAGCCGCGGCCAAAGGGAGCCGCACCGCCTATCGGAGCCGCGACCGTTAGAGAGCGGTCGCAGGTCGCTGTTGCTGTGACGATCACTGTCGCGATCGCACGCCGCTGCCGCTGCTAGATAGAGCTCTTATGACGGACTTCACCGCCGATCGCGCCGAAATCGGCCGGCGCCTCGACCAGCTTCTCCATGAACGACTGCCGCAATACAGCCGCTCCCGCATTCAGCAATGGATCCGCGATGGCCGCGTGCTGGTGAACGGCGCGGCGGCGCGCGCTTCGTACACGGTTCGCGGCGGCGAATCCATCCACGTGGAACCAGCCGAGCCCGCGCCCCTGCGCGCCGAACCGGAAGAGATTCCGCTCGCCATCCTCTACGAAGATGACGACGTGGTCGCCGTGGATAAGCCGGCTGGCATGGTGGTCCACGCCGGCGCCGGCGTCCATTCCGGAACGCTGGTGAACGCGCTGCTGCACCGCTTCGGCGCGCTCTCCGGCGTGGGCGGCGAACTGCGGCCGGGCATCGTCCACCGTCTCGACCGCTACACCAGCGGCGTGATCCTGGTCGCTAAGAACGATGCCGCGCACCGCAAGCTGGCCGCCCAGTTCTCCGGCCGCCGCGTGGAAAAGGTCTACCTGGCGTTGGTGCACGGCGCGGTGAAGCAGGAAAGCGGCGTCATCGACCGGCCGATTGCGCGCGACCCCATCCACCGCACCCGCATGACGGCGCGCCTTCGCGAGGGACGCTCCGCGCACACCGAGTACCGCGTCGCCGCGCGCCCGCCCGGCTTCACCTTTCTCGAAGTGAAGATCGGCACCGGCCGCACCCACCAGATCCGCGTTCACTTGGCCAGCATCGGCCACCCCGTCGCCGGCGACACGCTATACGGAGCGCCCGCCCAAGTCCCCGGCCACGCCGCGCTAGGCCGCTATTTCCTGCACGCCCACCGCATCCGCTTCTTCCGCCCCGCCGATGGAGAGCCCGTCACGGTCGTCTCCCCGCTGCCGCCGGAGCTGGAAGATTGGATGTCGGGATGCAGTGGGGCGTAGCCGAGAAGAGTGGGCGAGACATGCGCTTCCAGGAGTTCGGGTCGGCTACTCCCTTTGGCTATCGGCCTGACGGTTTGCCAGGGAATGGAGCCACAGTACCGCCTCCCGGATGGTTTTGATCTCCGCCGTCGGCTGCTCCAGCGTGTCCTGGGGCGGTATCGTCAACCCGAGTTTTCTTGCGAGATACTGCATGTCGTCGAAGACGTCCTCCTCTCCTTCATGCAGTGCGTCCTCATAGGTGTCCGCCGGGGCTATGCTGAAGCTCTTTGAAATCACGTGTGATTTGTAGTAATCGTAGACGGCTGCCGGTATCGCGTCAGGGACATTATCCCCTCGGAACGCCCGAATGAATTCATCGCGCGGGACACCCCTATGTTTTCCCAGTTGGTATTGACCGACGCTAGCGGCAATCACGATCACGACGATCATGAAGACGCCGCCAACCACAAGACCGTTCAAAACGTGACTCACGTGAATCAGATCCAGTACCAGACTACCAGCCTTTTACTGCCCGAACATCTCAGTTAGCACGCGGCCTACCGAGCCGCTGGGGGTTTCCACGCGCAGGATGGTGGCCAGCGTGGGAGCGATGTCGTTCGGCGTGATGTTGTTATCGTACTCGCCGGCGCGAATGCCGGGGCCCAGGAAGATCACCGGCACGTGGGTGTCGTAGCCAAATGGCAGGCCGTGGGTGGTGACCGTATCACCGATAATCCAGAAAGGATCGAGGAGCACCTCCAGGTCGGCGCCGCGGCGCGGGAAATAGCCGTTCATCGCCATCCGTCCCACCGAGTCCTCGAGTGCCTGGCCGGTTGCCAGTTGCACGCCGGTATAGACGCGGAAGACATGCGGCACTTCGCGCAACGCCTCGGCCGCCGTGCGCTCCACCTCGGCGAGGTCAAGCTTCTTGAAGGCTATCAGCTCGTGATTGAGATAGACCACCCCTTCCAACGTGGCCGTGATCCAATCGAACTTACCGTACTTCTTGCTAAGCGTGTCCTCGACTGTCTTAGCGATGACTCCGTCCGCCATGCGGCCGCCCGGCATATGTCGAGCCGTGTTCACTTCGGGCACGGGAGCCACGCCGTGATCCGCTGTGAGCACCACCAGTACGTTATCGAGGCCCACCGCGCGGTCCAGCGCGGCGAAGAACTTTGCCAGTAACTCGTCGGTGGCTGCCGAAACGGCGCGCGCTTCGGGTGAATCCGGGCCATAGGCGTGCCCGACATAATCGTTGGAAGAGAAACTGACTGCTAACAAGTCAGTGACGCCGCGCTGACCCAGTTGCTCGCCGGCCAACGCGCGTTCGGCGAAGGCTTCTACTATCTCATTGCCGTATGGCGTGGCTTCAATCGCGCTATACAACTGGCCGGGTTGCGGCATTTCGTGGCCCAGCCAGGTCCGGCGTGCGTAACGGTCGGCGGGGTGCGCGGCGTCCGCTTCTTTGACCCAAGCCGGCACATCTTCAAAATAGTAAGTACTGGAGACGAAGCTGCCGCTCCTGCCATCGAACCAATACGCCGCGTTGGCCATATGACCGGCAGGTAAGATGGCGGCCCGGTCCTTGAGCGAGATACCGATCACGCGCGACTGGTTATTGTCCGCGATCTTCAGTTCGTCGCCCACTGTGTCCACCAGCATGCGTCGCGGCGAGGAGCCCACGCCAGGCAGCCCCCCTACCAGCGAAGTCTGCGGATCGGAGACACTGGTGACCTGCATGCCTGCCTCGCGGTCGTACCACGAGTTGGCGACAATGCCGCTGAGCGCGGGCATGGCGCCCGAGAGGAAGATGCTGTGCCCCACCGCGGTCACGGTGGGGAAGTGCTGGTAGCGGGCGTTGGTGAAAACGGCGCCCTTGCTTAGCAGGAGGTCGAACCCGCCGTGATAGTCCGAGCGGTAGCGGGTGAGGTAGTCATAGCGGAACTGATCGATGACGATTGCCACCACCAGTTTCGGCTTCTTGGGAGCGGCGCTCAGCAGGCTGCCCGCCATCAGGATTAAGGCCAGGAATTTGCTCATGACCACTTAGGCTATCACTCGAATGTGACAAAGAAATGATCAATGGCCACGCGCAGAACGGCGCTGCGAAGCAGTTACTTCTCGACGCTGGCGGCGGGAGCGGGTTTGCTCTCGGACTTGGTCTCGGATTTGGTATCGGGCTTCGACTCCGGCTTGTCGCCGGTCTTGTTCGCGTGTCCGTTCTTGGAATCCGGCGCAGAAGCCTTGCCGCTTCCGTAGTCGTTAATGTACCAACCGGACCCCTTGAATTTCAGCGAAGGAGCCGACACCAGCCGTTCCACTTCGCCGCCGCACTCCGGGTGCTGAGTCAGAGCTTCGTCGGCGAACTTTTGGAGAACCTCGAAGTTTTTCCCGCAACGGTGACAGAGATATTCGTAAAGGGGCATAAAGACAGGATAATTCCCCCACAACCTGCTTCTATTATAGCCCACCCTGTTAGCGCCGGCTGGCGGCATTCGGCAGGCTCGCGGGCGGCGCAGGGAATGGGTCACGGGGCACTCGGGAATTGGGGACGGAATCACATGACCGAAGAACGCCCGACCCGCGGATGTGCGCCAGTCGACGCGCCCCATATGTCCGGTTGGGGGAAGTTCGGCGCGTCGATGCATCCCCTGAAACGCCTTCAGGCTGTCGCGTTCGATGTGGTTTTCTTTGTCCTGTGCGCGATCCTGAAAGTAGGCTACCCGCGTAGGGGGCACCAGACCGCGCTCGCATTGCCCTGAAGGAAAAGTCCGGCGTGGGGCGACTCGCCCCACAAACCGCAGATGCCGTTAAATAAAATCAGTAACTTATAGATGTTTCGTGGGAACAAATTGCCCCACGAAGGCGATTTTCGCCTCGGAAGCCCACGCCATGGCGCTCAGATCACCCGCAGCTCTTTGGGTGTTGGCGTGAGTATCGTGCAGCCGGTTGCGGTCACCTCTACCGTGTCTTCGATGCGGATGCCGCCGAAGTCTTCGAGGTAGACGCCGGGCTCGATGGTGACGGCCATGCCGGACTGGAGGATGGTCTTGTCGCGCTTGCCCAGGCGCGGGGGTTCGTGGATTTCCAGGCCCAGTCCGTGGCCGGTGGAATGGACGAAGGCGCGGTCGTAGCCGTAAGCGCGCAGCACGCGGCGGGCAGCGGCATCCACCTGGAAAGCGGCCACGCCGGCGCGCACAGCATCAATGCCGGCCAGTTGCGCTTCGAGCACGGCGCGGTAGACGCGCTTGACGCGGGCGCCGGGCGTGCCCAGGAACAACATGCGCGTCATGTCGCTCGCGTAGCCATCGCAAAACGCGCCCATGTCTACCACCACCAGATCGCCGTCGCGGAGTCGCGCGGTGGTGGGCTCGGCATGGGGAAGCGCGGAACGGCGGCCGGCGGCGACGATGGTTTCAAAGCTGGGTTTTTCGGCGCCCAGGCGGCGCATGCCGTATTCGATCTCCGCCGCCAGGTCCCGCTCGGTCATACCGGCGCGCACGCGGGCGACGGCAAGCTCGAAGGCGCGCGAGTTGAGTTCGACGGAGCGGCGGATCAGATCGAGCTCACCCGCCGACTTGATCATGCGCAGATCTTCCACCATGCCAGGGAGCGGCTCGAGCGAAGCTCTCATCGGCAAGTGCGACTGGAGCGCCTGGAACGCGGCGCAGGTGATGCGGCCAGGATCATAGCCGATGCGCACGGCTCCCAGCTTGCGCAGCGCGGCGGCCACGCCGTCCATCAGCGGGCCTTTGCAGATCTTCACCCGGCAAGAGACCAGCTGCGCGGCCTGGATGGCGTAACGCGGATCGGTAAAGAGAACGGCCTTGCCGGGGCGCACCAGCAGGGCGGCGTTGTCGCCGGTGAAGCCGGAGAGATAGCGCACGTTGGGCGCGACCGAGACCAACAGCGCGCCGGCTCCGCGCGCGGCCAGGGCGCCGGCCAGCCGCTGGCGGCGGGCATGGAACTCGTTAGCGTTCACTGTCGAGATCCTTGGCGAGCACCAGGGCGCGCTCGGCCAACGCATCGGCTTCGCGCATGTCGCCCTTGGCCTCGGCGTCGTCGGAGAGCCTGACCATGCCTTCGATGCGTGCGATGGCGCTGAGCTCGTGAGCGTTCAAGCGGCGGAGGCGAGCTTGTTCCACCAGGTGGCGGATGTCGCGCTTGCATTGGGCGGCGGATTCCTGCAAGCGTTTGCTCTCTTCCGCGGAGAGCACCTGCTGAATGGGAGCGCGCGCCGGCTCTTCGGCAGCGGCGGGGGGCGCGGGTGTCTCGGGACGAGCCGGGCTGGCGGCTGGAGGCCCCGGGCTGCGCCGCACGGGCCGCGGCGGAGCAGCCGGCTCCGCAGTATCCTGGGATACCTCGCCTGCGGCCAACGCTGCCTCCGAAACCGGCTGCGGCGGTGGCAGCTCCACCTGCGTTTGCGGAGTGGAAAGCGGTTGCGGCGGAGCAGCAGATTTGGCGGCGGGCACCGGGGCCGCCGGAGTGGCCGGCGCCACCGGCTTCTTACCTTGCAGCACGCAACCGGCGAGCAAGACCGCGAGAGCCGCGACTAGAACGAACTTAGCGCTACGCATCGACCGCCTAAAAGGGTGCGAAGAAGCGCGCCCGCAAGCGGGCGTTGGCAGGTTGAAACCTGCCCCACCTCGCGGGCTCGCACACGTCGCTATCATTTGAAGAACATCGGCACTCAGGCCGCTATCGGCAGGCGTATAAAAAATGCCGTGCCTTTGCCGGGCTCGCTGGTGAAATCGATTGTACCATCGTGGAGCTGCACGACCCGGAAAGCCATCGCCAAGCCGATGCCGGAGCCTTTCTGCTTGGTGGTGAAGTAGAGGCGGAAAATCTTCTCCCGCAGGTCGGGCGGGATGCCCGGTCCGGTATCGGACACGCGGATTTCGGCGGTGTCGCCCGCGGCCGAGGATTCCAGGCGCAATTCGCCGCCGGCGGGCATGGCCTCGATCGCGTTGACGACGATGTTGAGCACGGCCTGTTTCAAGAGATCGCGATCGATACGCACCTCGACGCCCTCGGCCTTCCGCTCATCCACCACGCGGATTCCGGAGGCGTCGGCTTGCGGGCGGGCCAGATCGACGAGGCCGCGCACGAAATCGTCGAGTGGCACGTTAGCGAGGTTCAGTTCCACTGGCCGGGTGAAATCGAGGAAGGTTTTCACCACGCGGTCGAGGCGCAGTATTTCGCTCGAGATGATGTCCATCTGCGGCTCGAGCGCCGTGTCGCCGTGGGCGAGCTTGGCGCGCGCCACCTCCACGTGCAGGAGTATGGCGTTGAGCGGGTTCTTGACTTCGTGGGCCACGCCGCCGGAGACGCGGCTGAGAGCGGCCAGCCGGTCGGCGGTTTGCAACTCGCGGCCGAGCTTGCGCTGGGCTTCCGGATCGCGCAGGCGGATGAGCGTACCCGAGCCGGCGCCGCCGGGCGCAGTCAGCGGATCCACCGAAAGCAGCGCGGAGGCGGCGCTCGGAGACGAGTCGCCTGGCCTGACCTCAACCCGGCGCTTGCCGATCGACAGGCCGGCGGCGGTGGCCTGCGCGATCACCTGGCCCAACAGCGTTTCCGGGGAAAAGATTTGGGCGATGGTCTTGCCGGTGAGCGCTGCGGCATCGAGACCGGTGAACTTATCCACCGTGCCGGAAGCGAATACCAGCCTGCCTTCGCGATTGAACAGGAACACGGCGTCTTCCAGATCGCGCAGCAGCCGGCCGAGATTGCCGCGCAGGTCGGAAACTTCGAACTGCGCGCCGCGCAATTGGAGGCCGAGTTGGGCGACACGGGAAGAAATGACGGAAAGGTCGTCGGTGGCGGCCTTGGCAACCGTCGCTTCGGGTGGGTTCTCGCCGCTAGTCATCGACTCGACCTGCCGGCGCAGGCGGCTCAAGGGGCGGAAGGCGATGGCGGAAACCAGCATGGTGACCAGCGCGGCGCCCAGCACGGAGAACAAGGCGACGATGGCGTTTTCCTTGAGCCGCGGCATCATCTCGGCGCTGATGAGCTCGGGGGCCACCACCACGCGCACAAACAGAATCGGCGGCCCGTTGCGCGGCCCCAAAGGCTGCTGCAACTGGTAGTATTTTTTCACCCGCAGCATGCGCCATTTGCCGTACCAGCCATTGTCCGTAACCACCGGACGGAAATCGTCGTAGGGGAGCAGAACTTTGCCGATCTCGTCGGGAATGGAATCGGCGAGAATTTCGTTTTCGGGGCTCAGCACAGCGATTTCAACGATAGCGTGCGAAGCCAGCATGGTGTCGCGCAGCAGGGTCGAAACCTCGGGGTCGCGCACGGCCTCGCCCAGCGGCTTGGTGCGCTGGCGATTCAAGGAGAGTCCCACCAGGTCGGAAGCCAGCGTGCGCAGGTTTTCGGCGCGCTCCAGCGTGGCGGCGAATTGCTGGTTGATCTCGCCGGCGAGATCGACGCACGAGATGGTGCCGGCCAGCAGAACGGCCAGCAGAACGAACGATAGCGTCAGCCGGGCCTTCAGGTTCATGGATGCGTCACGGCACGGTGAGAACGAGCTTGCCGGTGGTCTGGCGGCTTTCCAGGTCGCGGTGAGCTTGCGCGGCCTGGGCGAGCGGATAGGTTGCGCCGATGCGCAGATGCAGCCTGCCGGCGGCAATCCAGCCGAGCACGTCGCCGGCGCGCCAGAGCAGTTCGTCGTGGGTCAACAGGTAGTGGCCGAGGCTGGGACGCGTGAGGTAGAGCGAGCCCTTGGCGTTGAGGACGGAAGGATCGAAGGGTGGAATCGGGCCGCTCGATTGCCCGAACAGCGCCAGCAGGCCGCGCGGGCGAAGCGAATTGAGGCTTTGCTCGAAGGTGGTCCGCGCCACCGAATCGTAGACGACGTCCACACCGCGGCCGGCGGTGAGGCGCTTGACCTCGGCCGCGAAATCCTGCTGGGTATAAAGGATGGCTTCGTCGCAGCCGTTTGCGCGGGCGACGCGCGCTTTCTCCTCGGTGGATACGGTGCCGAAAACGCGCGCGCCGAGCATTTTCGCCATCTGCGCGATGAGCCCGCCGGCGCCGCCGGCCGCCGCGTGCACCAGGCAGGTGTCGCCGCTCTTCAACGGAAAAGTGGAGTGCGTGAGGTAATGCGCGGTCATGCCTTGCAGCATGGCCGCGGCGGCCGTTGCCAGGTCCACATGATCCGGGATCTTGACGAGCTGCGCCGCGGGGACAGTGGCGTATTCGGCATAAGAACCGCGGGTTGTGCAATACGCCACGCGGTCGCCGGGAGCGACCTCGGTGACTTCCGAGCCCACCGCCTCGACTGTGCCGGCGGCCTCCTGGCCGAGCGTCATCGGAAAATCGGCTTTATAGTGCCCGGTGCGGAAATAAATATCGATGAAATTGACGCCGCTGGCGGCGATGCGCACCAGGGCCTGGTTGGCGGCGGGTCGCGGAATGGGAATGTCCACCAATTCCAGTTTTTCCGGGCCACCGGCTTCTTTGACTTGAATGGCTTTCATGATTCGACTCACTTTCAATCCATGTCCGACCACGACGCGCTTTTAAGACGCCGGACTGGCGCGCCGGAAGAGCAGGCGCAGCCCCCGCCGGGCATGCACAACCGCCGCATAGAGCAGCAAATAGAATAACGCAAACGGGAACGAGAACAGGCGGGCCAGCGTGCGCACGGCGCCGGAGCCGGCCAAGCCTGCGCGAGCGAACGCAAACTCGCGGATGATCTTGATGTGCTTGCGGTCCAGCCAGAAGTAGTCCGCGTTTTCGTTGATGATGAAAACCTTGGCCGGCACGCGCAGCGCGAGCGCCCATTTCCACTTCATCATGAGCGGCTCTTCGGAGCAGACGATGCCCATCATCGGGTAATTCCGCGCGCGCAATTCGCGGTACAGTTGCGCGCGCCCCTGCCGGCCGCGATAGTCCGAAACGCGGAATACGCGGGTGGTGCGGGCATCCAGGCCGAGCGGCAGGTTGGCGAAACAGGAGACCAGGTCTATGGGAACGTCCGCGCCCCAGGAGCGGCGCAATCCGGCGATCACCTTTTCCAGGATGCCGCGCGAGCCGCTCTCCACCAACAGGATGGAAGAGGCTTCGGGAAGGCGGCCGCTGAGCACGTAACGCACTGTTCCGAATATAGCGCGGGTGTTAGGCTGGTGTTGGTACGCCGGGCCGGGCGTGCCCGGCCCCTACGGATTCCCGCAGGACCGTTGTAGGGGCGAGGCATGCCTCGCCCTCGGGTCGCGAGACAAAGTGTTTTCGTAATTGCGAAATGGCGTAACCAAGCCATGCTGGAACACCTTCTCACCGAACAAGTGAACCCGGCTTCGGCGGCCATTGATGCCGCCGGCACGGAAGCGGCCCTGCGGATCATCAACCGCGAGGACGCCAAAGTGGCGGAAGCGGTGGAACGCGAGATACCGGCGATTGCGCGTGCGGTCGACGCCATTGCGGACGCGATCGAACGCGGCGGCCGGCTGTTTTATATCGGCGCCGGAACCAGCGGGCGGCTGGGCTTGCAGGACGCGGCTGAGATTCCGCCCACGTTCGGAGCGTCACCGGAACTGGTCACAGGCATCATCGCCGGCGGCGAAGCGGCCGTAAGCCGCGCGACCGAAGCCAGCGAAGACGATCCGGCCGCCGGCGCGCGCGATTTGACGACGCATGGATTCACCGCGCGCGACGTTCTGGTGGGCCTGGCCGCCAGCGGCCGCACGCCTTACGTGCTGGGCGCGATCGCCGAAGCGCGGCGGCTGGGCGCGGTGACAGTGGGCGTCAGTTGCACGTCCGATTCGGAACTGGCGCGCGCGGCCGATATCGCCATCACGCCGCTGGCGGGGCCGGAGGTGATTGCCGGCTCGACGCGCCTGAAGGCGGGCACGGCGCAGAAGTTGGTCCTCAACATGCTCTCCACGGCAGTGTGCATCCGGCTGGGCTACGTTTACGGCAACCTGATGGTGAACGTGCAGCCCACGAACAGCAAGCTGGCGGACCGGGCGCGGCGGATCATCGCCGCGGCTGCCGAAGTGAGCCAGGAGCGCGCCGGCGAGCTGCTGGAAGCAAGCGGTGGACAGGTCGCCATGGCCATCGTGATGAGCCGGAGAGGTTGTGCGCGCAACGAGGCCGAACGGCTGCTGGCGGAAGCCGGCGGGCGCGTGTCGAAGGCGCTGGCTGGATGACTAGGAGATTGGGCATTACCGCGACACCGCTCCCTCACGGTCGCGGCTCCGATGCGCTCTTTTCGGAGCCGCCACCGTTAGGGAGCGGTCGGGCGTGTTGTTGCTTAAGACAATTTCGGGCAAGCTAAAGCATGCCCCACCTAGAGATATATGGACAAATTCGTAATTAACGGCGGGAACGCACTGCGGGGCGAGATCCCGGTCAATGGTTCGAAGAATTCGGCGCTGCCCGCGCTGGCGGCGGCTCTGCTCACCGCGGAGCCGGTCACGCTCCGCCGCGTCCCGCACGTGCGCGACATACGCACCATGCAGCGGCTGCTGGTGGACGTCGGCGCCCGCGCGGATATCGAAGATGGCGTGGTGCGCCTGGAGGCATCGAAGATCGTCTCGCCGGAAGCGCCGTATGAGCTGGTGAAGACCATGCGCGCCTCCAGCCTCGTGCTGGGCCCGCTGGTGGCGCGCGTGGGACGGGCTCGCGTGTCGCTGCCCGGCGGCTGCGCCATCGGCGCGCGGCCCATCAACCTGCACATTTTCGGCATGGAGCAACTGGGCGCGCGCATCCACCAATCGCACGGCTACATCGAAGCTGTTGCGCCGGAGGGACTGCGCGGCGCCACCGTGCATTTCGACCGCATCACCGTCACCGGCACCGAAGACCTGATGATGGCGGCCGTGCTGGCCAAGGGCGAAACCGTGCTGCGCAACGCGGCGCGCGAGCCGGAGGTGGTGGACCTCGCCGAATTATTGAGCAAGATGGGCGCCAAAATCGAAGGCGCGGGCACTTCCACCATTCGCATCCAGGGCGTCGAGCAGCTCGGCGGCGCCGAGCATACCATCATCCCCGACCGCATCGAGGCTGGCACATTCATGGTGGCCGGCGCCATCACTGGCGGCGACGTGACAGTAACCGATTGCAATCCCGAGCACGTCGGCGCGCTCGTGGCGAAACTGCAACAGGCCGGGGCGGACGTGACACAACCCGCCGCCGATAGCGTGCGTGTGCGGGCCAGCGGCAGGCTGCGCTCGGTGGATATGACCACCGAAGAGTATCCCGGCTTCGCCACCGATTTGCAGGCGCAATACATGGCTCTCATGACGCAGGCGGAAGGCATCGCGATCATCGTCGAGACGATTTTCGAAAACCGCTTCATGCACGCGCAGGAGATGGCGCGGATGGGCGCCAACATCCGCGTGGATGGCAAGCAGGCCATGGTGGCCGGACCGCGCGCGCTCACCGGCGCCGGCGTGATCGCGAGCGACCTGCGCGCCAGCGCATCTCTGGTGCTGGCAGCGCTGGTGGCCAAGGGCGAAACCGTGATCGACCGCGTCTACCACATCGACCGCGGCTATGAGAAGATCGAGCAAAAGCTGGCCGGAGCGGGGGCGAGGATCGAGCGGGTGGAGTAACGCCGGCGGTCTTGCCGCCGGTGCTTTTTGAGGCGGGCTGGCGTGTGCCGAACAGCGTGGTGGTCAAAATTCAAGACACCGGCGGCAAAGACCGCCGGCGTTACCGGAAAGGCGCGATCCATGAAACACAGCGAAGGTTTCCTGAAGTTAGTCAATGACGCCAAGACGCGCGTGAAAGAGATCGATATCGACGCCTACCGCAAGCTGCGGGCGTCGGCCGCGCCGCACCTGCTGATCGATACGCGCGAAGAGAGCGAGTGGGCCGCCGGCCACGTGGCGGGCGCAATTCACCTGACCAAAGGCATCATCGAGCGCGATATCGAAACCCGTGTGCCGGACCACGCCGCGACCCTGGTGCTCTATTGCGGCGGCGGATTCCGCTCCGCGCTGGTAGCCGATAACTTGCAGAAGATGGGCTACACCAACGCCATTTCGTTAGATGGCGGCTGGCGCGCGCTGAAGGAATCGGGATTGCCGCTGGAGTGATGTTAAGCAAGAGTTAGGCAACGGAGGAGACAAGCCGCGTGGCCCGATTCAACTTTGAGGACACGAAGCCCGTCATCACTGACGAGCAACTGTTGGGCGACGTCCGTCGCGTCGCAGCCGACCTCGGCTGCTCTTCGTTGCCACAGCGACGGTATCAGCAGCATGGGCGTTACTCGACTGCGGCCATCAAGGACCGCTTCGGGACGTGGAACGCGGCCACCGCAGCGGCAGGGCTCAGTCCGGCCAGTGAGCGCGACATCCCCGAGACAGCACTCCACCAGAATCTGGAAGAAGTCTGGATTCGCCTTGGGCGTCAACCCCGGAAGAGAGAGATGGTTGCGCCCCTATCCCGATTCACGCACAATCCGTACACGCGACGGTACGGAGGCTGGCTTAACGTCGTACGCGCATTCCTTAGGGTGGTGGAAACCGAATCCGTCGCCGAGGGCACCGAGCCGCGCGCTCCCCAGCAGCCCTCGCGTGGACCGAGGGACCCGTCGCTTCGGCTCAAATTCCTTGTCATGCGGCGCGACCATTTCTCGTGTCGACATTGCGGCGCGTCCCCCGCCAAGGATCCGGGCATCGAGCTTCAGATTGATCACGTCGTCCCGTGGGCTGAGGGCGGCCCGACGACCCTTGAGAATCTCCAGACGCTCTGCGCAGGGTGCAACCTGGGGAAGAGCAACCTCTGGGAAGGCGGAGAGACCGGCTAGCGCGCGCGCTTGGCGCGTAGACGGGCGAAGACCTCGTCGCCGCTGATGGGCTTCACGGTGCCGTTCTTAAGCTCGTCATAACGGCGGTCGAGCGTTGAGCGCACTTCGGCCAACTCGTCCACGTAACCGGCCATGGCGTCCTGCACGAACTCGTGCGCCGAGCGTCCGGTTTCCGTCACCAGCCGGTCCAGCATGGCTTGCACGTCGGGGCTGAAATACACTTCCATTGCTTCAGCTCCTGCTTTGAGAATACCCTAAGCGCGTTCGCCGCGTTGTCAAGGCAAAGTAGAAATGTCCTATTTTGGCTCAAGTTCACGCTTCAGCCATTGCGTGTCTCAGGGCCTGCCATTCCCTCCATCAAGATCGTTTTGCATCGCGGCCAGCCGTCAAGGCTTCCCTCCGGCGCAAAGGCAGGCGGCCTTGACGGCACCAGGCCGCGATGCGACAAGAATTCCAGAGAGGAGGGAATGGCAAGACTCGGATTGGCTGCGGCCCGCCAAAATAGGACATTTCTACTTTGCCGAAAAATAGGACATTTCTACTTTGCTCCGACAAGCGCGTTCGCCGCGTCCGTCCTGTTCCGCGCCCCTTGTTATACTGGGCCTTCCAAATGCTGAGGGTCAGGTTTGCGCCCTCTCCCACGGGGTTTTTGCATGTGGGCAGCGCGCGCACGTTCATTTTCAATTGGCTTTTTGCCCGCCACCACCGCGGCACCATGATTCTGCGCGTGGACGATACCGACGTGGGGCGCAACACAGAAGTCTCGCTCAACTCCATTTTTGACGGGCTGCGCTGGCTGGGGCTGGATTGGGACGAGGAATACCGGCAGTCGGAGCGGCTGGCGCTGCACCGCGAAATGGCGCAGGCGATTTTCGCCAAGGACCTGGCGTATCGCGATTTCACGCCCGCCGGCGCCGCGGATAGCGAACGCTCGGGCGAGCACGGGACCTGGCTTTTCCCGGCCGGGATGCGCGAGCTTTCGCGCGAGGAAAGCGACCGGCGTGCGGCGGCCGGCGAACCGTTTGCCCTACGGTTCCGCGTGCCGCGCGAAAGCGGGCGCGTGATTCGTTTCGACGACGGCGTGTTTGGCGAGCAATCGAAATCCACCGCCGACATCGAAGATTTCGCCCTGCTGCGCAGCGACGGCATGCCGACGTATCACCTGGCCTCCTGCGCGGACGACGCGGATTTGCGCATCAGCGACGTCATTCGCGGCCAGGATCACATCACCAATACGTTCAAGCACATTTTGATTTTCGAAGCCGCCGGCGTGGAGCCGCCGCGGTTCGCGCATCTGCCGCTGCTGGTGGCTCCGGATGGCGCCAAGCTCTCCAAGCGCAAGCACGGGCCGGTGGTGAGTGTCACCACGTATCGCGATGCAGGTTTTCTGCCGCACGCGTTCCTCAATTTCCTGTGCCTGCTCGGCTGGTCGCCCAAGGACGATCGCGAGCGCATGACGCTCGATGAGCTCACCGAAGCCTTCACGCTCGATGGCATCAACCGCAGCAACGCGGTAGTGAACTTCAGCGAAGCCGATCCGTTCGACCCGAAGGCGGTCTGGTTGAACGCGGAGACGATTCGCAGCATATCAGTGGAGGCGCTCGCCGAGGCACTAATTCCGTTTGTCACGCGCGCCGGCTTCGAGGTCAGCTCCGAAAAAATGGCGCTGATCACGCCGCTGATCCAGGAGCGCATACGCCTGCTCAGCGAAGTGACGACCGTCGGCGATTTCTTTTTTGTCAAGCAGTTGGCGCCCTATGATGCGGGCGAGTTGATTCCGCAAAAGGGCGACGCGGCGATGGCCGTTCGTGCGCTGGAAAAAGGCGCCGCTGTGCTGGCGGTAGCCGAATTCCGGCACGACCCGCTGGAGCAGGCGCTGCGCGCGGCGTCGGTCGAACTAGGCATCAAGGCCGGCCAGATGTTTCAGCCCGTGCGCGTAGCGGTGTGCGGGCGCAAGAACGCTCCACCGTTGTTCGGTACCCTGGAAGCGCTGGGGCGCGAGACCTGTCTGGAACGAATTGGGCAGGCTCTGGAAAAGTTGAAAACCATATGAACCCGTCCAATACTAGCGCCGGCGAACCGGGCAACCCGCCCGCCGGAGCTTCGAATTTCGTCCGCGACATCATTCTCGAGGACCTGAAGACGAATAAATGGGGAGGGCGCGTACACACACGGTTCCCGCCGGAGCCGAACGGCTACCTGCACATCGGCCACGCCAAATCGATCTGCCTCAATTTCGGCCTGGCGGCCGAGTTCGGCGGCAAGACCAACCTGCGCTTCGACGACACCAATCCCGAGAAGGAAGAGACCGAGTACGTCGACTCCATCATGGAGAACGTGCGCTGGCTGGGGTTCGATTGGGAGGACCGCTGCTTCTACGCGTCGGATTATTTCGGCCAGTTGTACGAATGGGCGGTGCAGATGATCAAAGACGGCAAGGCCTACGTCTGCGACCTGACCGCCGAAGAAGTGCGGCAATACCGCGGCACGCTGACCGAGCCGGGCAAAGAGAGCCCTTACCGCAACCGCAGCGTCCCAGAGAACCTGGACTTGTTCGAGCGCATGAAGGCGGGCGAATTCCCGGATGGATCGCGCACGCTGCGCGCCAAGGTGGACATGGCGTCGGCGAACCTTAACATGCGCGACCCGGTGATGTACCGCATCCTGCACGCCGAGCATCATCGCACGGGAGACAAGTGGTGCATCTACCCGATGTACGATTACGCGCACGGGCAATCCGATTCGATCGAAAAGATCACGCATTCCATCTGCACGCTGGAGTTCGAAGACCATCGCCCGCTGTACGACTGGTTTTGCGAGGCGCTGGGCATCTATCATCCGCAGCAGATCGAGTTCGACCGGCTGAACCTGACTTACACGCTACTGAGTAAGCGCAAGTTACTCCAACTGGTGAAGGACGGGCACGTAAGCGGATGGGACGATCCGCGCATGCCCACGCTGGCCGGCATCAGGCGGCGCGGCTACACGCCGGAGGCGATCCGCAATTTCTGCCATTCGATCGGCGTTTCGAAAACCAACGGCACCATTGAGCTGGGCCTGCTGGAGCACCACCTGCGCGAGGATTTGAACAAGCGCGCGCCGCGCGTGATGGCGGTGCTACGGCCGCTGCGAGTGGTGATCGACAACTATCCGGAGGGCCAGGTGGACCAGTTGGAAGCCGGCAACAATCCCGAGGACGCTTCGGCCGGCACGCGGCTGGTGCCCTTTTCCAGGGTGCTTTATATCGAGCAGGACGACTTTCGCGAAGATCCGCCGAAGCAGTATTTCCGGCTCTCGCCGGGGCGCGAAGTGCGGCTGCGCTACGGTTACTTCATCACCTGCACCGGCGCGGTGAAGAACGAGAAAGGCGAAGTCACGGAGATACATTGCACTTACGATCCGGCCACGCGCGGCGGCAACGCGCCGGACGGGCGGAAAGTGAAATCGACCATTCACTGGGTTTCGGCCGAGCACTCGATCGACGCCGAAGTGCGGCTGTACGACAGCCTGTTCAGCAAGCCCGATCCCAACCAGACCGAGGAGGGGCAAAGCTTCCTCGCCAACCTCAATCCGTATTCGCTCGAAGTGGTCGGCGCCAAGCTGGAGCCCAGCCTGAAGGACGCCACAGCATACAGCCGCTATCAGTTCGAGCGGCTGGGTTACTTTTCGGTGGACCCGGATACGGCGCCGGGCAAGCTGGTCTTCAACCGCACGGTGGCGCTGCGCGACACCTGGGCGAAGATCGAGAAGCGGGAAAAGGGCGGCCGGTGATCATCCTGGGAATCGGCGGCGTGCTGGGCGATGCGGCCGCAGCCATTTTGAAAGACGGCGAGTTAGCCGCCGCGGTGGAAGAATCGAAACTGGTGCGGCGCCGCATGCACTGGGGCGGGCGCGACCCGCTGCCGGAGCGCGCCATCGCGATGTGCCTGGAACTGGCCGGCGCCAAACCCGAGCAGGTGGACGCAGTGGCCGTGGCGCGGCCGGTGCCGGAGAAAGATTTCTACCTGCGGCTGCGCTCCCAGTTTCCGATGAGCCGCATCACGCTGGTGGAACACCACCTGGCGCACGCGGCCTCGGCTTACTTCGCTTCTCCATTCGATGAGGCGACGGTGCTGACACTTGATCGCGGCGGCGACTTCCGCTGCGGCTCGCGATGGGCCGGGCGCGGCGCCAGCATGACCATCGAGCAGGAGCATTACTCGCCGGATTCGCTGTGCGACGTCTACAGCCGCGTCACTGAGCTGCTGGGCTTTGAAGCCAACGTGGATGAGCACAAAGTGCAGTGGCTTTCCGTGCGTGGCGACGATCGCTTCCGCGATCTGTTCCTGGAAATTCTCAAGGCCGACGAAGGCGGGCTGCACGTGGACCGCGCGTTCTTCAGCAGCGAGCGTCCGCATTCGGGCGGTTTCGGACATCGGTTCTATGCGGCGCTGGGGCTCGAAGACGGCGCGCCGATTCCGGAGGCGCTGCGCGCGCCCATCGCGGCCGGCGTGCAGCAGGCGGCGGAGACGGCGGTGATGCGGCTGGCGGGCCAGGGGCGCAACTTGTGCCTGGCGGGCGGCCTGGGATTCAACGCGCTGCTGGTTTCGGCGCTCGAAAACCGGTCCGGCTTCGAGAATGTTTTCGTGCAGCCGGTGGCGGGCAACGCGGGCACGGCGATTGGCGCGGCACTGGAAACCTGGCACCACCTGTTCCGGCAAGAAAAGCGCGTGCGCCTGGAGACTTTGTCTTTGGGCCCCAGCTACAGCGCGGCCGAAACCAAGCAGGTGCTCGAGAACTGCAAGCTGCGCTTCCATTACCTGCTGACCGCCGAGGAGCTGATCGCGGCCGCGGTGGCGCAGTTGAACGATCACAAGATTGTCGCCTGGATGCACGGGCGGATGGAATTCGGCGCGCGCGCGCTGGGCAACCGGAGCATATTGGCTTCGCCTCTCGATCCTTATTCCACCGAGAACCTGAACACGTTCATCAAGCATCGCGAGGCGGTGCGCAAGTTCGCGGCCTCGGTGCCGGCCGAGCTGGCCGGCGAGTATTTCGAAGTAGGGCCGAATGCGCGGTACCTGGCGACGGTGGGCCGCGTGCGGCCGCAGCACCGCGAGAAATTCGCCGCGGCCATCCTGGCCGGCGACCTGGTGCGCGTGCATACGGTGGACCAACGCGAGAACCCGCTCTACTGGAAGCTGCTGCACGCGGCCGGCGAATCCACAGGGCTGCCGGTGCTCTACAACACGTCTTTCAACCTGTTTGGCGAGCCGCTGGTTTCCGACCCGCGCGACGCGGTGCGCAGCTTCTACTCCTCCGGCATCGACGCCATGTTCGTGGGCAATTTCTTTTTGCAGAAGTAACGCTTGTAGCGCCGGCGCGCGTCAGAATATCTTCATCCCCAGATACTTCCTGGGGTTCTTGAGGAGGTCGTGCGCCATGGCGCCCATCTCGCGCGACATGCCGGTGAGGTTGTCGTAAAGCATGGAATTGCTGAACTCAGGCCCGGCGTTGAAATCGTCCACGGTCCGTACCAACGCCGCCAGGCGGCGGACGAAATCCACGTACAGACCGTCGGATTGGAATAGCTGGCCGGCGCGCGTGTCGGCCACGGACTTGCGCAAATCGCGGGCCGCATCGAGGAACTGCTGGTATTGGCCGGTGTCGCGCAGCCAGGGGTTGGACTGCATACGGGCGAGCGTGGAATCCAGGCGCAGCAGCGGATCGTCGATCTGGTGGTAAAGCCGATCCGTGTAGAGCACGCTGCCTACGGCGCCGGTGGTTTTCACTGCCGCGCGCAGATCGTCCTGCAGCTTGACCATGCGCCGCACCACCTCGGTGTACATCTTGTCCCCTTGGACAAATTTGCCGACCGGGCCGCGGCCGTCCTCCATATCCCGAAGGGTCGCATCCACGATGCGCAACTGCGCTTCGAACTGGTTCAGGTCAAGGCTCTTCATCAAATCCGGCGAAGCCTTATATTGGATCTCGCCGCCGGCCATAACGTGGGTCGAACTTTTCCCGCTGGTAATGTCGACGAATTTGTCGCCGACCAGGTTGTCGGCCGTCAATTCCGCGGTCGAATCGCTGGTGATGGTGGAAAGGTGGCTGCGCCGGACGCTCAGCACCACCCTCACTGCGCGGTCGGGGACCGCGGAGCCGGAAAGCCCGATGCTCGTCGTCATACCGACGTTTATCCCATCCACGCGCACGTCCGCCCCGGCGTCCAGGCCGGTGGCATCGGGTACGTAGAGGTACACGGTTGCCTTAGGCTGGAAAAACGTCCCTCCGCTGAGCAGAAGCAGCAGCACGGAGAGAATCGCGAGAGCGGCCACGGTAACCGCCGCCACGCGGAATCTCGCCCAACCGATGCCGCGGGTAGAGGACATTCACCTGGGATTGTACCGCGAGGAGACAGGCAAGCTAAAGCTCGCTACCACTGAGCCTGTTGGTTCCTAAAGTGTGTTAGGTTAGTGGGTTCACACTTACTGGGAGGAATAAATGGAAGCACTCGGCATGATCGAAACGAAGGGGCTGGTCCCCGCCATTGAAGCTGCCGATGCCATGGTCAAGACGGCCAATGTGGTGCTGACGGGCAAGGAATTCGTCGGCGCCGGTCTGGTGATGGTCACCGTGCGCGGCGACGTGGGCGCGGTCAAAGCGGCCACTGACGCAGGCGCCGCGGCGGCCCGGCGCGTCGGCGAACTGGTCAGCGTTCACGTGATTCCCAATCCGCACGAGGAAGTGGAAAAGGCCCTGCCCACCAGCGGCCTGAAGAAGTAGCGGCCCATGCTTGCCGATAAAGATCTCCTGTCCATTCAGGAGGTCCGCTCCAAGGTCGACAAGGCCTATCAGGCATCCCTCAAGTACCGGAACTATACCCAGCAACAGGTGGATGCGATTGTCGAAGCCGCAGCGGCGGCGGCGCGCGCAAACGCCCGCCGGCTGGCTGAAATGGCGGTGGAAGAAACCGGTTACGGCAACGCCCAAGACAAGTACATCAAGAACCTGCTGAACTGCGACTGGCTGCCGCGCCGCATGCGGGGCGTGAAAACGACGGGCCTGCTGCGAGAGCTGCCGGACGAGAAGATCGTAGAGTTCGGCGTCCCGGTGGGCGTGGTAGCGGCGATTCTGCCCACCACCAATCCCACTTCGACGGCGTTCTACAAGATTCTGATTTCGCTCAAGGCGGGCAACGCGATTGTGATCAGCCCGCACCCGCGCGCCCACAGATGCACCTGCGCGGCGGCGGGCGTCCTGTACCAGGCGGCGGTCGAGGCGGGCGCGCCGGAAGACATCATTCAGTGCATCGACACGGCCACTCTGGAAGGCACCACCGCGTTGATGCGGCATGAACGCACCGGCGTCATCCTGGCTACTGGCGGACCGGGGATGGTGAAGGCCGCCTATTCGAGCGGCAAACCGGCATTCGGCGGAGGACCGGGCAACGTGCCGGTGCTGGTGGATACTTCAGCCGACCTGGAAGACGCCATCCCCAAGATCGTCGCCGGCAAGAGCTTCGACTATGGCACGGTGTGTTCGAGCGAGCAGGCGTTAGTGGCCGAGCGGCCGCTGCGCGACCGCATTCTGGCGCTGCTCAAGGCGAACAAGGCATACATCGCCACTGACGCCCAGAAGGAAGCGCTGGGCAAGCTGCTGGTGATGCCCAACTTCAGCATCAACCCGCAGTGCGTGGGCCAGTCGCCGGCGAAGCTGGCGCGCATGGCGGGCTTCGAAGTGCCGCTGGATACTACCATCATTTGCGCCGAAGTGGAAGGGGTGGGCAAGCAGCACCCGCTCTCGATGGAAAAGCTGTCGCCGGTGCTGGCGCTGATCTGGGTGGCCGATTTCGAGGCGGCGCTCGATACGTGCCACGCGCTGCTGAAATTCGGCGGGCTGGGCCACACCGCAGTGATTTACTCGCGCGACGATGCGCGCACCCGCGAATACGGTTCGCGCATGCCGGCCATGCGGGTGCTGGTGAATACGCCCGCGCCGCAGGGTTCCACGGGCATCACCACCAACCTGCTGCCCGGCATGACGCTCGGCTGCGGCGCCATCGCGGGCAACATCACATCCGACAACGTGGGTCCGCTGCACCTGATCAACGTCAAGCGCCTGGCGTACGTGGTTCGCAAGCCGGAAGAGGCCTTCGAGATGCCGATGGATATTCGCCAGGCGCCGACAGGCGCATCGGCCACGGGCCCGGCCGTCGGAATCGACCGCAGCGCGGTGGTGGCGGCGGTGGAGCGCTACCTGGCTTCGCGCGGCGCGGCGGTTGCGGCGCCGGCCGCGGGCGGTCCGTCCTGTAACGCCTCGTGCGCCGCGCCATCTCCCTCGGTGACTGCCTCGGTGGCGCCGAACGTGGCGGCCAGCGTGGTGGACCGCTTCCTGGCGCGCCGCGGCGGCAATTCGAGCGGTGGCTACACCTGACTGACCGCGCCTGCGCCGGAGCACGCGCCACCGCCGGCGCCATTACAACCCGCTGCCGCGCCCACGCCGGTGGATTTTGTGTGCGAAGCCGACGTGCGCGATGCCATCAAGGAAAAGTGCAAGATCTTCATCGGGCCAAGGACGATTGTTACGCCGTCCGCCCGCGACCTGGCCAGTCCCTCTGATATCCTGGTGTTGGTTCAGGCCTAAGGCGAAGCCAAGTGGATTTAAATCTCGATACGCTCAAGCGCGAAATTCTGGAGTATCTCGACTCAGCCGGCTTCGCCGTCTTTCACAACCGGCCGGGCGGCTTGGAAGGGCTGGGGCTGGTCCTATGGGATACCGAGAAGCATCCGGACTTCCAGTCGTTTCTCGACGTCGCGCAAAAATGCGGCGCCAAGTTGATCCTCTTCGCTTCGGCCGAGTTCGAGGCTTCGGATATCGAAGAGCTGGAAGCTCAGCTTGACGATTGCGATCTAACCCGGGAGGAGCGTCGCGATTACGAATCGCGCTTGCACGAGCTGCGCGTCTTCGCCGGCCTGACTTGCTCGCTGGAGCTCGCGTTCGATCACGACTCGCGCCTCTACGTATACGAATTGCAGCCGGACTGGTACGACGAATTCGGCGGCATCGAAGACGAAATCATGTCCCGGACGCCCGAAGACGACGAGCCAGACTCGCTTCCCGGCTATTTTTCGAAGAACTGACGGCCTCGAGTTTTCGATGGCACCCCAATGCAACCGGTTGACAGGCGAAAGCGCCTGTCCCACTTTGTGCTCGAAGCCGCGGCAAACTTGTGGGGCAGGCGCTTCCGCCTGCCAGCGGAAGCCATGCTGACGCCCGCAGTGGCTCGCGGCGCTTCGGCCCGCTGGCTTTTCCCCGCCCCCGAACCCGGCCGCACCGCAGCTTTGGGCGCGGCGCTTGGCGTCGGATCGCTGGCCGCCAAGGTGCTCGCGGCGCGCGGATTCATCGATGCGGAATCGGCCCGCCGCTTCCTCCATCCTTCGCTCGGCGATCTCCTTGACCCGTTCAAGCTGCGCGATATGGAGCCCGCCGTCGAGCGTCTGCGCGCCGCCATCGCGGCCGGCGAAGGAATCCTCATCTACGGCGATTACGACGTGGACGGCACCACCGCGGTGGTGCTGCTGATGACCGCCATCCGCCTCGCCGGCGGCACCGCGTTCTATCATGTGCCGCACCGCCTGAAAGATGGCTACGGCATGCGCTCGGAGGTGGTGGAGGTGGCGGCCACGCGCGGGGTGAAGCTGATTGTGAGCGTGGACACCGGTATCCGCGCGGCGGAAGTGGTGGCGCGGGCCGCGGAGTTGGGTATCGCCGTGATCGTCACCGACCATCATTTGCCGGAAGCCGAACTGCCGCCGGCGTTGGCGGTGATCAATCCCAACCGGCGGGACTGCCCGTATCTAAACAAAGACCTCTGCGGCGCCGGCGTTGCCTTCAAACTGGCGCAGGCTCTGCTGGCCCGTTCCGGCTGGCCCGCGGAAAGACTGGCGCGCGTCTCCGAATCGATGCTGAAGCTGGTGGCGATTGCCACGGTGGCCGACGTGGTGCCCCTCACCGGCGAGAACCGCGTGATGGTGAAACACGGGCTGGACGGCTTGGCGGATGCGCGCAACCTCGGCCTGCGGGCGCTGCTGGAGGTGGCCAGTTTCAGCCGTGGCGCGGCGCCCAGCGCGCACCAGGTTGCCTTTCAACTTGCGCCGCGCATCAACGCCGCCGGCCGCATGGATACCGCCGAGAGCGTCATCGAGCTGTTTCTGACGGCCGATCCGGCGCGCGCCCGCGAGCTGGCGCGGCAGCTTCACGATCGAAACGCCGAGCGCCGCCAGGTGGAGGACGCCATTCGCGACGCCTGCGAGCAGTTGCCGGTGGAGGCTGCCGCCGCGGCGCTGGTTTACTATGCGGAGGATTGGCACCGCGGCGTGCTCGGCATCGTCGCCAGCCGGCTGGTGGAGCGGCTGCACCGGCCGGTGTTCGTGCTCGGCCGCAATGAAGAAGATGGCACGGCGCAAGGCTCCGGCCGCAGCATTCCGGCATTTCATCTGCTGGAGGCGCTGGAATCGATGTCCGATCTGTTCGTACGTTTCGGCGGCCACAAATATGCCGCCGGAGTGACGCTGGAGCCGGCTCGCGTGGATGAGTTCCGCCAGCGCTTCAACGCATATGCCGCCGCGCGGCTGAATCCGCAGGATTTTGCGCCGAGGCTGGAGATCGATGCCGTCATCGATCTCGGCGAAATCAACGAAGCCGCGATTCAGGATGTTTTCTCCCTGGCGCCGTTCGGCCACGGAAATCAGCCGCCACTATTCGCTGCGCGCTCCGTCGAAGTAGCGGCCGCGCCGGTGGCGATGAAGGAAAAGCACCTGCGCATTGCAGTGCGGCAAAACGGCCGCGTTTTGACGCTGAAGGCATGGAATTTCGCCGGACGCGCCGCCGAGTTCGCCGCCGGCGCGCGGCTCGACGTCGCGTTCAGATTGGAGGAAGACGCGTATTCGGCCGCGCGCGGCTATCCCGGCTGGGCCGCGATCCTGCAAGACGCCCGTCGCGCGGAAGCTTAGTGGCGCAGGCTTCGAGCCTGGGTCGTCAGGTAATCGGGAAAATCGAGCCGAAGCCGGGCATGGTCGGCCAGATGGTTGGTCCCGCCACCTGGCGCCGCCGTGCGCCCACTCATCCCGCGTGCCTGCCAGTCTTCCGAAACCGCTTGGTACCCGGCGGCGTATCTCAATAAGATCAAGTTATGTGAGTCTCGGACTAAAGGGTCATTTATGCGGAATTCCCAACTTCTCCCGAGCCTTTTTGTTTTGGCGCCGATTGTTTTCGGTCTGCCGGCCTTCGGCCAAAACGCGAGCGGTTCTTTGAACGCCACGGTCTACGATTCGAGCGGTGCGGTGGTTCGCGACGCGAAAGTGGTACTGAAGGACGAAGCGACCGGCGCCACGCGCGACACCGTGTCCAACGGTGTGGGCTTTTTCAGCATCCCGGCCATTCAGCCAGGCTCCTACGCGGTTACGATTTCGGCGCCTGGCTTTGCCGCCTGGGAGCGGGCACACATCGTCTTCAGCCAGGGCGAGAACCGGACGCTGCCGAACGTGGTGCTGGAGGTTGGGGCCACGGCCGAGCACGTTCACGTCTCGGCCACCGCTGACTCGATGACACCGCTCGATACCGGTGAGAGCCGCCAGACGCTGAACGGCAACATGGTGGCCAACGTCCCTATCGAGGGCCGCAATGCCGCCGAACTCATCAAGATCATGCCGGGCATGGGCATGAACAGCGGCCTCTCGCAAAACGCGTGGACCAGCCAGGTCACGCAGAGCAACGTCGGACCGGTCGGACAATATTCCGCCAACGGGACGCAACCCAACGGAGCGATGACCATCACCTCCGACGGCGCCAACCTGCTCGACCCCGGCAATCAAGGCACGCAGGTGGCCAACATCAATGCGGACCAGACCGCCGAGGTAACCGTACTAAACTCGGCCTACGGCGCCGAGTATGCCAAGGGGCCGGTCACCATCCAGGCCATCGGCAAGAGCGGCACATCCGCATTTCACGGCGCGCTGTACCTCTATGTGTCCGCTTACAAGCTCGACTCCGAAGATTCCTACAACAAGAGCCTGGGATTCGCCAAGTCGTTAAACGCCCCGTCCTTCTTCTATCCCGGTGGCGACATTGGCGGCCCGCTGCTGATTCCGGGCCTCCGCTTCAATCGCAAGCGCGACAAGCTGTTCTTTTACATCGGACCGGAAGGCATGGTTCAGCCCACGTTCTGGGCTACCCAGACTTTCGTTCCCACCGGCGAGATGCTGCAGGGTAATTTCTCGCCGCAATATATTGCCACTCTCGGCTCGGCATTCGCGAACGCCTATCCTCTCTATGCGGCGCTCCCGGCCGAACACGGGGCGGCTGCCGAGTACCCCGGTGGAATGATCCCGCAGAGTCTGCTCGATCCGACATCGCTGGCCTACGCGAAAACCTTCCCGCAGGTGTCATGGCTGCAACCCAGCGCCGTCGGCGATAACTTCTATTACGGGCTCAGAACGCCGGTGGATCGTCTCGAGTTTCGAGTCAGGGTGGATTACAACGTCACCGATAGCACCAGGTTATCCGTGACCTGGAACCCTCAGATTGAGCAGGATCATAATATCGCCGGCGTGTGGTGGTGGCCTGGCACCACGCTTCCCTATCCGTCGCCGATGCCGGCGCGCCAGGTTTCGAACATACTCAGCGCAAACGTGGTCCGCGTATTCAGTCCCACGCTGACCAACGAGACGGTAGTCGCGTTTGCGAGGTTTCTCAACCCGGTTCGGCTTTCCGATCCCTCCGCGGTCAGTTCGGCTGCCCTCGGGCTCAGCGGCTATCGACCCATGGCGCCCGACCCATACCTGCCGCAGCCTCCCAATGTAATGGGAGTCCCAGGTTACTATGCACCCGTCTTTGGCACCAGCTTCCAGGGCGGCGATTTCGGAAAACTGTCGATGGATCCTTCGGTCGCCGATAATCTCTCCAAGGTGGTGGGCTCCCATGCACTGAAGTTCGGCGCCTACTGGGAGTTCGCCGAAAACGATCAGCCGGACCTCGGACCCTTCCCGCAGGGGCAACTGACATTCAGTAACACGGGCGCGGACTCCAGCGGCAACCTGCTGGCCGACTTTCTCACCGGCCGCGTGCAATCGTTCCAGCAGGTGCCTGCCGTCAGCGTGTACGATCTCAGACAGACTCAGTATTCGCTGTACGCACAGGACCAGTGGAAGATAGCCCGCAGGCTGACCCTCACCTATGGCGTGCGGCTCGAGCACATCGGCCAGTGGTGCCCCCTCGGCGGGCCCGGCCTGGCCGTGTGGAATCCGGCCGGCTACAACAACACCAGCAGCGCGGGACCATGGACGGGCCTGTTGTGGCACGGCATCGACAGCAGTATTCCCATGTCCGGCTTCCCGTCGAAACTGTTCTTCCCGTTGCCGCGCTTCGGCCTGGCCTGGAACCTTTTCGGAAACGGCAGGACCGTGCTCCGCGGCGGCTTCGGCGTATACCGCTACCAGTTTTCTTTCAACAGCGCCGTCACCGGGGGAATGTACGACGAGCCGGCGGGCATCCCCAATTACACGCTCACCAACCCGGCGAACCTGGGATGGAACTTCGCCCAGTATGGTCTGCCGAGCACGGTGCTGGGTCTTGGTGGAAACCTGGGAGCGATGCAACAGGGGGACGCCCGAACGCCATATACGGAGACTTACGATTTCATCGTTTCCCAGTCTCTGCCATGGAGGTCGATTCTAGAACTCGAGTATTCCGGGAACCGGAGCCGCGACCTGCTGCTCTCCGGCAACGGCAACAATATCCCCGTCCTGGGAAACCTGAACAAGACGCCGCTTGGCGCGTACTTCCTGCCGGACCCGGTCACCGGAGTGGTAAACGATCCGGCATCGGGCGCCATCCCCTACCAGGACTACCGGCCTTACGAAAACTATCAGACCATGTTACTCGTCAGTCATGGCAGTTATCAGAACCACAATGCGCTGATGGCGTCCTGGAACAAGCAGGCCGGGCCGGTCACTTTCATGACGAATTACACCTTCGGCAAGACGCTCGGCATACGCGACGGCGAATCGGACAACGGAGCCGGCAACGGCGTCGCCGCGGACCCCTGGAATCTCAAGGATAACTACGGCGTGCTCCCCTACGATCACACCAGCATCTTCAACGTTGCGTATGTAATTCACCTGCCTTCCCACGTGCATGGCAACCTTCTCCTGAAGGGGGTGGCCAACGGCTGGGTGATGTCCGGCGTCGTCATGTTTCAGAGCGGCGCGCCGATTCAGCCCAATACGGGCGGCAATATGTATCTCACCACTACCGGCGCCTTGAACCCCCAGATGTGGCTCGGTACGGATTCCGAGGAAATCCTTCCCGTGCTGACCTGCGACCCGCGCCGCAATCTGCAACCCGGGCAGTACTTCAATCCCAACTGCTTCGAACTCGGTCCGCGGGGAACCAATGGTCCCGCGGTCTGGCCCTATATCAAGGGGCCGTCTTACTTCCATAGCGACCTGTCGATACACAAGGACTTCCGTGTTCGCGAACACACTTTCGAGGTGCGGTTTTCCGCATTCAACTTCCTCAATCACCCGTTGCGCCAGTTCACCGGCTCCGACACGGAGTTGGACTTCGCGGCGCCGGTGACGGGCACCCGGAATTCCAACGCCCTCACCACGGGCTACCCGATCTATACCGTGGGCAACCGCTTTCTGCTATTCGGCTTCAAGTACGGGTTCTGAGCCGCAAGATAGAATGGGGCCGGCGGCTTCTTCCCGGCCACAGAAAGGAGATGGCGCGTGGGGATGTATTATCCGCTGCTGCTGCTGTTGTTGAGATGCTTCAATGCCATCGCCTATACCTTCGTGTCGGTCCTGTGCCTGCGACGATTGCGCGCGCAGAGAGCGCAGTGGGGCGGCTACGGTTACGCCTGTCTGGTGGTGGCGATCGCAGCGATGTTTCTGGGCGATCTGGCTCAGGAGTGGGCGTTCACCTCGCTGCACCGCGGATTCGCGCTCTTTGGTTTCATCGACGGACTCACCAGCTTGCTGGGGCCCCCGTTGGTGTTTCACGTTCTATACCACAGTGAGCGGTTGTATTTGCGCTCCCGGCGCGTGTGGGCGACGCTACTGGCCCTCTGCTGGCCAGCGGCGCTCGCCTTGGTGATCATTTTTATCGGTGCCGGCCGTGGCGGCGACCCGAGCCGGCTGATGCACCAGAATCTGTATCGTGCCTTCGCGGCCTACTGCGTACTCTGCATCATCGGCATGCTGATCGCCTCCCGCCGTCACCTCGGGCTGTTCGCGAGCCGCCCGCGCCGCTGGCTGATGCTCCTGTTTCTTGCCTGGCTCTGCCTCACCGCACTCGAACCGCGGTTGAAGGGCCCAGTCATCGCCTTCGGCATGGACACCTGTGCGCTGGCCTTTGTTTTCATCGTCACTTATTACACCGAGCGACTCACCTTTTTCGACGTTCTGGTGAAGAAGGCGGCCTTCGTCTTCGCGTCGCTGCTGCTGCTCACGCTCTACTTCGAGTTCGTCACCCCGCGGATCTGGGCCATGCAACTGCGCGGCTGGATCGGCCTCCTGGTCTGGGCGCTTTCGGTTTGGCCCATTGTGCTCCTGGCTCCGTGGGGACAGCGCAAGCTGTCGTACTGGGTAGACCGGCTGTGGCTGGGCCGCCGCTTCTCGCCCGCCGAGGCTACCCGCCACTTCCTGGCCGGCCTGCAGGGCGCCATCAGCGCCGGCGAGCTGCGTAAGCTGGCCGAACAGCGGCTGAGCGCCATCTTCCGGGCGGACGTGGAGGTGCTTGACGATGGCGCCAGCCAATCCGGCGGCTCCGCCATCGGGGCGGCTATTACCGCGCCCATTCGCCTGAACGGCGAGCCCGCGGGAGCGATCCGCGTCCGGCCGCGCGCGGACAGCCCCCAGTTCCTCAGCGAAGATATCGACCTTCTCTCTTCGCTGGCGGAAGCGTTCTCTTTCCTCCTCGAGAATCTGCGTCTGCGCGAGGAGCGGCTTTCGCAGGAGAAGCGCGAACAGGAACTCGTCCTAAACGCCAGCCGTTCCGAGCTGAAGGCCCTGCGCGCCCAGGTGAACCCGCATTTCCTCTTCAACGCGCTCAACGCCATCGCCGGGCTGATCCCGCTCGATCCGGATCGCGCCGAACGAACCATCGAGCAACTCGGCGAGGTTTTCCGGTATACGCTGCGCGGCTCGGAGCGCGAATGGGTCAGGCTGGACGACGAGTTGGAAGCGGTCCGCGCCTATCTGGACATCGAGCAGGCCCGCTTCCGCGACAGCCTGCAAGTGCGCATCGAGTACGGCAACGACGTTCGCAATGTTCGCGTTCCCGCCATGATCCTCCAGACGCTGGTGGAGAACGCCACGCGGCACGGCGTGGGCGCCGTCAGCACGCCGGGAATCATCGAAGTGATTGCGGCCGCTTCCGCCGACACGCTGCGTATCGAAGTGCGCGACAACGGCCCCGGTTTTAGTCCCGCGGCGCTGCGGGCGCTGGAATCCCGCGGCGGCGGCTATGGCCTGCGCAACGTGCGCGAACGACTGCAGGGCCACTTTGGCGATGCCGCGAGGTTGAGAATCGAGCGTGACGAAGCGCGCGGCATGACAGTGGCCAGCGTGGAAATGCCCCTCGCCGCCGTTGCACAGCCGGCCATGGTGCACGCATCATGATACGCGCATTGGTGGTGGACGACGAGCAGGGCGCGCGGGAACGCCTGCGCCGCATGCTCGCGCTGATTCCCGACGTCGACGTCATCGGCGAAGCCTGCGAAGGCGCCGAAGCCATCGCGCGCATCGTGGAACTGCGCCCCGACGTGGTCTTTCTGGATATCCAGATGCCCGGTTGCAGCGGGCTCGAAGTGGTGGCCTCGCTTCCCCGTCCCCGTCCGAAGATCATCTTCTGCACGGCCTTCGACCAGTACGCCGTCGACGCATTCGAGTTACACGCCGTCGACTACCTCCTGAAGCCGGTGAACCGCATCCGCCTCGCCAACTCGATCGACCGGGTGCGCGAGTCAGGAGCCGCGGAGCCAGGCGTTGGCATGGAACGCGTCATCCAGTCGGTGCGCGCCCTCAACACGCGTTTGCTCGCCCGCTCGGGCGATCGTTACCGCATTATCCCGCTGCAGGACGTGGTCTGGTTCTCCTCCCAGGACCGCCTCACCAGCCTTCACACCCGCGACAAAGAATACGTGCTGGACCCCACGTTGAACGAACTGGAGGAGCGCCTGGACCCGGCCTGCTTCTTCCGCATCTCTCGCGCCGCCATCGTCAATCTGAACGCGGTCGCAGAGGTCCTGCCGCTTGCCGGCGGAGTCGCCGACGCCGTGCTGGCCAACGGTACGCGCCTCGAAGTCAGCCGCCGCCGGTTGAAGGATCTGCTGCAACTGCTGGCCGTGACGTAGCGTCGGCGAGTTAGCGAGTGCGGCGCACGCTCACGGGTCTTGCCGCTCCCGTTTAAAGAACACCACGGCCAGCGGGGGAACCGTAATCACGACGGAGTGAGGGAGTCCTTGCCAAGGCGTCGGCTCCGAGGGCACGCCACCAAAGTTGCCGATGTCAGCATCGCAAAGGGAAGCCTTCCACGCAAGCCTCGCAAGCCTTAGGAGCCCTAGGCGGAACGTCGGAGCTATGTGTGAAAATCAGTACAATATCCCTGCTAACTGAAATGTAACGCACCCTACTAACACACAATAACCTTCTTACTGTAACTCTTTCCCGCATTCACTTCAGGTAGAATTAAGGTAACGCGCATCAGACCGCACCGTGTGCTGGGTGGCGGAAGACTAGTCAACTGACCGAAGCCGCTGGACTGAGTGTTTCTTCACGCCTGGCTGTGAGAGCCTGGCAGCTCTGATCTAAACCGCGCTGGCAGTGTCCGCCAGCCTTCCCGGGAAGACATCTTCACTGGGGATACGTTCACTGGGGATACGGGCGCGAAAATTATGAACATCGGACTATTGAGTTGGGAATCGCTGCATTCCATTCCGGTTGGAGGAGTGGGCACCCACGTCACGGAGCTGGGCGCCGCGCTGGAGCGGAAGGGCCATGAAGTGCACGTGTTCACGCGAATGGGGCACGGGCAGCGGCCCTACGAGCGGATTCACGGCGTTCACTATCATCGTTGTCCGTTTGAGTCGAACCCCAGTTTTGTGGAAGAGATCGACAGCATGTGCCGGTCGTTTGTGCGGCATGTGATGGCCGCGGAGGATTTGGGAGGGCCGTTTAACATCGTCCATGCGCACGATTGGCTGGCCGCCAGTGCCCTGATTTCGATCCAGCAGAGGAGCGGGCGGCGCGGAATTATGACCATTCACTCCACCGAGTACGGCCGCTGCGGAAACAATTTTCACGCTGGACAATCGGCGCGCATCCGGAGCCAGGAAAACGCGGGAATGCACTGCGCCGATCGTGTGATTGCCGTGTCCAGCGCGCTCAAGCAAGAGGTTCAATCGATGTATGAGGTGCCCGATTGGAAAATCTCGACGATTTACAATGGGGTCAACGTAGCCAATTTCGATGGCTGGATCGAGCCGGCCGAAGTGAAGCGGCGGTACGCCATCGGGCCGGTCGACCCCACGGTGCTGTTTGTGGGCCGCCTCGTGGAACAAAAAGGACCCGATCTCCTGATCGAGACTATCCCGTCGATTTTGAAATACTATCCGCGCGCCAAGTTTTTGTTTGCCGGTGAAGGAGAGTTGCGAAAACCGGTGGAGCTCAGAGCGCGGCAATTAGGCGTTGCGAACGCCACGCGATTCGTCGGATTCCAGAACAACGGCACGCTGGCGGATCTCTACAAGGCCTGCGACGTGGTGTGCGTTCCCAGCCGCAATGAACCCTTTGGGATCGTCATCCTGGAGGCCTGGAGCGCCGGGAAACCGGTGGTCTGCACCAAGAATGGAGGACCCGAGGAGTTTGTGTGGCACAATGTAACCGGCCTTAAGGTAAACGCCAATCCGGACTCCATCGCCTGGGGCCTGGGTACGTTGTTTGCAGACTTCGAGTGGGGCAGATGGATGGGCCGCAACGGCCGGATTGCCGCTGAGACGGTCTTCACGTGGGATGCGATTGCCGAACAAACTCTTGCTGTTTACGAATCCTGAGGTAGCGAGGACCTATGACTTCTATCGAGCTGAGTGAGTATGTCGGCGGGCTGCCGAATATCTGCGGTTCTGAAGACATCGTCGCCCAGAGCATGTCGCGAACGGGAGCCGCTTACCTGGGGGAATCCGGTATCGACTTTGGCAGGGTGCGGAGCGCATTCAGCAACGCCCTCCACATGCACCAGCCGCTGATTCCGGCCGGCGGGCACGACCTAGCCACTGCTCCGGTGATCAGCAATCTCCAGTTTATGCGCGACTTCGGGAACGACGAAGCCCGCTACAACGCGGGGATCTTCGCATGGTGCTACAAGCGCATGGGCGAATTCATTCCGCAGTTGATTCACGAAGGAAAGCAGCCGCGCGTCATGCTGGACTATTCTGGCTGCCTGCTGCATGGGCTGCGGACGATGGGACTGGACGACGTCATCGACAGCCTGCGTAATATCACCTGCAACACGGCGTACCGGCGCGCCGTGGAATGGTTGGGCAACTCCTGGGGCCACGCGGTAGCCCCGTCCACGCCGGCGCAGGACTTTCGACTGCACGTGCGCGCCTGGCAGCAGCATTTTGCCGGGATCTTCGGCCTGGAGGCGCTCAGCCGTGTGCGGGGATTCTCGCCCGCGGAAATGGCGTTGCCGAACCATCCGGATGTGGCTTACGAGTTCGTCCGGACGCTGAAGGAGTGCGGCTACCGCTGGGTGCTGGTGCAAGAGCACTCCGTCGAGCGGGTGGAGGATGGAGGACAAATCCGCCAGCCGCACGTTCCGCACCTGCTGGTGGCACGCAACTCACAGGGCCACACCGAGAGTATCACCGCGATTATCAAGACCCAGGGCAGTGACACCAAGCTGGTGGCCCAGATGCAGCCTTACTACGAGGCCAAAGGCCTGTCCCAGGCGGCCCTGGGAGGTAAATCGATCCCCCAACTATCGGCCCAGATAGCGGACGGAGAGAACGGGGGCGTCATGATGAACGAGTTCCCGTCCAAGTTCCTGGCGGTCATGCGCGACGCCTCCGGCTCCGATACGCCGCCCGTCAACATCAGTGAGTACCTGGAATACCTGGGTACGCTGGGAGTTCGCGAGCGGGACTTCCCCGCCATCCAGCCGGTTTTGCAGAAACGCATCTGGGGCCGGTTTCAAGAGGGCGCCGGCGGCGAGGCTCTGGAGCGCGCGATTGCCGAACTGCGAAAAGAAGACGGCCGCTTTCACATGGAAGGCGGAAGCTGGACCAACAATCTCTCGTGGGTCCGAGGCTACGGTAATGTTCTGGCGCCCATGGAACAAGTGAGTGCGATGTTCGCGGAAAAGACGCGCGGCGTCGCTCTGTCCGAGCACCGATACCGCAATGCTCTGTACTACTTGCTGATGACCCAGACGAGTTGCTTCCGATATTGGGGCAGCGGTATCTGGACCGAGTATGCCCGCGAGCTCTGCCGGAGGGCCACCGCGATTCTGCAACATGATTTCTGATTGCCGCCTGCAATCGACATGGCACGAAAAAAAATCACCAGGAGGTGCTATTGTGAAATGCTGGTTTTGTGAAGCCGATGCGCGAGGAACGTGTGCCGCTTGCGGCCGCGCTCTCTGCCACCAACACGCGCATATCCATGACGAGTTGACCCTGGCGAAATCCGATACAAGCACGGGGTACGCCAGCTACTATAATGTCTACGGCGCGCTCAAATGTGGAGATTGCCGATTAGAGTGGAAGAACTACCAGCCCGGACGGTGACTGGAACGTGACGGACGAATCCGGGAGTGACGGCTCCCCGCTGCTGAACGCGCTGAGGACCGCTCTGGGGCGCGTCATCTCCACGATTCGGACGTTGGCCGCCACGCTCCCCGCCGAAAAGGCGAGAACCGGGCCGCCGTGGTTTGGAGACTACGAAAAAGTCGAGGAGGCCAAGTATTACTCCCCAGGCCTTCCCTCTCCGCCGGACGACGGGGACCTCCCCGAGTGGCCCGGACCGCCAAAGCTGACTCTGCTCGCCGTCGACCCGTACCTGGTGCATGTTTATTGGGATTTCGACCTTGCCAAGCTACCGCCGGACACCGCAGCGGCCCTATTGCGTTTCTACGACGAGTCCACTCATTTCGACGTGGACGTCGACCTTCAGACGAGGAACTGGTACGTGCCACTTTGGAGCCCGGCGAAGACCTATTACGCGGATCTCGGCGCGTTCACCACGGCTGGTGAGTTCATTCCGCTGGTACGTTCCAACACCGTCCAGACACCGCGTGCGTGGCCGGTTGCCGAAATGGAGCACCGTTTCGTCGCAGGCGCCGCCGCTTCCCCACAGCCTGACGAATCGGATCTCCCGCCGACTCTGGCCTTCCCTTCAAAGCATGCTGGAATCCTCGAAATCACGCCTCACGCCGGCGCCTGCCCAGCACCAGCCGAGTCCCCGGCAGCGAAGGCGGAGCCGGCGGTCTCCTTTTCACCTGCCCCTGGCGACCAGCCACCGGAAGCTATCGTCACCGCAACGCCAAGTGAACACCATGTCCCCAAGCCAGCCGACGCCGCGGAGATTCTGCGAAGGAGATTGTCGGAGATCGATGAGTTTCGGCAGGGGCGGCCTCAGGCTCAAAGAGCCGCGGAGAACCTTCCCGCAATCCCTCCGCTCCCGGCCTCACCGGATGTGCCGGACGAATTGACCGCGCACGCCGAGCGGCAATTCTCGCCCGGCCTTTCCTCGCTTCTCCTGGGAGCGCAAGACACGCGGAAGCCGGCGGGTTAGCCACCTATGGAAGGCTACCTGGCCCTGGTCCTCCACGCTCATCTCCCCTACGTGCGCCATCCCGAGTACGAAGATGCTCTGGAGGAAAACTGGCTCTTCGAGGCGATTACGGAGACCTATGTTCCCCTGTTCCTGGTGTTGGATGACCTGATTGAGGACGGCATCGATTTCCGCCTGACCTTCTCTCTTACACCGACCCTGGCTTCGATGCTCCTCGACCCTCTGCTCCAGGAACGCTATCTGAAGAAACTGGAGAGGACGATCGAGCTTGCCGAAAAGGAGATCGCACGGACCGCCTCGCTTCCGGATTTTCAACCCCTGGCTCGCATGTACCACCGGCTGCTTCTGCGCGTGCATGACGCTTTCGTGAAGCGGTATGAAAAGAACCTGGTGCGGGGCTTCGAACGGTTTGCGAAGACCGGCAAGGTGGAGATCATTGCGAGCGCCGCCACCCACGGATACCTTCCGCTGCTTTCCGTAAATGAAGCCGCTGTGCGTGCCCAGATCGGAATCGGAGTGGAACATTACCGAAGGACATTCGGGCGGCCGCCGCAAGGATTCTGGCTGCCGGAGTGCGGCTACTACACAGGTGTGGATGCCATTCTGCGGCAGCGCGGAATACGGCACACCATCGTGGAAACGCACGGAGTAACACGGGCCGACCATCGGCCGCGCTTCGGCGTGTACGCGCCGATCGTCTGCCCGTCGGGCGTCGCCGTGTTCGGCCGCGACCCCGATTCCTCGCGCCAGGTCTGGAGTTCCGAAGTCGGCTACCCGGGTGATTTCGACTACCGTGAATTCTACCGTGATATCGGCTACGACCTGAACCTGGATTACATCAGGCCCTACATCCACCGAGACGGCATCCGCATTGACACGGGGATCAAGTATTATCGGACCACCGGGAAAGGCAGCCACAAAGAGCCGTACGTGCCCGAATGGGCGGAGCAGAAGGCCGCCACCCATGCCCGGCACTTCCTGGATGAGCGGATCCAGCAGGTGCGGAACCTTGCTTCGGCCATGGATCGCAGGCCTATTGTGGTGGCGCCGTACGATGCCGAACTCTTCGGCCACTGGTGGTTCGAGGGGCCGCGCTGGCTGGACTATCTCATTCGTGGGATTGCCCTGGATCAATCGACGATTCGGCTGGTGACGCTGCCGGAATACCTCGACGAATACCCGGTAAATCATTGTGCCACGCCCGCGGCATCGAGTTGGGGCCACGACGGCTTCAGCCAGGTTTGGTTGAACGGTGAAAACGACTGGATCTATCGCCATCTTCAGCGGGGCGCCGAACGGATGGAAGAACTGGTTGCCGCCCAGCCGCGGGCTGCGGGCTTGACGCTTCAGGCGTTGAACCAGGCATCGCGCGAACTGCTCCTGGCGCAGTCGAGCGACTGGGCGTTTATGATCGCCTCGGGAACCATGCGAGAGTATGCGACTCGCCGGACGAAAACCCACCTTAGACGGCTGCTCCAGCTCGGCCAGCAGATCGAAAGCGGAATCATCGACAAGGCCGCGCTACAGAGGATAGAGGACCAGGACAATATCTTTGCCGGGATCTCAACCGCAGCGGCCTTTGCCAGCGCAGGAAGAGTCACACGGCAAGAGGTGGCGGCCACCCTGCCAGCGCCGGTTCCGGCTGACGCGCCGCTCCAGATCGTCATGATTTGCCCGGAGCTCGTCCCTTTTGCCAAGACAGGCGGCCTGGCGGACATGGTGAGCTCGCTCGCGGTTGCCTTGCGCAGCTTCGGCCACCAGGTCCGTGTGATGATGCCGGCCTACCGCGAAGTGCTTGAGAAGGGAATTGCCCGGGATACCGGCATTGGCTTCAATGTCTCCATCGCCGGCAGATCCGAAGCGGGCGCGCTGCTCACAGCGACGCTCGGCGCAGACATCCCGGTCTATTTCATTCGATCCGACCGGTATTTCGACCGGCCCTTCCTGTATGGCACCTCTGCGGGCGACTATCCTGACAATGCGGAACGATTTGTGTTTTTCGCGCGCGGCGTCCTCGAAGTACTCCGCCAACTCGGTCCGGCTCATGTTCTCCACGCCCATGATTGGCAGGCAGCCATGGCGATTACTTTCCTCAAGGCCCAGCCAGAATTGTATCCGGAGCTTGCCTCCGTGCGGACGATGTTGACCATCCACAACCTGGGATATCAAGGGCTGTTTCCTCCCCATCAATGGGGTCTGTTGGGGTTGGACCAAAATCTGTTTACGGCCCGCCACCTCGAGTTTTACGGTCAGATCAACTTCCTCAAGGGCGCGATCGTTTTTGCCGACGCGCTCACCACGGTAAGTCCCACCTATAGCCGGGAGATCCAAACAGCGGAGCATGGCTTCGGGCTCGAAGGTGTCCTCAAAGCGCGCGCAGCCAGCCTGGTGGGCATATTGAACGGCGCCGACTACGAAATCTGGAATCCGCCGACGGATCGGTTCATCGCCACGAATTACGGTCCCGGGGACCTCTCCGGCAAGCGAGCGTGCAAGGCCGATCTGCAAGAGACGTTCGGACTCAGGGTCGATCCCGATATCCCGCTCCTGGGCGCAGTGTCGCGGCTGGTATCGCAGAAGGGATTTGATCTGCTGGAGGGAATACTCGACGATCTGCTGCAGAGAGGCGTGCAGTTAGTCATACTGGGGAGCGGTGAGCGGAAATACCAGGATTTCTTTCAGACGGCGGCCCAGCGGAATCCCGGAAGGCTGGGCGTTCGCATCGCATTCGAGGATGCTCTGGCCCATAAGATTGAGGCCGGCGCCGATATGTTCTTGATGCCTTCCCTTTACGAGCCGAGCGGGTTGAATCAACTCTACAGTCTGAAATACGGCACCATTCCTATTGTCAGAGCCACCGGGGGGCTGAAAGACAGTGTGGTGGAATACGATCCCGCGACAGGAAAAGGCAACGGCTTTCCATTCGACCAATATGACGGCGCAGCCTTTCTGGCGGCCGTGGACCGCGCTTTGGCGGTCTTTCGCCGTAAGGAGCAATGGCGAACGCTGATGCGAACCGCCATGACGGCGGACAATTCGTGGGACCGCTCTGCCCGGGAGTACTCGAACTTGTATGTGAATCTGGTGCGCGGTGCCCGGCCCCATGCCGGCCTTGCTCCTTGAGTGAAGCCAAAGAAACAGCCTCTTGCCCGCACCTGGCCGCCCATCGGTCCCGACGCGCCGCCGGTCACCTGCATCAACCATTCATCGGCAATTCGTTGACGGGGGCCTGGCCCCCTTCGTAGCCTTGTGTCAGACTGGCTCAATCGAGTGTAATGGATGCCGTTCGCCGAGTGGCTGGAGGAGCGGGGTTGTCCTTTCGGGGATGTACTATGCTTGGCACAATGACGCATAGTCGACAGAGCAAGCTGGCCTTCGGCGTCTTCGGCATGGGGGGCCATGCCTGTAGAGACTGGCGGCTTCTCGCGCGGCGGCTCGGCCTCGGCGCTCTTTGGCTCTCGTTACCATGCGTGCCCCAGTGCCTCGCGGCGGCTTGGGTGGGTCCGGGGAACTTGCCCGGCGTGTGGACGCTGCCGGTTGAGATCAAGACCGCTCCGGCATTCGATGCCGTCGTGCTTCCCATGCGTGGTTCGTTCGCGCAACATGACGCGGCCATCGCGCGTCTTCGTGCCGAGCTGCGTTCGGCCGGTGTCGAGCCGACTGGCCCGGTCTTCGGTCGTTACCTCAACGACCCCGCGCAGGTGCACGAAAAGGACCTACTGTGGGAGGTCGGGTATCCGGTCCCGCACGGGACGAGAGCCGTCCGGCCATTCGAACTGAGAACGTTCGGGGCGCGGCTGGTGGCTTCCTTGCGCCTGCACGGCCCTTACTCGGAGAGTGCGCTCAGCTCGCCGGCGCTGTTTGAATGGCTTGCCAAGAACGGCTATTACGCCAATGGCGACTCCTTCGCGTTTTGGGGCGTTGCCTCGACGCCCGATGGCTTCTACACACCCGAGACTGAACTCCGCGTTCCGGTGGGGCGAGTCCGCGTCCTTCCATTGCTCTTGCGTTATTTGGTTTGCATTTGGGGTGCATACGTCTTCGCGCTATTCTCAATCATCTATCTTCAGCAACGGCGGCGGCGCCGGCTCTCTCTCTGGGCGGGCCACTTGTGGGCTCTGCTCGGCATTGCCTGCGCGGTTCTCTACCTGCTGCCCCTGCTCGCTGAGATCCTGTATTTGTACGCTCCGTTCAGCGAGCGGCGCTTCGTGATCGTGGACGAATGGTCGGGGACAGCCGGGATCGTGATTCCGCCCCTGCTCGCGCACCTGTTCTTCCGTGTCACGCGTTCCAACTTGCCGAAGCCTCTGTTATTCCGGTTGGGTGTGATCGCCATGTATGCGGTGGGCACTGCGCTTGCCTTCAGCACCTGGTTCATTGGTTTCCCCGCAGTGTGGACCGACACAGCCGGCCAGGTGGGCGATGGATTCGTGGCCGTGGCCGCCGCGCTCAGCCTGACCATGGTCCTTCTCTGCCACGCCAAGGACACAATCACCAGGCCCGAGCGCCAGGCGTATGTCACGCTATTGGCTGCGACAATTCTGGTTTCGCTGCTCAGTGTAATCTTCGCCGGAAGATATGCGGGCAGCTTTTTGGAACCCGCACTGCGCGCGATGCCGATCCCCCTATTTTTCGCGACTATGTACTACAACGAGCGAGCCGTTTTCTTCGATATCGTTGCGAAGCGCGGCCTGTTCACGCTGGCGATGCTAATTCTGCTGATGGGCTACTTTGCGCTGGTTCCTTCCTGGTTGTGGAGCATTCGCCTGGGATGGCTCGGGAGTTGGGTATACCCGCTTTCGGCACTGCCGCTAGCGATCATCGCACCTGGGCTGTACGGCCGCCTTTCTTCTTATCTCGATCGCCGTTGGCTCGGGCGGAACTTGTCTCCAGCCGAGGCGCAGCAATTCTTCCTCGCGGGCCTGGCCACCGCCACGACTGAGGAAAGTCTTACAGCCGCGGCCGAGCAGCGTCTCGGAGCGATCTATCGTGCCGCCGCCCGCGTCACACTCGGGCCGGAGGCGGATTCCTCGATGGCAGTGGCCGAGAGTTTTGAAGCGCCCATCGTTTCGCGAGGCGACCGGCAAGGAAGTGTGCGGGTGGCGACACCCGCCGGTGGGCGCCCCTTCCTCAGCGAAGACCGGCAGCTTCTCATTTCACTGGCCGAATCGCTGGGCCTGGCGCTGGAGAATGTCCGGCTTCGCGAGAAAGAGTTGCAGCAGGAGCGGCGCGAACACGACCTCCTGCTCCACGCCAGCCGCGCCGAACTGAAATCACTGCGGGCGCAGATCAACCCCCACTTTCTGTTCAACGCGCTGAACTCGATTGCCGCGTTGATCGCGATCGAGCCGGACCAGGCCGAGCTCACGGTCGAGCGTCTGGCCGAGCTGTTCCGCTACGCTCTGCGCCGGTCGGACAAGGAATGGGTGCGTGTCGAGGACGAGATGGCCTTCGTGCAATGCTATCTCGATGTGGAGGAGACCCGCTTTCACAAGCGCCTGCAGGTGCGCGTGGAGCAGGACGAGACCGCGTCCAGGGCACTGGTGCCTGCCATGCTGGTCCATACGCTGGTAGAAAACGCCGTCAAGCATGGCATCGCGGCCATGCGCGGCGCCGGGAGGATCGAGGTCCGCGTGTCCCGGCAGGACGGCGTGCTCCACATCGAAGTCCGTGACAGCGGTCCCGGCTTCGTCGACGGCGGCGCCGGCCCGCTCAATACGGCGGGTCATGGCCTGAAGAATGTCCAGGACCGATTGCGGGCCCATTTTGGAAAGGATGGGCGTTTGACGTTTGGCCGCGACGAAGGCGCGTTGATGACCACGGTCTCGATTGCCATGCCTTTTCTGCTGGTCGCACCGGGCGAGCTCCACGGAGCGTCCCGATGAAGGTCTTGCTGGTCGACGATGAGGAACTGGCCCTCGCCCGCCTCCGGAAATTACTGGCCGCCTATGACGACGTGATCGTCGTGGGAGAGGCCGGCGATGGCGAACAAGCCATCCAAGCGGTCGCCGAGCTGCGGCCGGACGCTGTCTTCCTCGACATCAAGATGCCCGGAGCGGACGGCCTCGAGGTAGTCAGGTCGCTCGGTTCCCGGCGCCCCAAGATTGTTTTCTGCACCGCTTTCGACGAATACGCCGTCGAGGCTTTCGAACTGCACGCGGTCGACTATCTCCTCAAACCCGTGACGCGCGCGAGACTGGCGGTGTGCATCGAACACCTGCGGCGGATTCCGGCCGCGGAATGGGATGTTGCCGTCGAGCGCATCGCCGGCAGCGCGGCGGGCGCGACGCGCTTTCTCGCACGCTACGGCGCCAAATACCGGGTCGTCGGCCAGAGGGAGGTCGAGTACTTCAGCTTTGAAGAAGGACTCACCGCTCTCCACACGGCCACAGGGCGCTTCGCGATGGATCCGACACTCAACGTGCTGGAGAGCCGTCTCGACCCCGACCAGTTCTTCCGCATCTCGCGCGGCGTCATCGTCAGGCTGGACGCCGTCCTTGAAGTGGCTCCTTTGGTCGGCGGCTACGGCGAAGTCCGGCTCCGCAACGGCATGTGTTTCCCGGTGAGCCGCCGGAGATTCCGCAACCTGCTCGAAAAGCTCGAAGGGCGCCGCACGGAGCCTCATTGAGCACACCGTTTCGCAAGTTCTAGCGTGTTGTCGCGCGACCCGAGGGCGAGGCGTGCCTCGCCCCTACAGTGGACTCGTAGGGGCCGGGCAGGCCCCCGGCCCGGCTCGACTTGAGCGACCGGTGGTGCCTGCCTTCGAGCCACTGGTCGTTGTTATTGACCGCCCATTATGAATCGTTAGGCGCCAGCCTGGTCCTCCTTTACGATTAATATGCCGAGTGACGCCCCGAGGACAAAGAGCATGATGCGCCCCTTTGCACTCTTCTTAGTAGGTTTCCTGGCGATGTTTCTGACCGGCTGTCCAGATGAACCGGGGCTTCCGGCCCCGCCTCCTCCGCCGGCTCTCGATCCCCAATACGTCGCGTGTATTTCGACCACGCCGGTTGACGCGGGCAACCCGAACCAGCCGGTGATTACGCTGATCGGTCCCAGGGTAATCAGCCAACCGATAGGCAGCACTTACGTCGATGCAGGCGCCACTGCCAGCGATCCGCACGATGGCGACATTACGAGCCAGATCGTGGTCACTGGGCTGGACACGCTGGACGTAAACACCGTGGGCGACTACCTGATCCGATACAACGCGGTGGATAGCGCCCAACTGCGCGCCGTGGAGGTCGTGCGGGTGGTGCGTGTGACTGGCGGCACATTCACGGAACAAACACCCAGAGACATCGGCACTACCAGTGCCCATTTGCCTTACTACGAGCACCTGCCGGTGCACTACAGCGACGATCCCACCGAGACGTATCCGGTACTGATCTTCCAGCACGGTTGGGGTGGGGCGCGATTTACACCCGATGGGACAGCCGTTCAGTTGCCCCTATCCGGGCTGGCGAACAGCGACGTGGTGGGATTGATTAACAATGGGCAATGGGACGATTCGCGTCCCTTTATCGTGCTCTCTCCACAGCGGTGCGTGGACCCTCTGACTTACGTCGTGACCGCGTGGGAGACGAAGCTGTTTATCGACTATGCCATCAACACGTACCAGATCGACCCGTCGCGTATTTACCTGGCTGGTTTCAGTCAGGGTTCCGGCGACACCTGGGACTATGTTACGAACTTCCCTCACCAGCTCGCGGCCGTGGTTCCGATATCCGGTCCCTATGGAAACACATCAGGTTGCCTGCTGAAGGATACGCCGGCCTGGGCGTTTCAGGCCGCCGACGATCAGTACGTCCCTCCTCAAGGCCAAATCGATACGGTCAACTCCATCAATGCCTGCAATCCGCCCGAACGAGCCAAGCTAACGCTTTTCCCAACCGGCGGCCACACGGATCAGACGATGAACCTTGCCGGCCTCGGGCAGGGCGAGGCGCCCTACGATGTCTACGACGAGAGTATTTACGACTGGCTGCTGGCGCACCGCACCTCAGTCGCGCCCGCTTCGCAAACGGCAATTACGGCCGGCATACAGGTCGGTGGGCAGGGGAGCGCCGCGCAGTCGGCTGCCACGGACGAACCAGTCGTGGTGGCGCTTACGGTCAACCGCGCGACGATCCGCATCGGCCAGCCGGCCACGCTTGCCTGGACCGCGGCGGGCGCTGGGTCCTGTGTGGCATCGGGCGACTGGTTAGGTAGGCGGCCCGCAAAGGGAGCCGAGTCCTTTGTGCCGCCTGCTCCCGGTTCCTACGGCTTTGTCTTGACCTGCTCGGGACCGGCGGGCGTTGCCGCGCAGTCGGTGTCGTTGACGGTACAAGCCATTGGCGATTTCTCAATGCCCGACCGGTGAGGACTTCGAGATGAAAGCACCGTGGTGCTGTTCGATATTCGGACGCTGCGCAGGCGCCCTCCGTATCATGCTGGCGCTGCAGGCTGTGTTGGTGACGATCGAACTTGGCGCACTGGTCCAGCCCGCGCGGGCGGCACAGCCGAGGACGATTCCCGCCCTTCAGGAATGGACGGATCGGGCGGGCTCATACACGTTTGGCCCCGGTTCGAGAATTGTTGTCGATCCGGCTTCTTCGAGCCAGATCTCCACCACGGCGTTTACATTCGGCGGCGAGCTGGCGGTTCTCACAGGAGTGACGGCTCCCGTCGTAATTGGAGCCAGCCCACAAACTGGTGACATCTCGCTCACCTTGGGCGCGGCGGATTCGACGATCGGAGGAGAAGGATACCTCTTGACCGTCGCCAATCACATCACCATCAGCGCACAAGCGGACGCAGGCGTGTTTTACGGTACCCGAAGCGTCCTGCAAATGTTGAAGCAGGGACTTACGATTCAGGCCGGTACGGCGCGCGACTGGCCGGACTTCGCGGAGCGGGCTCTGATGCTGTGCATGGAAACGTATTACTCACTTCCGTTCCTGGAACGTCACATCAAGGATCTGGCCTATCTCAAGCTGAACTACCTGCATCTTCATCTTTCCGACAACCAGGAGTTTCGGCTGGAAAGCAGCAGCCATCCCGAAATCGTCTCACCGCAGTATTACAGCAGAGCCGAAATGACGGACCTCATTGAGCTCGCGCGCGAATACCATGTGGCGATCGTGCCGGAGATCGACGTTCCGGCACATTCGCAGGCAATGCTAACGCCGCATCCGGATCTGGCACTGCCGGGCAACCCGGACAAAATGGATCTGAGCAAACCAGGCAACTATGCGCTGATCGAGGACCTGCTGAACGAGTACCTGCCCCTGTTCCCGGCGCCCTTCTGGCACGCGGGGTTCGATGAGTACCTTACTCGCGACGAGTATTCGAACTATCCTCAACTGCTGACTTATGCGCGGCAGTTATATGGACCGAACGCAAGTTATCAGGATATTTACATCGGTTTCGCCAATTGGATCGATGGCATCGTGAAGGCCCATGGGAAGCAGTTGCGCGCCTGGAACGACCTGGTGGGGGTGGTGGGCAACATCGAAACTCCGAACCCCGACATTGTGCTGGAGATGTGGTGGCCCAACGTCTTGCCCCAAGACCTTTTAGCCGAGGGCCACAACATCGTCAATTGCGAAGCGGCCACTACCTACTTTCCCGCCGATCCAACCAATCTGTACGAGAACTGGGCGCCCAACCAGCAGTGGGTGACGAGCTACAATTACTGGGGAACTCCTAACTTCGAGGACCTTCCAGCTTCGACGCCGGGAATCCTGGGCGGGAAAGTCCACGTCTGGACCAATACCAGCGGCCCTGCGGAGGAACAATACATCCAGAGCGGCCTTGCTCCCCTTCTCCGCGGTCTCGCCCAGAACAGTTGGGGATCGCCCAAGCTGATGCCCACGTACGCCGCGTTTTCCAGTGTGATGAATGCGATCGGCGACACTCCCGACTGGGCGTCTTCCTTGACGCCGGCGATCAGCCCCGGCGGCGTTGTGAATGCGGCGAGCTTTGCTGCGGGAGCCGCGGTCTCGCCTGGCAGCATCGTTTCGGTTTTTGGTTCCTTCCCGCTTTATGCTCCGATCGAAGCCTCCAGCCTGCCGCTCCCGCCCAGCCTGGTCGGTGTGTCCGTGGATGTCGGCGGATTCGCAGCACCGTTATTTTTTGCAGCGGGGCCCCAAGTGAGCGTCCAGATTCCCTGGGAGCTGTCCGGGCAAGCCCAGACAACCATGATGGCCACGGCTTGGGGCCAGACGAGCCCCGCTCAGACCGTCAATCTGGAGCCCTTCTGGCCAGGCATATTCAGCATAAACGGGCAGGGATCCGGTCAAGGCGCCATCCAGGATATGTCGTACCGGCTGGTGGACCCTTCCAACCCCGCGGCGGCAGGGAGTCCTGTCGTCATCTACTGCACTGGCTTGGGACCGGTGACAAACCAGCCTTCAACCGGCTCTCCCGCCCCGATGAATCCTTTGGCTGAAACGACGATTAAACCCACAGTGGTAATCGGAGGCGCGCCGGCCAGCGTGCAGTTCTCGGGTCTCGCGCCCGGGCTGGTCGGCGTATATCAGGTGAACGCGGTCGTACCTTCCGGTTCGGCCACCGGCGATACCGTTCCCGTTACGATTTCGATCGGCGGGATTACCTCGAACGCGGTGACGATCGCGGTAGGAAACGCACCGTGAAGACGACGCTTGCGCAATCCACAACTCTGCTCCAGTCCTCGCACCACCTGCCCCGATCATGTTGCCGTTGACTTCGGTGAACCATGCAACGTTGCCATAGATGGGGCATGCGGGTTTTCCCACATCGCTGTGGGAAAAGGCGCTTGCGGACCTGTTCCCGGCAAAGTGCCCGAACGAAAACGCGCCGCACTTGCGCGTGGCGCCAGAGCGCAACTCGATGAACTCCACGAGGATAAGCGCGGCTGGCCTCGTTTGAGCGCTTGAGGGCATTCAGCGACAAGCACTGCGCAGTTTGGTTGGCCGGTTTTGTCTTCAGGTGATCAACCGAGGAGTTCTAGTACTTTCAGATCTGAATTACCTTGACGGGCGTAATTCGTTCGTGATACGCTCCGCTTTCGTCTTTGTATTGGTTCGCACAGTAATTGCGTTACAGATGTGTCTCCAGCTCTTGCCTGGCCCTTTGCAGTCCGGTCCATGTGACCCAAAGGGCGAAGCTTGGTTCAAACACTGCACGTCGTGCGCCGGTGCTACGCTTTCTTGAGCGTTCTGGAGGCACGGTTAAGCCGCAGATCAACACTCCAAAAACCCTGCGCCAAGGGGGCAGTCCATGAATAGAATTCGAAAGCGTCTCATCAATTTTCGCGTGACGGACGAGGAGTTCGAGCGGATCAAGACCGCGTCGGACCGTCAGGGAGCCCGCTGCGTCTCCGAGTTTGCGCGTGCCGTCATGATGGGGGGGGCCCGCTCGGAAACGGCATCCGATTCGGGCGTCTCCTTTACCTTCAACGATAAGCTGCTCTCCGTCGAACGCCGCCTGGCCATGCTCGAACTTTATGTCTCGCGCTTGAGCGATGCGCTTTCGAATTCCAAGAACGGCCGCATTCAGTCTGAAAGTTAAGGTGCTGTCATGCGTTTGTTACTCTCAACAATAGTTTTCGCGGTAGCCGCTCTGGCCCAACAGCAGCAGCCCAACCGCGCCGCCACCATCCCCGAACAGGGGGCGAACCTGCCCGCCCAGGCGATCGGCCCCAATTATCTCATCGCCGTCTCCGTTTACGATGCTCCTGAGCTCAGCCGCACCATCCGCGTCGGCGCCGATGGCATGATCCGCCTGCCGATGCTCAAACAGCTCATCAAGGCGGAAGGACTTTTCCCGGCCGATCTCGAAACCGCCATCGCCAAGGCGCTCCGCGAAGAGCAGATTCTGGTCGACCCCTTCGTCACCGTCACCATCGCGGAATATCACAGCCGTCCCATCAGCGTCTCCGGCGCTGTCAAGATGCCGCTGGTTTTCCAAGCCGAAGGTCCGATTTCGCTGCTGGAAGCCATCGCTCGCGCGCAGGGCCTCAGCGAAAACGCCGGCCCCGAAGTTCTTGTCAGCCGCTCCCAGCCCGGCCCCGATGGCAACACCGTCACGCTGACCCGCCGCATCGATGTCCGCAACCTGATCAACGAGGCCGATCCGGCAGTCAACATCAAGCTCACCGGCGGCGAAGAGATTCGCGTCCCCGAGGTCAGCAAAATCTACGTGGTCGGCAACATCATGAAGCCCGGCGCCTACCCCGTCCAGAATGGTTCCGAAACCACCGTCCTGCAAATACTGGCGCTCACCGAAGGGCTGGCGCCGTTCGCCAACAAGAACGCCTTCATCTACCGCCGGGAAGCCAACGGCAACAAGAACGAAATCCCCGTGCAGCTCGACAAGATATTGCAGCGCAAGTCTCCGGACGTCCCGCTCATCGCCAATGACATCTTCTACATCCCAGATAACAGAGGAAAGCGCATCGGCGTGAAGGCTATCGAAGCCATCGTCGGGTTCGGCACCGGCGCCGGATCCACCGCGCTCGTATACGGAGTAGTGCACTAATACTATTGTGTGACATAGAGGCCTTAAAGGCGCCAAAAGCTTAATCCCATGCCTGAAGAAAAAGAACTCCGCGCGCTCCCCGCTCCGGCCACCACCGGTAACGGCAACGGCCATGTGCCGGCGGTCCACGACCCCATCACGGCCTACCCCGCGTATGCCTACGCACCGCCTGAGCCCGAAGAAGCCGTCGTCCCCCTAGCCCACTACCTGTGGATCCTCAAGCGCCACAAGTGGCGGATTCTTGCCTTCGTCCTGGTCTCGGTGATCTGCACTGTCGTGGTGTCTTCGCGCCTTACCCCTGTCTACGAATCCACCGCTACCATCGACGTTGACCGCCAGGCGCCCGCCGCCATTGTCGGCCAGGCCGCCAACAACCCTGTCGACCTCTGGGACGCCGACCAGTTCCTGGCCACCCAGATCAAAATCATCCAGTCCGATTCCGTCCTCCGCCCCGTTGCCGAGCGCTTCAAGCTTCACACCGCGGAAACCACCAAACTCCCGAACAGACCCGCGCTCCCCACGGCGCGTGCCGCCGACGCCCCCGTCTCCCTCGGCGGCCTCAAGGTCACCCGCCCGGTCAACACCTATCTGCTGCTCATCAGCTTCCGGGGCACCGACCCGGAGCTGGCCTCCGAAGTCGCCAACGCGGTCGCCGAGAGCTACATCCAGCACACCTACGACATTCGTTTTCGAGCCACCGCCGGCCTTTCCGCCTACATGGAGAAACAGATCGAAGAGTTGCGGGCCAAGATGGAGAAATCCTCCGCCGCCCTGGCGCAGTTCGAAAAGGATCTCAGCGTCATCAACCCCGAAGAGAAGACCAGCATCCTTACCGCCCGCCTGCTTCAGCTCAACACCGATTACACTACCGCCCAGGCCGATCGCGTCGCCAAGCAGGCTGCTTTCAATTCCGTCAAGAGCGGTTCCATGGAGGCCGCCCAGGCTTCCACTCAGGGCGAGCAACTCCGCCGGCTGGCGGACCACCTCGATGAAGCCCGCGAACACTTCGCCACCGTCGCGGCCCAGTACGGCGCCGGCCATCCCGAGTACAAAAAAGCGCACTCTCAAGTCGCCGAGCTG